>JACKZZ010016661.1_pt1 | contig 10264 bp, 2 predicted proteins | sample 8027871 | NCBI WGS metagenome assembly JACKZZ01 (sample SAMN15724774, study PRJNA655200) | protist metagenome | isolation source: fluorescence activated cell sorting (FACS) single amplified genomes of... | place: USA: West Boothbay Harbor, Gulf of Maine | collected 2000-07-19
CAAAATGATAGGCATTAGCGAATTTTTTCAATAATAATTAATTTGTAATCTGTCCATATTCACTTCTGTCCATTTTTTTCGTGATTAGTGGACACTAAGAAGTGAATACACACTGCCTAGGCAGTGTGTATTATACATGTAAGTACACTGTATTTACTCCAATTTGCTATGATATAGTTCCTGGGTACAGTTTTCCCTACTATAACTGAATTACGTGTAGTCCTCCTTCTTACGCCCACAGACGACTAGCTGGTGTGCTAAATGCAGAAAGTAAAAAACCAGTAGAAAAAAGCAAAAGAAAACGACTACTTCTTGAACCTTGAACTATTCCACCAAATAATACTGTACAATACAATGTGCGGTATACCAGGTATACACCTGTACTACTACTTGTAGTACTTATAATATTTAAAAAATTACGACTATACCAGGACTACTAACGATGGGTAGTTTTACTAATTTTTTTTTCGCGTATTATTATTAGTACATTTACATTATTATCCAAAAGTCTTCCCTCGAGAATGGTAGTTGATATAGAGTTGGAAACGAACTACATTATTTTCCCTTCTTCAATTCTCAGAGATTCCCCCTTACGTAACCAAAGAGCAAAAACATACCCTTAAATAATCTAAAACCAGACATTTCTGGTATACCGTTTATATCAATATGACAGACTTAGAAGTAAAAGCTGGAGGAAAGGCAGATATTGAAAAGTATAGAATGTTGGAAGAAGATGAAATTGAACAGTTCATCAAAACGGACGTGTGCGGTATGTTTTCAATTTCTTTTTTCTACCGCTTTAGAAAAAGACAGCCATTGACTTCTGCTTTTATAAAAGCAGCTCCCATTATCGTTGTATTGGTCCAAATGATAGCATTCACAATACTTGTCTTGTATTATTATGAAGAGTATGATCAAGGTTGGTGTCCACAGAGCACTGCCCCACTGTATGGACGTTTGACTGGTAGTATTATTTCCCTCTATTACGTTGTTCACTTATGGCTTTCATATTGTGAAGCAAATAAAAACTGGGTTATGTACGAGAACCTGTCTAATATCCTAGAGAACGCACACCCGGACCAGAGTAGCTACGCATTAGCATTAAACGGAAGATTACAAGTAGACACTCTTTTCTTATATTTTATATTTGATAATGTGATATATGTTGTAAATCTGTGGCTTATTGGACTCACTGATTCACCATTAGATATGTTGCTTAATAGCATTGCCTTGCAATTTATCACACAGATGGACAACGAAGTTAAATGCAGAATGTTAGACCTCTACCCTGAGATAAAAGAAGACATCAAGTACTATTTTAAACATGGAGAATGTTATAAACCTAACGATAATGAACCCAAAGTCAATGAACCTACAAATACTACAAATGATAGTTTAGGTGAGCCTTCTGCTGTAAAAGCTAATAAAGTACTACCAAGCACACCTGCAATTGTCGTTGATAATGGGGCACATGAGGTTTTGAAAGAAGAATTTGACCACAACCAACATGTACCACTACCCCACTGGTTACGAGCTTGCCATGAAGGGCTAGAAAAAGTAATAGAATGTATACTTCAATGTTTGATTTACATATTTGGGCTTGTTGCTATATTGTTATTCCCAGTGGCTGTCCTCATTTACGGATTACTCATGGCTTTTTATTGTCTATTCCTCTATGTTGTTCTTTGGCCAGCATTTCTTTTGACATATGTGGCAGCATTTCCAATTGCTGTTGTATGTATCTTCTATTCACCGATATGCAAACCGCATGGGGTTTTGTGAAATAAAAGTTTCGCACCCAATCATCAAATTCGCCACAAAATTTTGAGTTGGAGAGTATTCAAAGATCGTACATTTTAGCATTATTAGTAAAAAAGTTATATTATGCGAGGAGCAATTATATAATACTCGTATATTATATTATATTATATATATATATATATATATTACGTCGTCGTATTATATATATAAGTTAAAAATCTAGAAAATTTTAAATAAATAAGCACAGTCTTCAAACAACTTCACCACGATTAAATACACTGCCAATAACGCTTAAACCAGGCTGCTGAAATTTATGTAAAATATCACCTATCAAAGCAAGCCTTCTTTGACAAGGAACTTGTTGTGCTCCTCGCACAGCAGCTACAGCGTTTAATGCAGTTTGCCTTGCCAACGTAGGTGCCAAGTCTGCATGAACAATCATACCATCTTGAAGTGGACCAAATGTTATATCACCAGTGCGACTATATATTTCTACACGCAAAAGCCTTGGAATGAAAAATTCATTGTCTTTGTTTTCATTTGTATTTGCTCTAAAACTATAAGGACAAATTGGCAGCAATACAATAAATATATCAGTAACCTTGCTTACAAAGGTGCGTACATCATACGCTCGCTCGTTATCGCACCAAACTATATGAACTGTATCGTTTCCTATGTGTCGTTTACGTCGAATTTGTTGTTTATCGTTTTCTTTTAAAGGTAACCATGTCATAACGTGGTAAATGATTTCGATAGTTGGATCATCATAATAAAGTGCATGTATATGCTCCTTTGCATCAAGTCCACCTGTATATCTACCCTGAGCAAGCAAATCCTCAATTTTCATATCACGCCCCAATTGAGATACAAACTTATCATAAGCTAGCGAACCTCGTTGGTTTTGCATAATTTCTACTTGTGTTGTTTGACCTTCCCCAACATACACTACCCCAACCCGTAATGTGTGCCGTGGATTTGCTCTATCTAACGAGCGCAAGAAGTTACGCAAGCGTTTATTGTCTTCGAGTGGCAAAAAGCCGCTTAGCTGATTAGCACCAATAAAACCAATGTCCGAGAGAAATTGACGACAGCGATCAAATGTTGTCACAGAACTAACACTTCCGTTTTCTTCATGTATAGCAGGTGATAGAATACCATCACCGCGAGTTGTGCTGTCCCGTCTATTGACTAAAAATTTGTTGAATCTATCTTTTTCGTTGTTTCCCATTTCTTCAATTCGATCCAATAAACTTTGATTACCATTGACATTACTATCCAAAAATTCTTGTGTCGCGTTGTAATGCTTCCTAAACTTTTGACCATCGATACAATCATCATCAAATTTTGTAATAATAAACTCAACGAGATCCTCTAGACGATTTGAAACTGATGATGATTTTGGTATATCACTATGTGCATATGTTTGCACCAACATATCGCTCAATGATTTATCTTCATTACTATTATTATTTTCATGAACAACATTTTCTACAATGTCTGCAACAATGTCTTGGATGCTGCTGTTGCTATGTTCATGGCTAAGATTATTATGTAAATTCCCAGCCACTTCTTGAGCTGTACTAATGCTCACTCTACTCAATGGAACATGGCCATACGTCCTTTTGATATCCCTCAAATAATCAAAATCCCATGAAAATTTTCCACTTGCATCTCTCATTATAATACGAGCAAAAGATCTTTCAATACTTCCATTAACCAACGGTAACTCACTAATACTAAAAATCTTATTGTTAATTGCAAAGAACAATGCTTTGGAGTAATCTGTATCTGTCTCAACTATATTAGTATAGTATCCACCATTTTCAACAAGTTTTTTCGGGGCTTTAAAATATCTAAACAAGTGTGATGCAGTTGCTTGGGTTTCATATATAGCTTTTAACTCTTCCGGTGTTTTTCTAACTTCTGCAAATGTTGAATGCTTGTTGTCGCCATTATTACCATTGGTCGCACTCAAGTTGCTGCCACTGACAGAAATTCCACGAGGTGACAATTGCGATGATTTTGTTTTACTTCGTCTATCCGAGTTATTGCCCTTACTTGTCTTTGGCAAGGACATGTCATGTTCTACTACCCTACTTAATGTTTCCAGAATCCTTTCAACTACAGCATTATCATGCTGCAACATTGTCCAAATTTTTAATGCTTTAGCAATTTTCTGTACAATAGACCACATGCCCTTCGCATTTACACCCATTTTATCACGCTTTAAAATTTCAGCACATTTTAGTATTGTATTAGCTAGTGAATCAATTACATTAGCAACTATAGCTTTGCAACTACTTTGTAACGTACTCTCTTGCTCAAGTTCTTTACCGATGAAGATTAATGATGACAATGCCTCTTTAATTACTAACGGAGACACAACAACATTATTAATACTTCGACGGTTACTTTTATTATCACTTCCAGCATTACAAGCGGACTCAATGATTGGGATATATGCGTTTATAATATGAAGCCTTGAACTATTATGAAAATTATTATACTCACTGAGGAACCGTGGATATGTATCCCGTTCAATTAAATCATATATTTCTTGTTGCGCTGTAGCAAAAAATGAGATGTTAATTTTGCGATCATTTTCACTTGTTAATTCTAATGATTGGATAGAATCAGAAACGGTGGCGGGTATATTAACCTCCCGATCAGCATCTTTTTGAATGTATGTTGAATGTATGAATTTCCCTAGTTCCAAAGCAGCAATTAAATCATTATCTTCACCACTGTACGATGCAGTTATGCTCAAAGCATGAAATTTCTCAACATCAGTCCAAAAATCAATATTTTCGTCACTATATTCTTTTTTGCTAAAATTTTTTAATTGTGCACGCAGAGCGTCATCATACAAAACATCCTTCAATGCCATATGTTCAAACATATTTAAATCATTTACCATACTACCAGCCACTCGCTTTGTTTCATGTTGAAACATGGTCGATAATGTATGCATAATTTGTGACATTACATATGGATCACTTTCATAATTAAGTATTTTTAAAAGCAATCTGAGACTATGTGAGAGCCTTAAAAGATATTTCGGTGCAATTAATGTTTCGTTCACCTTATCCTTGTTTTTTATACCTTTACCATCAATTAAATTTATATGTACATTCCTTGTAAGCAAAGAATTGACTAATGCGTTTGAATCTAACTCAGCAAATAACGAAGAATGACAGAATATGCAAGATAGTATACTAATTATACTGCACCTTAGATGTTTTGTTAACGCTTGATATTCTGTTACTGATACAGTATTCATAAGACAATCGATTGCATATAAATATGAGGGCATTAAAGTGCTTACTCCATCATGGCCAGTTGAAAATATGTCCGTCGAATGTGACAGTATACTATGTATAACAGCTAAATCCGTTTTATCTGCAAATGATAATCCATATCCAATGCAGCTATATATCTCAAAAAGTCTTTCCCGTGATATGATTTCATCGGTACGGATACTTATAATGATACAAATAACAGCGAATGCAAGCGCTTTACCACCTTCGAATGCACCACTGTAATCATAAAGATGTTCCTCAAAATCATGCAAACAGGCATTCAATAACCACGGACCAAACAAATCAATTACTGTAGATACTAACGGTGTTGCAAATTGATTTTCTTGTTTATAAGTCGCACTAACTTGGTCTTGAACGCGCAGCCAAGACCTTACCATATAAATAATTTGTATAACAATAGTTTCAAATCCTTTTGGATGATTTGATGATTTCCATATTTCACAATGCTTACCACATGAGAACACATGTAAAAGCCTATCCCACAAAATGAAAAGGTGTCCAGAGTTTGAAATATCATTAGTAGCCCATTTACCATATAAGGAAGACTTTCTTTTCCCAACAACTGGTCTTTCCCCAGTCTTGTCATTACTACGGCTAGTGTCATCACCTATCTTATTATTTCTTACATCATATTGATTATCTTTATCACCTATCTCCACCTCCCCTTCATCGTCATCATAAAATAATGCGTAAAGGGCTTGATAAAAATGATTATTCTCATCATCCCAGTAATTTGTTTTTGTCTTTGTTTCATCTAACATTTCATATGCTGCGCCTGCCGATTCAAACGAATATTTTAAATGGCTAATATTGAACGAGGTGATGATTGACGTGGAAAAATTTAGACGTGCGTGCATTTTTTTATCATGTTTGTTTGCATTTGTTTTTGTTGCAGACTTTGGTGTCGTGACTTTTGGTGTTGTGGAAGATTTTGCCCCACCAGTTTTCTCTCTTTCGTCCTCCTGTATTTGAATTTCATGTTCTTTATACGACATCTTTAAAATAGTTCGAGTAAGGCATACCAAGACTATACCAACTGCTTTTACTGCTGCAGGATTGATAAGGATACCTGGCATTTCACTATAGACATACGACCAAGTTGCAAAATCTAGACGCTTCGTCAAAACTAATAATTTAAATACAGCTAGTGTAGATCTAGTCAAATAATGCCCATCGCTATGGTCGATCGTCTCGTGGGCAATACTACTAGTATTACGGGATACTTTTGCAACAATATGTAACAATCGTTGTACATTTGATTGAAACTCGCGGGTATAAATAAAATTGGAGGTACTAATACTTTTTAAGAGATTCATGGTTTCAGAAAATGTCGCGTCGAAACCAGAAGAAGCTCCCTTTTGAATGCACAATTTAGACATTCCAATTATTGTACAAGCCTGTGTTATGAACATATTTATATGTATTTGAACTTTATTTATTGGTGATATTCGAGTCAATAAATTTTCCTTACCAATGATCCAGGAGCGATATAAACCAAAGATAATAGGTGCTTGACTTTCACAGACAAGAGTTGGAGTGGATATAAACAAATTAAAAATTTCTAATATGCTTTCAGTACGTCTTATATCCCCAACGATTAGCCTAGACAAAAAATTATGTTTGAAAGACTCAGTCAAAAAATTCACTACCGTTAGTTGTAGCTCATGTGGGGTTTCACTAAGTAAACATTTCGATGATAACTTTTGCCCTCCTTTAATTATTGACCCTGTAAATTTCCTCGCCCCAAAATCAACACTTGGGTATATGGTTGGAAATAAATAATTATGCAATACAAAATACCAGAATTGTAATATGTCGGGCTTTTCTAAATGATTGATGCTACCAACATATTGCAGCAAATAATTCAACATTCCTCGTACATTTTCTTTTGACGATTGCTCATATTCATTGACAGCAATTAAAAAAGGGAAAGTTGTGGCGTAGCTGGCCAAATTAACATGAGAACGTTTACTACGCTTGTTATTAAAGCTATTACTATTAGTATTTAAACTGTCATCCCTAGTGCTACCCATTGCCATACGCTTTAAATTATTATACCAGGGAGTCCAATCAAAAGATGCAATCAAGAGTGATAAAAATGGATGTAATCTCTCATAGCTTTTTATAATAACATCAAATGATTTGGCATTTAAATATCCATGCAACGGGATTAAAACTTTTGAACTTTCATTTCCTTCCACTATTTTTCTATTTTTGTTTTCGATTTCATCAAATTGATTTTGTGTTTCTACAACATTTTTTCCAGGCAGTGACCATCTTTTAGAGCAATAATCAAGAAAACTGTCACCTTTTGACGTTTTGGTTTCAAACTCTTTTAATGTTTGAAATATATATTTACGTGGCACTAGATTGTTTCCTTTCTTTACATTATTGCTTTTATCATTATCGTCGCTTTCACGATCTAAATCACTGTCATCACTACTACTGCTGCTGCTGCTACTAACATTGTTATACGCATGACCAACATCATCGTTATTCTTGCCAGCGGTAGAGACTAGAGGAACACGACATAGTAACTCTGCTTGTTGATAAACATTACCACTAGCACTTGGAGTATCAGGAAATCTAAGTTCGATAATTTGAATTAGAATTTTGAATACTTTTATACGTATACTATAGCGATTAAAGTGAACTAAAAATTTGCATAAGAACTCAAAAAGTCTTTTTTCTTCCCAACCTTCCTTAATGATATCACTTTCATACAATAACAATTTTTGTAAACACCATATAACGAGTTCAACATCACTTTCTTTAACATTTTTTTGTTTCATGAATCCCCAAAAATTTTGCTTGGCTTTTGCCTCCTTAATAGCCTGCTCGTTTAATTCCATCAATGCGTCTATCATATTTTGAAAAATATTATCATGCAACACTCTAAATAGTCGTTTCTCGAATTTAGGACTTTCCTCTTTCTCAATTTTTAGTAGTTGTCGAAGTTTCCCTATAGAACTTTTATCAGAACCTAAAATTTTTTTAATTCTTGGATGTGATGAATCAATCCATGGTTGAGTATTAATTTTAGAAGGTTGAACGAATGGCACCGGAGATGAGGAAGACATCGTAATATTCGTTGTTTGTACACGAAACGACTTATATTTGATTCCTAAGTCTGTAGGATGGTTTGTTGTTATAAATCGGCTTCACTACCTGCTACTGCTGAACAAGGAAGATCTCTGGCCTCTGGCTGGTTTTCCATAGAAAGGTGTAATAATAATAATATGCTATACTACTACACTATAATAATAAAAATACTAATTTTTGTATTATTATTTATGGCTTATTATAAAAGGATTATTATAGATTTATTTATTATTTATATAGGTACCAAGACAATATATAATATAATGGATATTAATACTAGGGCCTAGGGCCATGAGGTGCTTTGTGCTTTAAAAAAAAAAGAGAGCACACAACTACAACACATGCCATTTTACTACATTATTTTTTTATTATTATATTAGATTAATAATATTAGACTACAATAATTTTAAATATAAATTAAATAATAAAGTGTGTTTCATTTTAAAATTACTTATTATTATGAGCATGATAAAAACTTTAAAATAAGATGGTACACTATTAAAATTATAAAATATGTTGTTGAAATTATTATACTTATTATTAATAAAAAATATTTATTTTTATGTTTAACATCGATGTCAATCTTACGAGTTGCAGGCGCATGCCACATGAGCATTATCAATGATCTATGTATGCTTCTTGTGCATGCGCACAATTACATTAAATTATTCAGCAACTCCTGGGAATAAATATTTGCAATGGTGCGTTTTGTCTGTATATTCCACCTATGCTATCAACTATTGATTTAACATCCGCAATTAATGCATCATCGGTCTCCTCTCTAGCTTGTACCTTGTAACGGCTGTTGCTTAAAGTTTTGAAACCTCTCTTACTGCTTTTACTCTGTAAATTTAACACACTTGATGATGTCTGAGGCCGTCTTTGCTGTTTAGTTTTTGATAGTACAGGTGTAGACTGTTTCTGCAATCCACTTTTTTTTGAGGATGAGAATCTTGTGTTAATTGTTGCCGTACATCGTGATGATTCAGTGTTTTTATGTAATGTATTAACATAATTTGCTAATTTTCGATCATCCCGAAACAAAACCACATGAGCCCCGAAACCTTTTGGTTTAACGCGCCTTGCTTTATACTCGTTTAATCTATTAAATGAACGATTATCAATATATTCTCTAGACTTAAATCGAATATCACCATTTAAAAAGGCAATATATTTTTTTCTATTAAATGTAGTACATGGCTCATGTTTTAAAATTATACCACCGCCTCCTGCTCGCATGCTATTTTCAGGTAATTTACCGCCAGAATTAATTCCATATGTATTGCTCCCTCCACCGATAATTTTTCTACCTTTTGTCCAACTATTTGATAAATCAGGTTTTGGAATTTTCAACTTTTTTTTTCTTTGGATATGCTCTTGTAATCTGAACACATGCGGCAACGATTTGTCGTTGAATGTTGTAACCCATTTATTGATTGTTATTTTTGCTTTAGCAATGCTTTCAGCATTTGACATATTTAAAGCAATTACTGGTTTGATATGTGTTGTGTTGAATACTTTTTCCCTCACCTTTTTTGGAAATAATAATTTATATAAAGCCTTTAAGTATTCTAAGTAATCCACACCATCGACACCTTTTGTAAATAAATCTGCTATCTCTAATATTTTGTTTTCAAATACCTTCCTGGGAAATTTATGTTCTACTGTTTCACTTGGAAAATCTTCATTTTTGATTGCATCATAAATATCGTCTTTTGTAAAAGACGGCACTCGCTCATCAAACGGAAATAAGTCTTTCTTAGTAGCTTTAACAAGTCGTGCATACAATATGGCGTACTCTCTTTTATTTAAATGATCAATTAATTCAGAATCACGTTGATTTGCTCCTTGATCATTTAAGCATGCTCTCCAAAAGCGTCTCAATGATTTTTTTACTTTCTCATTTGTGTGTATTAGTTTTGGAACGTCGCTTTCAATTACATAATCCTTTTCGCCAGATATGTATTTTCGTGGAAATTGTACAGGGCCTAAATCATGCCTAGCAATTGAAATATGCACTAAATTTTTAGGCAACATTCTATAACACGCAATTGTACGCTGTTGCAAATCTTTTAATCTAG
>JACKZZ010013252.1_pt1 | contig 10262 bp, 5 predicted proteins | sample 8027871 | NCBI WGS metagenome assembly JACKZZ01 (sample SAMN15724774, study PRJNA655200) | protist metagenome | isolation source: fluorescence activated cell sorting (FACS) single amplified genomes of... | place: USA: West Boothbay Harbor, Gulf of Maine | collected 2000-07-19
TCTTGAAACTGATCCTCAGTCACCGTCATAGCTTTCTCCTCCCTCAATTTACGCATATCTCTCCTCAGCGCTTTCATTACCACCTTTTCTTCGCCCTTTGCGGCCCGCTCCTTCTGTAGTCTCTCTTCAGCTTCGACCTCTTTTCTCGCCTTTTCTTCAGCCAACGCTTTCTCTTTTTCCAATTTCGCTAGGCGCTCCTGCTCTTTCTTTAGCTTACCTTTGAATAATAGAGGATTTTTTGGCAAATGAATTTGACATCGAATAGTAAAACTTTCGTAACGGTATTTGATTAGTATAATTATCTATTTTTGATTTCAATTTTCGAATAAGTTTTGCCCACTCGACTTTGAATGTAGTCTTCTCTATATACTAGCTCGTATTACTATACATATTTAATGATAATACGTAACTAAAAATTTAGACGGTCTAAATTTTTAAAATTCAAAGCAGTTTAATTTACCAACACCGAATATATTCATTAAAACGTAGCTATAATAGTAGCTCGCTCTTCGAAATATTATAATCTAAATATTTACCTGCGTTTTTTCGATTGAACTCGGCTTCTTTATGTCTCTTGATCCGGATATCGTATTTCTCGGCCAGTTCACTAAATTTTAGAATGCGGGCAGATTCCATATTCCTATATTTCTGACGGATGCGGGCGTTTTCACGTTCAATCATGCGCTTTTCCTCGCGGCAGTCAGCCTTGCCGGGGTCTGACAAAGCGTCTTCTCCCTCCTCCTCAATGATCTTTAAATCAAAGTCTCTCCACGAATCAAACTCCATGCACCAAAAACGATAAAAATCCATTGTCTTTTTCAAATGTTTCTTATAGTCCTCGGAATCTGAAAAACGATTGAATTACGATATTATAATAAGTAATTATAATCACGATGTATTTAATAATACTATTAAGTCTATTTAAAATTATTCGAGTCTAAATTTTAATAGGCACAATACAAGTACAAGAAAAAAGACAACTTCGGAGTAGAATCGGGACTTTTTTGAAAGACAAACCGCGGTCACTAATATAGTATCAAACAGGCAGCACTATCAATACCTGCTTCATGCTCCTCATATTTGGGCAGAGAAGGCACGGGTTGTTTGGCAGACCATTTAGCGTTGGCGGCAAAAACGGGAGCGAAGGTTTCATAGAAAAGCTCAGGGTCGTAATCAATGTCCGCAACATCCGACTCTTTCGGAATAGTATCATCAAAGGGACGAGATGAATCATACCTTGAAGTTATATAATTCAAAAAAGTGACTGTGAAATAGTCTAATTAATATCGTCAAATTTAAATTTTATAATTTATAAAGGCTGACACGCATCTAATATTAAATATTCTTAAGAAGATTTGACAATTTAAATCTGAAATTCAAATTCACAATATTAGTATTATTCCAAAACAATCTACTTCCTTCTTCGGACAGGGTCAGTGAGTATGTCAAAGGCTTCTTGAAAAGCGACGTAGTCTTGATTCGCTTTTTCATGGCTCATACTGGGATTTGCCGCAATCGCTTTATCGGGATGGTACACCAGACTCAGGTCACGATACGACTTCTTAATTTCTTTTTCTGAGGCCGATTCCGGCACCCCCATCCATTTATAAAGATCCTTTCCCTTTAAGGCATCGTCTAATTTGAACATGCCCGTTTTAGTTCTCGACTTAAAAGCATCCTTTTTGGGAGAATCGTCGTCATCTCCACTCTTCTTAGCCACCGAAGTGTCTGGGTGGACATTGAAATTTGTCATTCCAACAGCAATACTAACACTTATAATAATAATAATAAATTAATTAATAAATTAATAATATTATAGTGATATAATAATTATTAGTAATACTTAATACTAACTAGTTAAGTAAAGTGTATATTATCTGAGGTCTACTTCATAGACTCAGGATATTAAAACAGCAATACCTTCTATCACCTCTTTCTCCTCCACATGTTGTGCTTCATAAAGGTTAAAGAAGCCACGGCCGCAGATCTCAATGTTGCCTGGACCCACATTGAGTTTGCGCCCTATAACACTGTCACCCGAAAGAGGGCCGTCTGAATAAAGAGATACAACCATGGTAGTAAAAAATATAAAATGTGATGGATATTAATAAATTTAGGTACAAATAATACTAATAGAGAGGAATTATTTTTAGTTCACTCAGAATGAACAGAATAATGTCAATGAATTAGTAATTAGTAGTAGAGCGGGACCTGTAACTTGAGACACCTCAACATTTGGGTGGATCTATTATGCCTATTTTGGGAATGAGAAATTCACATGAAACGAATGAACAACCATTTTTAATTTAATGGAACATGACCTTAAAGGATATGAGGGAAAATTTGGAATGAGTTTAGTGTTGTATCATTAAGATGGGGACACGAATTAGAAACAAGTTGGAACACAATCAAATTTTCAGAAAGTCTTTGCCTCATCGCTAGCAGATGAGATAAAATATCATATTGGCGTTATAACTTATAATATCATAATGATTCTATATTATACTAGCCTTAATAATAGGAAATTCTGCAAAAAATATTTAATCTTTTCGAGCTTTCTTAAGTTCTAAACTAGCACTGCAGGAATCAGATGAGGGCGACTCCGTCAGTTGTTGAATACTGCCAAACGGGGGGTCTCCGGGCCCCCTGTATTTGTCTAGAGGACTTCTAACACCGTCTGAGCCAAAGAACCAGGCCGCAGAACCTATTTTGGGTAGCCCCAAACCATCCGGCTGTGGATAAAAGATACAGTGTTTAATGGCCAGCGTGCCATCCTCAGGACTTTTCTTCTTTGAGCCCTTAGAGCCGAATCCCTTCACTATGGCAGTGTCCACAAAGCCTGGGGTGAGGCAGCTGACGGAGATTCGCTTTCGCCGAATCTCCGTATCATAGCGAGAAAGATAGATAGTATACGCAGTCAAGAGTGCCTTGGAGAGACCGTACGCTAAATTATTGTTCTTACTACTACTCTGACCATGTTGACAAAGAAGTTCATTGGCCCAGACTCCTGAGCCTACACCCTCGAAAATTTCTTCTAACGTTCGGAAACCTTTGTCGGAGGAAGACAGCCTTCTTTTGAGTTCGAAATCAGAACATTGCTGCACGAAGCGAGGGCCCGCACCCGAACCCACATTCACTATACGAGCGTTTTTTAAGAGATTACTAGTTTTCGTGACAACATCTTCCTCTGCCATCAGCAAGGGCAAAAAGGCCTCCACGACTCTTCGCGCTCCAACCAGATTCACATCCAGTATCATGTGATCGGGAATCGGAATGGAATCTCCCGTGGCTGTTTTCATCCGATGCTGCAGACCGCACCCGGCGTTGTTCACAATAGCGTACAATTTCGTACATTCTGAACGCAGTATTCCACCCATTGTTTCAGCGGCTTTCAAAACGGACACACTAGAAGAGACGTCACATTCTATAAAGGTAACGGAACCCCGAAAGCCAGTGGTATAATTAAGATTCAGAAGATTATTAATATTATTAACGGATGAATCTGGCGCGGTAGAAGACAGACTGATAGAAGAAGGCTCGGGTACATTTCGTGCCTCCGTGGAACGTGTTGCTTTCACATATTTCTTCAGGCTCAGATTGGGGAGAGCCTCATCGGAATCTGAGCTTGGGAACCCTTCCTGGGTGACGGATTTGGATTTACAAGGGCCATACCTCTCATTCAGCGCTTTCTCAATTTTATCCACTGCCTGAAGACCCCGAGAGCAGTCGCGGGCACCCAAAAAAACGCGACAGCCATGGTCGACAGCTAGCTGACGACACAACGCAAAACCAATACCCGAGTTACCTCCCGTTACGAAAACGGACAACGAAGAGTGGGGCCTAATATTCTCATCTGATTTTTCAGCTATGTCAAATCTAAAATCACTGCTCATTATATTTAAAATTATTATATTATCTTAAAATAATATTGTTACTGTATTCAGATTGAAACTTATTAATCTATATTCGACGATCTACTTTAGAGTCTAAACTTCGAAATCTTAGCCTCAGATGTGTGATTTCACCCACTGCAAATTTAATATTTGGTAGTTATAGAAGCAGGTCAGTTTTTGCGGCACCCGGGTCAGATATAAAGTACAAACCGTATTCTGTGAGTGATTTTTACGAGAGAACGAACATTGTCGAACAAGACATCGATAAATTTTGAAAAAAAAACTAGCTATGAGCTCGGATACCAATTAATGAGAAGGGCCAATAGTTTTACAACTCGATAGAGTCCGTAATAGTCGAATCAATAATAATAAAAGGTGGGATCCACTACTGTCAATGTGCGAATCCGTATTATCGAAAATAAATTATACCACAGCGGATGAAGCTTTCTATAGTAATTACGAACTGTTTAACTTGGAATGAATACTTATAAATTATAATTATGTGTTCTAAGATTTTAGTTTATGATTCTATCACTGTGAGTCAAGAATGGATCATCGAGGTCTATTAGGAAGAACAATATTATTGTACCTTGTTCATATCAGTATTTCGTTCGGTTCTATCTAATTCTGGTTCGAAATGTACCATGAAGCTAAATTGAGTACTGTACGTCTTCATTCGAAGGGAAGCTAAAAAAAATTAACAAGCTATTCAAAAAATTCAGTAGTCATCAAAAACTGTAAAAAAAAAAAATGTGTTGAAATTATACTAGGTCTTGAACTCATTGAATAATTCAAATTGTCTAATATTCAAATTAAGAGGAACTTCGTTTGAAGTAATACTAGGCATGGGGACCGCAATGCCAATAGCACTATGCATGTTTTGTAACTAAGAATCAACCCTCTGGTTGCTTCATTCTAGGATCAGCGCGACGGAGGCACTGTCATAGACTTCTAGTAGACTTGTCATTGATATTAATAATAAATACATAAATGATAATATGATTGTCAAATTAATTTATATAATTAAGTATCTGAGTTAAAGCACTATTATAAATACTTGTACTAGTACTGCAGTCAGAGAATGAAATGGCGTGATATGTGTTGGAACCAGAGGTAGTACACTTTGACAGTCGTTATTACAAACAGCAGCACATCCCCTTCCTTCCCCTCAGGACTCCTCTGGGCTTGTATTCCTGAAGGAACTTCACTTGACGTGCAGAAATGGCGCCCCTTCGACTCTCTCTTACCTGGGAAATGTAAATACGAGAAAGAGATAGAGTCGCAGGGGCTCTAAATTCAAAAATTATGATAGATTCTTTTTAACTTTTAACTTTTAAGCATGCTTTGATAAATTTAATAATTAATAAATAACTAGCAGCACTTAGGTTGAGTGGTTTTTTTGATCAAGAAAAACAGGGTACGTGGAGAATGGCATCAGTGGGATCCATTCCTAGCTCAATCAGACACACAGCTACCTGATGTTCTCTATTATTAGATAGACTGCAATGTTACTTTGACGGAAATTGCAGTTAATATCAATAAAATTTCTGAATTGTCTGAGTCAACCTAATAATAGAGCTATAAATTTTACAACGGCAAGTATTAATTATTAGTCTATAATAGTTTGTGAATGAGACGATTTCATTCTTATTGTTGGGTATGAACTTCCTCAAATAGATTGAAGAAGAAAGTTAGAGTGGAATCTCTAAGACCTCAACATGAAAATTTCAAAGTAAAATTTTAAGTTTAAAAGTGCTAGACTATAATATTAATATAATATAATTTATTAATATCTAGAATTTTTAATTATATTTTAATTTTTAACCATATTCACGAATCATAATAATAGGTATTACTTATTATAAATAATAGAATCTAAATCATAAATAATTCTAGAATTATTGTATTCCGAAAAATACCAGCGCCGGCGCTCTTCCCAGTCCAGCCAAACAATGCACTGCCAAATAGAAATTCTCTGCCATGGCCTTCTTGGTGAGATCCAGCCAGACTCGCACCACTTCATCCGGCGGTTCTGTACCGTCTGCGAAAATGAGCTCGACCACCTCAATACCGTCCTCTGTAAAGGCGTCCTTACTGTACTGCCCAGATTCTGCGGTGCATACCAGATACTTAACCCCATTCTGTAACAGGGGCTTCACCCAATTCTTTTCGTAGCCCGCGGCAGGAGCGTCCGTAACAATAACGTTCAGCTTGCCATAAGAGATGGTAGCGTAGTTCGGATGCCACGTAGACATATTGGAAATATAGAACAACTTTTTTTTGCTTGTGTGAGGAAGATTAGAGAACAAATGACAGGAGTCTCAAATTCAGGAGCGAGACTGAAGGATAATAATTATTAGCTGATTCCAAAATTTCCGATTCTCAAGTAATTATTACGTTAATATTATGAGATTTAAAGATAAATTTGTCTCAAGGCTGGAAAAAATCAATTATAGTATAATAGGTGATACTTTAAGTTTTAGTATTAATAGTATGTATTAAAGAATTGTGAATCAGATATTATCAAATAAATCTATAATAATCACTACACTAATACAGTTTTTTAAACTTCTCATATCAATATATTATTAACTAATTCAGAAGGCTAGACAATGAGTCTTTGGATCTTTCGAAAATTATAGTAACTGTACTTAAATTATTAGTAATAATTACTATTATAATTTTACTCTTCAAATTTTGTATCAATTCTAAAATTCCGTTTTAATAACAACAGTTAACCGTCCTGTTGTTGGCAGATCCGTCATCCAGGCACGGCGAAAGAAGAAAGAATTCCCAACTTCATTCGGAGCCGTTAGGAATAATCTGAGTCCGAATGTAATAAGTTAAAATAAAATGAAGCTGTTCTAAGCCGAAATAATATTAATAGTAGACTGTGTACAGCGAGACTTGAATCTTTATCACGGCCGCCTCAGCCGTCGCCACTTCTCATTATGGGCTTGTATTTCAAAATTTGATAGAAGTAATTTTAGAACATTACCACTCGTAACATTGAATCCATTCTAAGTAATTATAGCCGTCTTAACTCAGACGTGTCGTACTAGAAGATTGAGCTCCTATTAATATATTTGGCATTTGCGTAGTAATGTGAGTGAGCTTAGTTCGAGGCGATGCCTGGGTATATTTGCGCTAAATGTTGAGTACTTTCACACCTCTACATTTCAAATTGTGCTTTGACTCGAATGTGTTAAAATTCTCTTTAAAATCATGTATCTGACGACGAACACACAATATATTTTGTCCAGCCAACAAATTTCAACCCTGCCAAATTTGACAATAATTTTGTTAAATTATTTAAGCTCGAGGCTAGTATTTATTATTAATATCAACTAACTTATTATAAAATTCCAATCGACATTGAGTACAGATATTCTAACAAACTCATAATAAATAGTTACACTCAAAAGAGTGCAGCGAACCTAGTCATCTTAAGAAAACAACTCGAATTTATTATTTCTCTAATAAGTTGTGTAATTAACACTCACACCTCAGAAACAACGAATCATTTGTTAGACTTGGTCACAGTTCAATGAGTCACCCAGATAGCACTTACAGTGAAAGTACTTAATTAATTTTTGTATCGCTGACTAAAAATCAAACCAAATATAGATTTACATGATAGAGCATTCAGGTTTTTCAACAATTGGTGGTTTAGGGAGCCAATAACCTTCGTCTCGGTACTCCCAAAGTCTGCCAACCGGCTTGCCATACTCCTTTTCGTAATGCACAGTCCACCCAGTGATTGCTAATATACCTAGAAACACGGATCAATACATTGCTCCAGCTTAGCCTTGTTTGTACATTAATATCTAAAAAAATAGTATGTAAAGATTTTTAAATCAAGTGTTCAAATTGGAGCCATTGAAATATTGTTACAGTTTTAATGAAAAGTTTTTTAAAAGCGGACACGTCAGCCGCTCTGATTGATTTAAGGAACTCTGAACTCACAATGGGGCGAGCTGTGAACCCTGCGCAGATGAAAAAAGACCACAGTGCTTAGCAGTCAGTCACGGTTTGGAAGGGTGACTTTCAAAAAGCGGAGTCGACAGCTCTGTCACTGGGTTCCTTATCTGGTAGCAAGGACGGAGGCTAAACTTATGAGACCATCTGGACCGCGCGGCATTAGACCCCGTGGAGACCAAAAACAAACAGAAATTTCTGCGATACCACAAAAAAAGACATGATCTATGACCCGCTTCAAGAAAAAAAGGCTAATACCAACCCCATCTCAATTAATAATATTAATATTACATAATACAGTAATTGACATGACTAATTTTCAAACTTAATTTAGTGACTTATATATGCTCCTGTGAAGATGTCTCCCTCGCGTGCGAAAGGAAATTCTCCAGACGAGCTCACTGCGGGCAGAGAGCATCTAATTGAGGGCAGGCACCGTTACACGACAAAACAGAAGGAATCCCCCCCACCCGAGAAGACAGCGAAACGAATATGTGGAGATCCCAGTATAAATGCCAACTCGAGCTCAAAGGTTTTAAAAAAAATTTGTGATGGCCCGTGTTAATCTGATTTGGGAAAAAAATGAAAACTGCCATAGTCTTCTAGCCTGAGGAGCATCACCCAGAAGAAGACACCTAACAAAGCCTACGAAAAGTTACTTATACTAATAATACAGTTACTAATACATTAGATATAAATTAATTATTAATAACAATTCAATCTGTCTTGCGTCTTGACCCTAATATATACTAATATTAACGATATATTATTAACCTAGTAATAAATAATGCAATAAATAATACTTAGACTTGGATCCTCGCTCTTATAGAGGTCGTAAAATTTGTTCGCACAGAATTTGGGATCGTCGTTGCCGGTCTCCAGCCCATAGGTGATGTCTCGTCCCGCAAAATCCTCGTAGGGACCATCCAGCCCATACTTGTCGGGTCGATCTGAAACGTCGAAAATGTCGCCGAGAACTGAAAGAAGCAGACGCTTCGGTTTGTCGACAACATCGGTTGAGCTACTAGCTGAATCTTCTTCTTCTGTTACTGTGGCAACTGTGGCAACTTTACCATGGTGTCCGCCTAATTTGAACATCTCTTCTGCCGTGATTTCTCCGACCGGCTGCTGATAGTCATCCGGTAGCTTGATGCCCACAGGGCGATCGGGCATGTACTTGTGTCCGCCTCGCTGTGTGAGTACCAGATCAGCCTCCTGGTCTGACGAATAAACTTCAAAGGCGGTCTTCTTCTTCTTTTTCTTCTTCGCATCGGGCTCCTGTGCAGGTTTCTCTTCTGAAGAGCCTACCTTTGAAGAAGTAGTAGCGGCAGGACCGGATTCCTTCGAAGAGGATAATAATGATTCCTTTTTTTGTGAGACGACACTTAATAGAGTATTAGCCTGATCATTGATATCCCCTGTTAATTTCAGAGGGCTTGACTTCGCCTGATGATCTGATTCAGATTCTCGCTCTCCTGACTTATCATTAATAATAGTACTACTAGTAGTACTAGTGTTGCTTTTATCTTGTTTCTCCAGCTCTTCAAGTCGTTTGATGGCTTCTTGTTTGGGGGTATTATGCTGGGGCATCCCATCTAGGATGTGGCCTCGGCATTCATTCCGAATTCTCCTACGATCCCCGACAATCTTTGCCAACTTCTCTCGCTGCGCAATGTTTAAACTTGCCTCACACACTCCAGAACTGGTGCACGCAGGTGGACGATGAACATTCTGACGATCATAATCAAGTGACAGATTCGATCCTAAATTCTTCTTCTGCCGAGAATCAGAGAATCCCTGAAGAGCTTTTGAGATATTTTTTGGGTTGTCGAGCAGTGACGTGCTGCTCCTCACTGACTCTAACGAGCTCCGGGGTGGTGTATTCTTGCTTGTTGTTGTTTTTGAAACAGTTGACAATTTTTTGTTAACTAAGAATCCCTTACGAAGATTTGAGGCGCAATTTTTATTACTACCTGTAGTACCATTGCCATTTAAATCTTTTCTGGCCCGTGCGTGCATAGCAAGCTCTTCGCGGCAGCGATTTAGGCGGTCCTCAGGGGCTAAACACGCTTCGAATTTCTTTTTCTTCTGAGCCTCTGTAACGGACTTCCCCAAGTCATCTAGAAAATCGATCATGCGCTTCTGATCAGAGAGTTGCAAACCATCGAATTTCGACTCCAAATTCTCCAAGTTGGTCTCTTCTTCTTGGTGTTTATTAAAATTTTCCTCTGAAAAGAAATTATTTTTCGAGTCTGCACCTGAATCTGTGCTTTCTTCAGCCTCCGATGATGCCGTTGTGGAAGTTAGCGATTGCAGATTCTTATCACGCCCCAGCGGTATATCATCACCAGGTCCATCCAGAATCGACCCAAACTTGCCAACCGACTCTCT
>JACKZZ010010674.1_pt1 | contig 10261 bp, 8 predicted proteins | sample 8027871 | NCBI WGS metagenome assembly JACKZZ01 (sample SAMN15724774, study PRJNA655200) | protist metagenome | isolation source: fluorescence activated cell sorting (FACS) single amplified genomes of... | place: USA: West Boothbay Harbor, Gulf of Maine | collected 2000-07-19
AGAATGTAAGTTTGAATTCGATTTCTTAAATAATCAAATAAAAAAGTTAGTATATAAAGTTGAATACATATCATATGACTTGAAATTTTTAACTTTATTGAATCCTTAAAATACTTTCTATATCATCAGTATATGGACAACCATTTTCAATAAGCCATGATAATACTTCATAATGACCACCCCAAGCTGCACTAATAAATGTCCATTTATCCCATTGACAACCGTTTAATCTTAGCCATTTCAATGCATCTAAATTACCTACCGATGCCGACTCACTGCATGTCCATTGAGTGACTGGACAACCATTTGATTTAGCCCATTTCAGTAGTTCTACATGATTACCCTTAGCTGCATTTCTAGACGTGACTTCATCCCAAGGACAACCATTTGATCTTAGCCATTTCAACAAATCTAAATGGCCTTTCTCAGATGCGAAACTACACGTATGATTATCCCATTCACAACCATTTGATCTAGCCCATTTTAATAATTCTAATTTTCCACTAAATGCGATTGAATGTGAAGTCGGAATTGATAGTTCATAATCTTTGTTATCTATCCACCATTTTAAATCTGAGATAGATTCCAACATGAAACGATATGGTGTATATTGATGGTATATACCATTGTATTTTTCTCTCATCCATCGTGGTTGAATAATACCTTTTTGAAACATTTTCATGATTGTATTTTCAAAATCTTTACATGTTAATAAAACTGTCCTTTCTAAATCTTTTATTGGTAGATATTGAAAGATTGAACATTGTATATCATACATATGTAACACAGTTGTATCTAATACAGATGGTTTTACTAATTTTCTTTTCTTCAATGGAGGGGGGTGATTCACTTTGTTTATTTCAATGAGTCTCGTATCCAATTCACAGCTTTGATTTGTAGTATTAATTTTCTCATTTTCTTTCATAATGAATTCATTAATCTTCTTCTGATCTTCAAGATCATTCTTGAGTTTCAAATTATACTTCAAAAGTTTGTTTACAGTATTTTTCAATTTAATTACTTGTGCTTCTAATTGTTCATTACGTAAAGCCATCTGAATATTAAAAATATAAATGTAAAAATATTAATGAATCAAGATTATCCAATTAGTTTGTAATTACCTTTAAAATTTTGAACTCAGGTCGACTCTGGGATAGATTTAACGTTTTTTTGTCAAAGTTGGAATGATGATGACACTATAAACCCTGAAATGTTTTTGAGTAATATCATGAATTGGTTTGATGGAAAAAAGAAATACCCCATTCGACTAAGATTTAAAATGAATCAAGATGATCCAAATGTTGTTCTATTTATTGTAAATTTGAATTCAAGATTATCCAATTATTATCTATTATTATAAATATATAAATTTCTATAATACTTTCCCTGAATAAGTAAGATATGGAATGTTGTAAATTTATTCAATCCCATTTAAGGGCAACCGTTAGATCTTGCCCATTTCAATACTTGTAGATGTTCATTCATAGCGGCGAAAAATCTAGTATTTCTATTCCATGGACAACCATGAGATCTCAGCCATTTCAATACTTGTAGATGTCCATTCATAGCGGCATTACTACACGTTTCTTCATTCCATGGACAACCATGAGATCTCAGCCATTTCAATACTTGTAGATGTCCATTCATAGCGGCATTACTACACGTTTCTTCATTCCATGGACAACCATGAGATCTCAGCCATTTCAATACTTGTAGGTGTCCATTCATAGCGGCATTACTACACGTTTCTTCATTCCATGGACAACCATGAGATCTCAGCCATTTAAACTTTTCTAAATCCTCATTCAATCGATAAGCATTGCGTCTAAATCTTTTATTATTCGATAAATATTTCATAGGTATAATTAATCAAATTACATTAATTCTTGCATTAGATTGCCAATATTAAAATCATTTTTTTATACATTAATTCAATATCATAGATATGCTGCTATATCACATAACAAAAGAAATGTCATGAACCAATTATGATAGCTGTAAAGTATAACTGGCTATCTATAAGAATATGATTAAAAGTATATTTGATTATGGATGTTCCATATACCTATTCCAGCCATGTCAGTGAATCCCAAATCATCTTTCTTAGTTGTACCAATTAATTTTTGGGTTTTTATGTCATAACAATATCCCGTTTTTTGATCCAAATAATATTCTTTAATTGCATCATTTATCTTTCCATTAATTTTTATTACATCTATTCTAACTATTTCTGTATTAGCAGAACCCATACCTTTATTTTCTAGTATTACGTCTTCTTCTATATTTTTTCTATAAGCATAACCTTTCTCAGTTCGTAATTTGGTCTCATCACTAAAATCAAAACAACGATATGCTGCTATATCGGGATGTATAGCGTTTGATTCGTGGAATAAATTACAATCCACTGCACTTTCCCGAATCGCACCCAGAAAGTCGTCTATATTTGATTGTTTATTTCTCGATGATTCATATATAATTTGATCTAGTGTATCAGTCATATTATCAATAGTTGAAAGATATCTATATATCGCTACATTACGATCTTCTTTAGGTAATAATTTATGGGAGTCTTGTCGTATTCCTCTCCCAATTACTTGTTGAGAGCGGACCTCATGCCAATACGGTTCTAATAAATGAATTTCTCTACAATTCATAATTGATATACCTTCGGCACCAGCTTCACTAATAAGTATTATCTTTATATGATCACCTCGTAAATTACTTTCATCATTCACTAATTTTTGTGCTTGGAAGCGTTTTTTTGTATCTAATTCACCTGTGAATTTTAAATAACGTAAAGATCCATTTGAAGGGTTTGATATTTTATTATCATTTAACTCACCTAGAACCATTTGTAAATTTTCTAAATATAATTCAAATATCTGCAACCCTTCACCCCTAACCCAACAGGAATAAACAACAGTAACCCCCTTGGAAATACAACACATCAAAGCTATATGAGTCATTTTCCTAGAACAAATGGCCATACTTTTGAGCTTCTCCGAAGTTAGTTTAGACGATATAAAATCTTCTACATACTTGTGATGCATTTTGGGGTTTTTTAATTTACTTGCACCATTTATTAATTGTTTAATATCTTTTGATATAGATGTAGATGATTCCTTCTCAATATTATCCCAATATTTCTTTAAATATTGAATAAATACTTTCATCATCTTATCATTAAGTTTTAATTTTTTCTTATCATCCGCACTTAACTTTTTAATTTTACCATCAAATTTATTTATTAAATTATTACTTCTTACAATATCTTCCTTCTGTTTTATCGATAGTTGATTGACGATTTCTGAATTTAGTTTAGTCCCCGGTGCTCTCCGTGAATCCGCATTATACCTCTCATTCATTTCTGGAAATACAAAATTACAAGCTTGTCTAGTATAAATATTAAATGTTCCTTCTCCGTACTTAGTATCACCCAACCATTCCTTTCTTTTTTTCTCTTGAGCATTATATTTTAAATAATATTTTTGCTGATATGATGACATAGGTATTAGAATTGGAGGGAAATCGATGCGTTGAGCAAATGCATCCTGGTTTGATGGCATAACAAAAGATACCTTATCAAGAATTCGACGTTGGAATACATTTCTATTTTCCCGTAATAAACCACCGGATGGATCTATGAATATGTCACTAAATTCTTCAAAATTTTCAGGAAAAAGATTTGCATGAAGGAGATTAAACAAAATTGCCAATTCATAGGGATGGTTAATAGCTGGTGTAGCAGTAATAGCCATTAGACGATTCTTTTTATTTGCTTTTAATTGCTTTTGAATTCTTCTATAAACCGAAAGAGCCGGTGTTCTTGTTCTATGTTTAGCATGGTGGATATTATTTACAGTATTAGAAATAAAATTATGTACCTCATCAACTATAAAAAGTTGATTAGTCCCTGGTTTATCTTCGCTTAACATTGTATCAAACTTTTCAGAGACATTATACGCATCATAAATTACGAATTTGATATTAGAAACAGCATTTACATTAACACATGTTTCAAAAGCAGTTTTCCAAGTACCAATTAATGATTTTTTTATCAATATATAAACTGACCAATTCTTATCCATATTAAATAATGTATCGTAATTGAATAACGATGTACAAGTCTTACCTGTACCTAAACCATGATAAAGCAATATAGATTGATATGGGTGTTTTGTATTGAAAAAAGCTTTGATGAATTTTTGGTGAATCAATGGTTGATATATTGTTGTTTTAGAATTATACAAAGAATCTTTTTCATTCTCAAATCTCTCGATAAATTTAGATAAATATGATGGATATAAAATTCCTAATCTTGAATTAGGAAGTGGTATTATTTCTGTTTTGTATTTTTTATTTTTCATTATTCTCTCTCTCTCTATATATATAAAGTCTATATATTAGTTATATGTATCAAAATAAGAAAAAGAATATATAATTTTATAAAGAAATAATTCCTATAATATTCTGTAGCGTATAGTAGTAATTGTTTTTTTATTCCAAATGATATCTATCAATAAACATAAGTGATCAATATTTACAAAAGATTCGTCATCTATTTTATTTGGAATATATAAATATTTTATTTTTTTATTTCCAATCATTATACATTTATAATATGCATAAAAACTAATTATGTATTGAATACTATTAGATCCGAGCGAGTTAATATATAATGGGAATTTTGTTTAATTGTAAAAAATGAATGAATTTTGTTTAATTGTAAAAAAGAATGAATTTTAATATACAATAATTTTTGATGCTTATAAACTAAAACCAGGTATAATTTCTTTTACATAACGTACCAGTACACACGCAATAGCAATACCCGCCATATTATATGAAGCAATGTTTTGTGTAGCCATTAAACTTTTTTTCTTGATATCATCATCTTTAAATGTTTTATTTGCATAGGTTAAACCATAGTTTACAATAGGTGGTAGCAATGATATAGCAATTCCAGCTCCAACCATTTCACCAACTGGTGATTCTTTAGCTAAAGGAGCTAATCCAAAACACATACCTATTATTACAGCTACAAGTAAAGTATTATTATCTGGATGATTATAACGCGCTTTCATTTGATCTGTCGGTTCTTGATCTTCGTATTGCATCCCTACAACATAACCAACACCTAACATAATCATTAAAGCAAGAATTAAATGAGTACTGTTCTTATTTAAACTAACCATATCTCCGAGTAAAGTAGCTACAGTGATTCCTACAACCGATCCACCTATAGGAGATACAAGCATTGATCCTATCACACCTTCTTGACTATTCCCAATCAAACTAAATGCTGCAATTAAAGAGGCAAGTGTTACTTTTGTTATATAAGTACCATCTATTTTCATTGAAGAAGTAAGATCTGGACTTGGTGCCGTAATTCCCGATGATATACTTGATGGAAATGATGTCATTGAGTTAGAATTCATATTTTAAAGTTATATATAAAATATGTAACTAAAAAAAAATGAATTATATATACAAATTTTGAACCCTATCAAAATAATAATCAATAATATGAATTGTACATTTACATCAAATTTTGAACTTTATAAAAAGATTGAATCAGTTGCATGCGCTTGTAAAGCAATCGGAAACAAACTACCCATGAGTGTATTTATTGACAATAAAGGTTTAAGTATTCAAATGAAAGAAGAAAAGACTGGTAGATCTTTATTATATGCATTTTTCTTGAAAGAAGAATTTGAAAGCTATACATTTACTTCTGGTGATTTTCTCGATGATAATACTTTAAATTTTAATCTTTATCATAAAGATTTATTTGCATGTAAGTTTGGTAAAATGAATGTATCATGGGTTGTTTCTTTATTAAAACCAAATGTTATTGAACTTAAGGTAAATCAAAAAAATGATAAAGGGTTGATTGTTAGAGAACGATTGGTCAGTCTTATACCTTTAGAAAATAAGAAATTAAATATGGATCGATTAAAAGATCATAATTACTGCACTACTGTTTTGAAAACCAAAGATTTACTAAATGAGTTAAATTGTCTGGGTACAAAAATGGCCCGTATAAGTGTTAATACAAGAGATATTACACAACATTATCTAAATGTAACAGAAATTGATTATTCAGAAGAAAATGAGTTGAAATCTAAGAATATGATTTTAATACCTGTAAACAGTATAGAAACCATTGGAGTAAACCATAAAGAAGAAAATGAAGATAAAGACACTGTAGATATAGAATTTTTGATAAAAGTAATAATGAAATTGAAAGTAAGGTATAAAGAAATAACAATCGAGATTCCTAATAATAAAGATAAACCCTTGTGTATCCAATTTGGAAATAATGTTGTTTATTATCTAGTTCGACGTACATAGAATGAATAATTTAACATTTATTTATTTTTCCAGTCGATAATAAAAAAAAAATTAATATTTTTATGCTTAAAAAAATAAGTGAATATCACCCAGGTATAATTTAACATTTATTTTGGAGAAGAATCTTCAATATGAAGTAAGTTAGAAATGACAACTAAATCATGACAAATGTTAGATACTTCTACGCATTCGACATTTATTATATCACCATTTTGGATTTTTTCCCCACTTGCTTTTATAATAACTTCCCCATTACTGTTAATAGTAAAATTATTATCATTATTATCTTCTATTTGGTCAATAACAATAAAGACTACAACTCGTTTAGAAAGTGATATTCTTGCTTCAATAAAATATTTGTTAACCATTGATACTGTACATAAGATGTTTTCTTTTTCTTGAATATGTAATAAATTAACAACCATTTTAAAATAATATCTAGAAGTAGAATTATTACTTTCTCTTAAAGCTATTGATTCAATAGTACTGAGTTTAATATTCTTAACATTTATAATAACAACATATTCCCCATTAAGTTTAAGAATAGTATTCTTATATTTTTGTTCACAACGCTTCAAAATGTTGTGAGAAATATTTGCATCAAGTTCTTTAGGTAATAATATTACATTTCCAGGTATTACTGCATCATAATTGTGTACTGTATTAGTATTCATATATATATATTTCAAAAATTAATTATTACAACCTAAATTATGTACCAAATAAATTATTATAATAAATAGCCTATATATTTATATAATTTATTTCATTTTTTAATAACTTTTAAATTGCGTTTTTAAATATTTATTATTTTTTATAGCATAATAATCTGCATACAATATTTACATAATATGAACAATCAATCTCAGTCTAATCTTTTACCAAGTAATGTTTTGCAACCACCGCAGCTACAACAAACACAGTTACAACCACCGCAGCTACAACAAACGCAGTTACAACCACCACAGCTACAACAAACACAATCTTTAAATAACAATAATACTGGAAAAGATAGTACAAATATCAAGGGTAAATATGTAAATAAGAGAAATATTTTTATATGTATTGCAACTATATTTACAGTTATTTATGTCTATAAAAAATTTATGGTGAAAACGAAAAAACAAAGAGTATCATTTAATGATAATATTGAGTATTTCCCTAACCCTAATCAATATTTACCGGAACAGGAATATCAACAAACACAGAATCAGCATATACTAGATCACGATATTGAACAAACCCAACAATATCAATATCACCAACAACAACAAGCACATCAACAACCACGTCACCAACAACAACATTACCAGCAACCACAAGTACCTCAAATACAACATCACCAACAAGCACAAGTACCTCAAATACAACATCACCAACAAGCACCGCAACAATCTCTGGTACAAGAACCAATTCAACAATATACACCCCAACAATCGGATACTATCATTGATAGAATTCCCAAGTTACAACCAATAAAAAAAAAATATGTAGAATTACCACAAACAATTCCCGAAAATGAGGAAGTGTTATAACATCTATATTAAATACTAATAGTTACATCATTTAAACTTATAAATTCAACATCTTCAAAACACTTTGTTTTATCATTGAACTTTAATGCTTTTGATAGAAAGTCATAAGCTTCGTTACGCCCTGGAGTACTTCCTTTTCCTTTATTTTCCTCATACCAAAATTTAAATCGTGAGTATACATCTTTTAATAATACAGAACCACCTTTTTTTTCCATCAATGATTCATCAATGAATTCTTTATAGAAATTGTTTTTATTCTGATAAAGATTTGTATATTTACTAACTTCTTGTGGAACTTTTAGACCGTGATGTTGAAATACATTGAAATATCTATCAACTAATAATGACATGAATCCTTCTCTCCATATACTTAATTTGTTCGAGAGTTGAAGATCTTTTTTAAACTGATTTTCTTTCACTGGATTATCAACAAACTCACTTTCAAAAGCAACTACCTTCATTCTTCTCCAAGTCCCGCCATCTGTAGCTGAAACTTGTGGTAGTTTATTACAAAGCATTATCATTTTAAATTGAGGTTTAAACTCTATAGGTTCTTGGTATAGTGCTCTTGCCTGCAATTTATCATTACCTGTCATCTCTTTCATTAAACCCACATTTATCTTAGAATTCTCATCCGGTTCTTGTAAATATACCATACGTACACTTTTAGTTAGAGCAAGTTCGGGGTTAGCTGCGTTAGATGCTCCACGTTTGTTAGTCAGAAGAGAAACGGGTATATTTTTACAGTAATCACCAAAACAATTTTGGAAGAGTTCCAAAAGTTTACTTTTACCATTTCCACCTGATCCTGTCCAAATAGTAAAATCCTCTAAACTCCCTCCTTGTAGACAAGCTGCTAATAATGTTAGAACATATTCTCTCACAGCTTTAATAGGTAATATTTGTTCCATAAACAAATTGATTCCATCAATAATGGCAGGATCTACTTCATTTAATGGAATATACTCTATACCTGTAGTAAATGATAATTTATCTTCTGGTAATCCTGATCTAAATTCTTTATTTTCTAAATCTAAAACACCATTTTCAAATCCCACAAGAAGATAATTTTCATCTAATTCTTCTAGGAAGGTTTCATTAAAGAAAAGTTCTGAACATTGCGCCATTGTCTCATTTTTAAACTTAGTTTGTTTTAATTGACGAGAACATTTATTTAACGCATCGGCTTTTTTTGACGATGTATCATCATCGGTATCTTCAATTGATCTTCTTTGACTATCAATTGCCATTTTTCTAAATTCTTTAACCAAATCTGTTGACATCTTACTTTTAAGATAAATACCGGCATGATTTATTTTCCAACGGATACCATTAAATAGATACCACTGTCCGATTGATGATTTTACCGAACTACAGATGACTGAATCTCTAAATTTTTCATGTAAACGTTGGGCTACATCATAATTAGTCATTGATGTTGATGCAGTACTAAAAAATTTCCTATCTTTTCCTAATTTAAATTCATCATAACCTTCGGGATTAGACAATTTCGCCCAGTAATACAATGATGCAATAGTTTTGTTACTTGCTTTCCATGATTTTTCACAACACCCCTCTTGGTATTTGGAAGAATTCGCACTCCATTCTTTTCCTATTTCAATCAAATCAGGATGAATTGAAAGTAAAGAGCACCCAACATCCCTCCATTTATGATAATCTTCTACATATTCTTCTGATAATAGATTTAATAATGATTTTACATCATTCTTCATATCTTCAGTTAAGGGTGAAAAATGTTTATTATTCAATTGGTCATAACTACGATTAATCTTCACATCAACTCTTTTAATAATTTTTTTTATGACTAATGACTTATTAGTTACCTTCAATGTTTTAATCAACTCATTACGAATAGATAATATATCATATAAATCACTTATTGAGATATTGGGACAAGGTGTTGAATCAAGATTTAATTTGTGATCATAAGAAACAATTTCAGTTAAAGAATATACTAACCCATTTTTACTCTTTGTAGATCCATAACATAAAATTGGATTGTTACGTAAGGGTGCTGTGTCGAAAATATCATCAACTGTATTAGAGCAACGAAGTGAGTCTGTGATCTTATCTTCCTTAATTAACTCTAAAGATTTATTGAATATGGCAAAAAGCTCATCATATGTGAACCACGCTTTAGGGAAGTGTAAATGAATTCCATCTTTGAATTTTCCTTTTGCACAACTTGGACGATCTTTCTCCATAACATAACAATCTAAATCACTGGATTTAACCTCCGAACAATTATCAATTATTGTTTTTACAAATGATTTTATGACTGGATAAATATGTTTCTGTCGATCATATATTCTATCAAATGAAGTAATTGATTCAATATCCCAACGAAAATC
>JACKZZ010009670.1_pt1 | contig 10258 bp, 14 predicted proteins | sample 8027871 | NCBI WGS metagenome assembly JACKZZ01 (sample SAMN15724774, study PRJNA655200) | protist metagenome | isolation source: fluorescence activated cell sorting (FACS) single amplified genomes of... | place: USA: West Boothbay Harbor, Gulf of Maine | collected 2000-07-19
AAATCCTTAGATTCTTCAATTACATTTGTAAATTCTGATAAGTTAGCATTAGGCCTACTTAGGATAAATTTTAAAGTTTGTAATTTTCCTTCTAATTTCTCCATTAATTTTATACATGTGGTTTTATTTCTCATAATTATTTAGTATGTTAGTGTATTCTATATTTTAATACCTATTATCTCTATTATCTTTATTATCTAATATCTATTATTTATATTAACATTTGTACCTTAATACCTAATATTAATTTATATCCAAGATATATAAAATTATTGGGGAATCCAAATTATTCTGAAAGACTATCAAGAATTTTTTGGAGATGGGCACATCTTTCATATTGTTCCGTTTCTATAAAGAAAGAAATGCCTAATTTTAATGCTGTATCAAGATACTCATCAGCATATACTTTTATTCCTTTTACATGTTCTTTATTTGACATATCTATTTTCCTAATATAGGACCATGCTCTATTATATGTAACAAACTCACCAGCTTCTTTAACATCACCTAAATCTAAAGCTTTATCTGATTTTTGAAAGAATTTAATTATTTTTTTATTAAAGTTTATGTGGTTTAATATTAATTTTTTATACATTCCCACCCAATACGTAGGTGTATTTTTAAAATCCATATAAGTAGTACCATTATCTACTCCATCAAAGTCATCATCGGGTCCAAATAAATGGAATATGTTATCTAGATTTATCATATGTTATAAATATATTAAATTATAACTAAAAATCCAAATTATCCTGTAAAGGATCCTCCACCACCGGGCTTATACGACTTGCCCTGTTAAATGCCGTTTAGCTAGGGTACCTCTTAGGCAGCCATTGCTAGTTCAACTTGTTCGCCAGTTATGCGTATGATCTTCATTATATCCTTACTTTATGTCAAATACCTGTACATCCCCGTATTTTATTGTTTATATTTAGTGGAGATGGTGGGAATCGAACCCACGTCCAAAAAAGCAGCTAATATAACTATAAACGATCAAATATAAATATTATACATTCCAATCTTCCTCAGCAATTTGTAATGCTAAAAGAGGAGACATACTTCCATCTGATTTAGACATAGTTATTAAAGCATAATATATAACTTCAGTTAATTTTTGTTGTTTATTTACTCTATCTAATATTTGAGATATTTCTATTATCTCATCACTTCCTACTTTATCTAAAAACTCTTCTTGAAATTTATCCATTTTATTATTATTTATAGGGTAAATATACGAAAGCTTCCTTGGGAAACCAAATGTTTCCGCTATTATCTATTTAAATCAGCATCAAAAAAGAACATTTGCCACAATCTACCTGTTTCTATACTATGACCAAAATATCCCATTGAACTATGAATAGATTGTCCATCAAAAATTACCATTCTATTATAAACATTCCCAAATGTGTCAACATCTTCATATAAAGTTCCATCTACAAAAGTTTCTTGTTGAGGGAAATAATCAAATATATTATCACTTTGAGATGTATGATATATTTTAGATTTTTTATTAGCAACAACTTTAGTACCTGTTTCAAAAGGTGCATTTGGTGTAAGAAATACCATGGCAGCCCATTGTTGAGCATCAGCATGGTAAACTAAAGGAGGAATATTTTCACTACAAAATCCACTTTGGAATACTCCACAAATAGAATAAACATCAGCCCAATTAGTAATGTTACAACCCATTGTTTCTTCAATTTTTTCCTTAACTCCATCAAATATAAATTGTTTTCTAGTTCTCCAGCCAACTCCTCCATGACCCTTATCCCAATACATTTGTTCTAATGCGTATTGCCTAATAGCATCAGCATCTTCATAAAAATTATCAATTATCCAAGCTCTTTTATTAGATTTTTTATTTACTTTAAATTTATTAGTTGTAATTCTCCCCCAATCGGAATCATTATTTGAATCTTTAAAATTGATTTTTTCCATTTTTATTTTTATTATTAAATTAGTATATATTAAAATCCTAAATATTTATCCCTTATATAATCTAAATCCCATGATGTATAAGAATTAGAATATTCTTTATTATTAAAAGGATATTTACAAGGAGATAAATTTCTCCAATTTTCCCCCCACTTTTTAGTTAAGTATTTATAATTTATTATATCAACCCTATCTAATTTTTCTTTCATTTGAGGTTCTTCTTTAGATGTTTGTTGACCATTTTTTTCATAATCCCAACAATTAGCTATTTCATTTCCATGTAAATAAGTATTATCTAACCCTCTGCAAATTTTTGGGTCTAAATTTAAAATTCTCATTATATAATCTGTATCTTCTCCATAAGCAGGATATAAATTTTCATCAAACAATCCTACAATCCTTACTCCCATTTCAGTTATAGCAAATAAATCATATGTGCCTACATTATTAGTACCAGCTCTAGGATGAATCATACTTATTTCTTTATCTTGTGCCATATTTGAAAATTCTTCTAATAAACCTGGTGAAAATGCAACATCATGGTTAGAAATTACCCAATATGGTTCCATTAAAAAGGATTTAATAATTAAATTCCAAGCTGCAGGGACTCCTAAATTAGAAGGTAAATGTGTTATATGTATGTTTTTAATAAATTCATTAGATATATTTTTTAATTTATCCAATTCTTCATTAATCTCTCCTCTTCCGTTATTATTAATTATAAATAAATTATCTACAGGATAATCAATTGATAGCATTAACCTTTTTACCCAATGAACTCCATTTACTACAGGAATTCCTATAACGGGTATACTTTTTTTATCTTCCATCTCTTTCTATTTTTTTAGGCCAATATTCATCCCCATAATATGTACAAATTTCTTCACCAATATTTATATTTTTTTGAGCTATAAAGTTAAAATGGTAGGGAATTGAAGCATCAAACCACATTGCATTATAATCATCATCATGATTATATATACAACCAAATCCTAAGGGTAATACATGTTCAACACTATTAATTTTTGGATAATTAAATATATAATCATGTAAATTGTTACTAATAGGATCACCTACTTTTATACAATAACACGTTTCTATAATCTCTCCCCTTTTAATAAACTTATTAGTAAATACCCCGTATCCCTTTTCATCAGTCCATTTTACATATAAATTATTAGGTACTTTAAGCTCCATTTTCTTTAATTAAGTGTGAAAATCCTAAATTTTCAATAGTTTCCTTTATTGATGTTTTATATCTTTCATTTAAATTATTATTAGGATTATTAATTAATTCTAAAAATAAATCTGTACTTTCTTGTGTTTTCCCTATATGCCATCCTGCAAAAGCTTTATAATATAAAAATGCAAAATACCCATCATATCTATTATAATATTTAAATTTTTTATCACTTAATATATTAGAAATTCCTATACAAGCATATGAATACATTGTAAAATACTTTTCTTCAGCAGATGCAATTCTATCCCCACAAAATTCTAACCATAAACACATAGCGTTATAAGCTTCCGGTCTATGTGGTAATTGTGACATTGCTTGAAATATTTGTCCTCTTTCAAATACAGGCCTTCCACCTACCTTAGCCATACAATCCCAAGAACATAATAAACTCTCATAAATCAAATCATCATTTTTAGACAATTCAGCACATCTTAAATAGTATGATAAAGCTGATGCATATTGTCCTATATCAAAATAACTACATGCTAATTCAAAATTACGTATATCTTCTCTAGGGTTAAGGACATATTTATTTAAATTTTCTTCTAATTTATAATTTTTCATATTCTATTTTTTCTAATATTATTTTTGGCATTTTAAGTATATATGCAGCATTATCTTGAAAACCAAAGGTAATTAATAAATCATCTCCTACCTCAGTTAATCCACAATTAAATTCAATCATAGCATCCATAAATTTAAACTGTTTAGATACTTTAACTATATTCCAATCTTTATCATAAAATACAAATCTATGATGATAATGAGCATCTTTCCCATTCCCAACAGGATGGTGTGGAAAAAAACATTCATGTGTAATACATAATCTATATTCTCCAAAAGGTATTACTTGTGATCCTCCTCTTAAATCTCCTGTCTTTAATTTTGTATTAGATATTTTCTCACTCCAATCTTTTTTTACTACAGGTTTACAATTATTGTTTTTACAATCAACTTTAACTAATTCTACAGGATCAGCATGTCTAAGAAAATGGTAAGGCATATCTAAAACTGGCATCCAATTCTTTTCAAGATATCCTTCTTTTTCAGGAACCTCTATCCTATCTCTTGTAACTTCAACAAATCCCCCATCACCCAGTTCAACCTCACACATTTCCATCCTTCCAGTTCCAATTTCATCTATATCTCTTCTTACACCACAGGTATATAGTTTATCATCCCATCTAAATAGTCTTACATCTTCTTGTCCTATAAAATCCCAAAGTGGGGGTTTATCATATTTAGTAGTATTAATTTTACTTAATCGAGTTATATTTAAATCATCATCTAAATGACATAAATAATTAACTGTTTCTAAGAATTGAAAATCTTCAGGATTCATATATTGCATACATCCCCACATACCCCAATATTTTTGCCCAAACTCAACATGGTGCATAACATATCCTACATGTCTTATATTAACTAATAATCCTTCTTTTTCATCATTATAGATAGTAGCATTACATAATCCTGTTCCCCCTGTAAGTTTACTTGGAATTATTAAAGGTTTTATACTACCCCCATGTTTTAAAGATAACTTAACTAAATTAGTTTCTTTTGGATATAACTTTTTCCAACTCATATGTTAATTTTTTATTTATTTTACGTTATTATGTGACATTCATATTATATATATTATATAACGCATAAAAACCGCAAACTACGCGGTTAAATGCGCATATATTAACAATAATCTAAGGCTAATTCAAATAATTCTTTATTAATCTTCATATCTTGTTTGAAGTTTTTAATTTCTCTTGCTTTGCGAGGTTTACCTCCCATTCTATATTCAAAATCTCCTTCAATAAGTTTTTCTTGAACTACATTAAATACACTCCAAAGATCCTTTCCTGTGTCTTCTTTTCTAACTGGTTCAATAAAGGCATCATAATCAATTTCAATTCTATTAATTTCCTTTTCTGTAAATCTAGTATTAATAGCTTCCATAGCAAATGCAAGAATTTGATATTCTTCTAATTCCTTCGCTTTCATTTGATTCATTGACTCAACTGTTAATGGTAATTTCTCAACCATTTCTTTAATTAACACTTGTAAATCTTCAAATGTATAACCCATATGACGCATTTTAACATCTTCAAACTGAGTATCTGCAATTACTAATCCATTTTCACAAATTAATCTATAAAGACCTGCTTGAAAAGTAAATGCATTTTTACCATCATGAGAATTTGTTAATAATATTTGTGGAAAAACTGTATCTCCATCTTTACCATTTATAACAACATCATCATTTCTGAATATTAATAAATGTTTTTGGAAACCTTTAGTTGATTTCTTTCTAGCTTTAACTTCTTTAGCTTCAATTGGTTTCCATCCTAATAATTCCATATCATCAATAACTCTTTCTGTTGGAATGTGAGTATATTTAGATGATACATCTTCACTTGGTTTTTCAGAAAATACTGATGGAGCTAAACTTCTGATGTTTGCTTTACTTAAATACTTTGCTGTTTGTAATTGTTCTTCATTTAACATAACCTTGATTTTTTATTTAATATTAATTTAATTGTTTTGTAACTCATTTACGGGGTAAATATACGAAAGCTCTTCTGGGTATCCAAGCTTCCTATGCATTACTTTTAAATTATTTACTTAATAAGGTTGGGTATATAAGATTTTTTTTGTATTTTACATAAAAACCCAATAACAATGAAAAATGTTGCTTTTTTTTGTCGTCACTTTACCGAAAGAGGTACAGAGGTAGCTATATATAATTACGCCAAGTATAATGAAGAAATATTAGGTAATAAATCTTATATTATTCATTTCTCTGAAAAGGGACAAACTAAACATGGATTAAATAAAGCAAGACACTCCTATAATAAATTTAATTCTAGATTTGAGTTAATAGAAATTAATGATATTGGAGATATGAGATATGTTATAGAACAATGGAAATTAACCCATTTTTTCACTAGAAGTCATGGTGGTGAAGACATATATGAATTTGATAATAAATCCATTTGGGGTAACTGTAAGACAATATATCAGTGTGTATTTAATACTAACCACCCTCAGGGTGATGTATATTGTTCAATTGGTAATTATTTAAATGAAAGATATAATACAAATGTTCCTGTATTACCAGGTCATATGCTTTTAACTAATCATTCTACTTCTAATCTTCGTAATAAACTTGGAATTTCTGAAGATGCTATTGTTATAGGACGACATGGGGGTAATATTACATTTGATATTCCATATGTTTATGAAAGTATTAAAGAAATAGTTAATAAATTTGATAATATTTATTTTTTATTTATGAATACTAATAAATTTTATGATCATAAACGTGTTATACATTTAAATACAACAACAGATGATAATGAAAAGAAGAAATTTATTAATTCATGCGACGTAATGATTCATGCAAGCTCAGAAGGAGAGACATTTGGGGCATCCGTTGCTGAATTTTCAGTTTCAAATAAACCTGTGTTAACTTGTAATTGTGGTAATTTAGAACATATTAAAATATTGGGGGATAGGGCAATTATTTATAATAATAAAGAAGAATTAAATAATATTTTTTTAAATATTAAAAATATAATAACTCAACGTTCAGATTGGAATGCCTATGAGGATTATAAACCTGAAAAAATTATGAAAATATTTGATGATATAGTTTTAAAAGATGATAATAATATAGAGAATATAATATCTAGTATTAAAGGTTTAATGAGTAAAGAACAATACTTAACAATATACAAAACTATCAAACATAATAGTCCATGTAATTTATTAGTATTTGGTTTAGGTAATGAATCTTTTTTATGGAAAGACACTAATCAAAATGGTCATACTATATTTTTAGAAAATATACAAGAATGGATTGATAAATTCCCAGATTTAAAAAATAATATTCAACATATTAATTATAAAACTAATGTGCTAGATTTTCCAAATAATTTAAATGATGAAAATTTATCGCTTGATTTACCTGATAGTATAAAAAATAAAAAGTGGGATATTATTATTGTTGATTCCCCCGTAGGTCATAATCCTCCTTGTCTTGAAGGGGAATGTACATTATGTAGTCCTTCAAATCCAGCCCCAGGAAGAATGGCACCTGTATATAATGCATCAAAATTAGCACATGATGGTTCAATTATTGCTATTGATGATATTAATAGAGAAATAGAACAACAATGTTACAAAAAATATCTATCAGATTATGATAATATATTATATAACGATGGTAAATTACTTATAGTTAATAAAAAATAAAAATATTATATATTTCTTTCTTTTATTTTTACAGTATTTTAAGCATCATTTGACTCAATAACTAAATAAATACCCCCTGTTCCACTAACATTTAAAGTATTAGGTGGAATAACATTTAGAGGGGCTAATTGAAATGATGAAGTTGCTTGAGAAATAACTACACTATTAATATAATTTGAAGAAACATATCCATTTAAATTAATCCCCGAACTAGTTATTAAAGAACCCGACAAAGATCCAGTAAATCCAAAACTTCCAGTAGAAAAACTACCACTAAAACTACCACTAAAATTTCCATTACTATTTGGTTGTACCCCTATATTAAAATAAGCAGAACCATTTCCAAAATTAGGATGATATATAGTAAACAAATAAGGACTTTGAGGTAAATTATTTTGTAATTGTGAACCTATTAAACTTCCAGCTCCATTTAATTGTGTGGAAGAAAAGTTAAGAGTAAGTGGCATAATTTTTATTATAAATATTAGGAGGGCTGCATTCTTGTAACAGTTAGTTTTTCATCATCTTTTTCAATTGTCCATTTAATAGGATCAAAAGTAGTAGAACAAAATTCCTCATATAATTCTAATCTTTTTTCTAATTCAACACCTTCATAACTTCCGGTAGGAGCATAGAATTCAAATTTAGTTTTACATCCTTTAATTAAATCACCTTGCATAATTAATTTTTATTATAAATATATAAATTTATTTTTTACTCTCCAAGCCGTCTAAAAACTCTTCCTCTTAGCATATCCACATACCTAGATACGTATATATTTCATGCCACATGAAAAATTTGTAAAAAAAAGAGATTGGGAGTTATGAATTTTCCACACCCTTACCCATATAGGGAAATTAATGTGTGAATTGGGTTTATTATAATGCTAGAGTAAAAACTACCACCATAATAATTACATACACGGCTGATGAGATATCAATTTTATTTTCTGTTTTCATGATCATAGATATTGAGAAGTTGGATTAAGGGTCTGGATATAATATTACTTGGATATGACTTAATGATGACGAAATTGGTCTACATTGGGTTTATGTTCACCAATTGGTATGCTTATTGTGGAATATGATCCTTGTTTAGAAAGTTTTCCAAGGAGGTGATACGATAATTGTTATTACAGCGTGGAAGAAGTGGTGTACGGTGAAGATTGATGGTACATCCCAAATATCCATATATACTCATTCCATATTATCCCATCAAGTAAAATAATTGAATAAACCGGGGATGGAAATATAAGTATATACAATCGATGGGTTAGGTACGTTTACGATCTCTTAAGTGGTCCACATCCTTTCTACCACATATCCACGCCATATGGACATCCGCGCACGGTGGGTATTATTATATAGTACGGCGGCGGTACGCACGCTAAATGTAAGTATGTAGTAGATATGACGGTGAAGATAATATGTAATTCAGTTACGCGTACGGTAAAGGTCGTTATGTACAGGGTCGTACCCCATCACCTACAAGGTGCGACGTAAGTAGCTATTAGGTATAAAATAATCGATAAGGGGGTACGGTTAACTTACCCACCGTACAATGATTCCCGGCGGCTGTAATTATCACCACAATCATTCACCCATAAATGTACGACCCCTCCTCGGCCCATCCACGCCTTCCCGCACATACTTTGCGGTTCACAACCATTCATAATTAATTTTTTGTGAAAATTCGTGAAGAGGGTCGGTTCACAAGTATATATTTGGTAACTATGGTAGGATTTGGATGCGCACCAAATAGGGGCTAGCACCACTCATAATTTGTGTCATATAACCCCATCACCTACTGTCACATACAATTCGGGTTTGTTACTTACGTGTCACATTTGATTAGGGTTGGTTACACTTAACGGATTGGAAATGGAGCCCACACAACACCTTACATTATCCAGCGTTTTCTATTGTCTGTTTACTATTACCTCCACTCAGACATCATGCTACTCGCTATCAATTATTTGAAGTTTAATACGCTATTTAACCTTAATTCTATCAATTATCCACTCGGGAAACGCCCACTTCTTAGCGATGCGATGTACCTTTATTCCCCAATGCTCTAATGAAAGTATTTTAGTTAAGCAGGGCTCACATATAATATGCTTGTCGGGTCCTTCCTTCTCGACCGTAATCTCTACCCACGCTGAACTAATATCATCACATACAACACACTTTCTCCTCCACTTAACTTCCTTTATTCGTCTCATACATTTTGCTCATTCCACCAATCATCACCATCATCGCCATCATCGCCAAATTCATCTTTATATAATTGTACCCAATCCATTCTTACTTGGTTATTTTGTATAAACAATCGATCTTCCTTTTGTCTATCTGCTACACTCTCCATATAATTAACGAAAAATCCTGCACCAATAACTAGCGCAATCACACCAATACCTGCTAAAATGTCTATCATAACCTATTTGTTTTTAATTAATAACTGTATATACGTAGTAAACTAACGCAATATGTAGAGAAGAGTTTGATGCTTTATTTTTCTCTTATTATTGCTATTAACTTTCTTTCCTCTGCTTTTAATCTTACTTGCTCTTTTTTTACTTTTTTTAATCTCATTTGAGCTATAAACTTTCTATCCATTACTTTATTTTTGGATTAAACAATACATCCCAATTTTTATCTATATTTCCTCTACCTAATATTTTATAAGTATAGCCCATATCTAATAGTGATTTATATTTATTTTCTAGATTTACTTTTGATATTGGTTTCTGTTTACTATAATCATCCATACATTCCATAACAATTATAGGTTTAAATTTTCTTATTGTATTTAATCCTCCTTTTATTACTTTTT
>JACKZZ010018804.1_pt1 | contig 10258 bp, 4 predicted proteins | sample 8027871 | NCBI WGS metagenome assembly JACKZZ01 (sample SAMN15724774, study PRJNA655200) | protist metagenome | isolation source: fluorescence activated cell sorting (FACS) single amplified genomes of... | place: USA: West Boothbay Harbor, Gulf of Maine | collected 2000-07-19
CGAGATCTCAGGGCCGGCGACGTCCTCTCCATCGGAACCACAAACACAAAGCAAGAGCTCGCGGTTCTGCCCAAGAGCTTATGGCCGAGTTATCCGAGTGGTGGCGAGTGGGCGATCTGTGTGCTTCCTGGACCCCGTTCGGCGCCGGACTTTTTGACTCCGGCTGACATTGAGACACTCCACTCCGCCAGCTACCAGGTCCACCACAACTCCAACCGCCTCGGAATCAGGCTCAACGGTCCCAAGCCTCAGTGGGCGCGCCAGGACGGCGGCGAAGGTGGCTCCCACCCCTCCAACCTCCACGACGAGGAGTACTGCGTCGGCACCCTCAACTTCACGGGCGACATGCCGGTGATCATCGCTCACGACGGGCCTTCTCTGGGCGGATTTGTCTGCCCCTTAACCATCCCCCAGTTCGAGCTGTGGAAGCTCGGTCAACTGAGGGCGGGCGACACGGTTAAGTTCAAGCTCTGCTCCCTCGACCAAGCTATCCGCGAAAGAGCTGCTCAGGATATTTTTGTTTCAAACCTGGTTTCAATTGCCTGCGGAGCAGTTTCCACGATTCCGAAAGAACTCGGTGTTGAGAACCTCCTTCCTCCTGAGGGCTTCGAGACTTCTCCGGTGCTTTACACCTTACAACCGACAAAGATGTCCGGGACGAACGGGAGTTATGAGCATCCCGGTATGAGTATCAGACTGCAGGGGGATCGTCATATTTTGGTTGAGTACGGCCCTATGGTGCTGGATTTGACGCTGAGGGTAAGAATCCACTTCCTCGAGAACTTCCTTCTCGCCCATGATATCAACTGTCAAAACCCCGGTAACAAGGGCGGTCTCGAGGAAACTGCTCCCGGAGTGAGGAGCCTGCAGGTGCGGTACGATCCGACGGTGTTGGCTTTACATGAGCTTATTAGCACCATTATTTCGATTGATCAAGAAGAAATAGGGGATGTCGAAGGCAAAAAGATCAAATCCAGGGTCATCCATCTCCCTATGGCCTGGGATTCCACGGGCTGTGAAGTTGCGATGGACAAGTACTCCAAATCGATTAGGGATGACGCCCCCTATGTGCCGTCTAACATCGATTACGTCGCCCGGAATAACGGCCTCTACAAGGAAGACGGGGTTACTCCGGACCGTGATTTGGTTGAAGAGAAGGCCTTCTCCGCCTCCTACCTTGTTTTAGGCCTGGGGGACGTCTACCTCGGGGCGTGCTGCGCGGTCCCGATCAACCCTATGCACCGCATGATCACCTCCAAGATGAATCCCGCCCGCACCTGGACCGAGGAGGGCACGGTCGGCCTCGGCGGCGCCTACATGTGTATCTACCCGATGGACTCGCCCGGGGGGTATCAGCTCGTTGGAAGGACACTTCCTATGTGGTCCACCTGGGGCACCGGTTGTAAGGAGATTTATGGCGATAGGGAAGAGCCTTGGGCGCTCCGGATGTTCGATCAGATTCGGTTCTATAAGGTGGAGGAATTCGGCGAGGGCGAAACGTTGGAGACCTTGAGGAGCGAGTTCAAGAAAGGCTCATTCACCCCTAAAATCGAGGAAGAATTTCTCGATTTAGGAGAGGAAAAAAGAAAATATGAGGATTCGATCGAGGTTGAGGCCTACAAGGCTGCGCAGAGGATTGGTATGGGGGAGCAGAATGAAGAGGAAAAACGCTCCCAAGACCGCCTAGCCCAAAAAGCTGCAGAAAAAGAGGCCGCCAAGAACTCTCTCCTTCCGTCTAGTTTCGGGTCTATGAGCTCCATGAGGGGGTCAAAATCCATGCAGAGAGTCTTCTCCAAGGGAAGCAATGGCTCCAGTGATGCCCTCAATGGTACGCGTCGTCCTTCTCAGGTTTCTACCGCCCTGGACTCCGCTTTCCCCAGCAACTGTTTTTCCCCGGATATGCTTGCCATGAGTCCCGACGCTCTATCGCCGTCGGCGGGTCTAGACGGTACTAGTTACGGGGGAAGTTTTGGGCAGAGGATCACACTCGAAGAAGAAGACTTCTCGGAATTAGAAACACCGGTGACAGCTGATCTTGCGGCTAGTGTGTGGGAGATCAAGAAATCCATAGGCCAACCGGTGGAAGAGGGAGAAACTGTGGTAGTTTTAGAGGCAATGAAGATGGAGATATCCATCATCGCTCCCTGTAGTGGGGTGGTAGTCGCCCTTGGCGAAGGTGTAGAAATCGGCGAACTCAAGCAGCAGGGCGAGGTTTTGATGTGGATTCGCCAAGAGTCTGCGGAGGAGGGACCCGGATTTAGTCCTGGAGCTGAGACAGCTGGAGGTACCGGGGCCATGAAGAGGGTTCCGCGGGGGAGCTTCGGCGGCCGTGCCCTCGAGTTTGACCTTTGTATTGAAGGAGACGCTCTGGATGAGTCTCCGGTGAGTGATAGGAGCAGGGGAAGCCGGGCTTCTGTCGGAGAAATCGAATTGAACGGGGAGTCGACCTTGGAGGAAGGGTATAAGGGGGACACCAGTTACAGCGCCGACTGTTTGTCCAGACAATCGACCAAAGACCCGAGCCGAGAAACGCCTGAACTGGTTACATGTGCCTCCGAGGAATCGACGACGAGTGGACCCGACACCACTCTATTACCTGGTGGGGATATGCGGATCTCGGCTATCCACGACGGGTATGTATCTGGGAGATTCACTGTTCAAGAGCTGATTGGGGCGGTTTGTGACAGGATTGAAGCAGATTCCACGGACGAATACAACGTTTGGATTCAACGCCCTTCTAAGGCCCAGGTCATGGAGCATATCGACAGCACCGATCTCTTCTCCGCCTTAGATTACCATCAATCCGATTTTTATTTGAAGACGGAAACCGAAAGGAAGGCGTTTCTGGAGCGCTATCCCTTATTCGGGATTCCCTTTGTTGCGAAGGACAACTACGAAGTAGCGGGCTACCCCGCTGGATGTGCGTGCCCCGAACTTCTGAAGAAGAAGAAGGAGAGGGCTGCTGCAGGGCAGAAGGGAAAGAAGGAGGAGACTGAGACGGAAACGGAAACGGCTACTATAGTCCAAAAATCTCTCGAATTAGGTGCAGTTTTCTTAGGAAAGTGTAACATGGACCAGTTTGCCACAGGGCTCGTCGGTGTGAGAAGCCCTTCAGGACCCGGTAAAAACTCGTTTAACAAGGACTATATTTCGGGCGGGTCGTCTTCAGGGTCGGCAATTGCTCTTGCTTTGGGGTACTGCTCGTTTTCTTTCGGAACTGATACAGCTGGATCCGGCCGTGTTCCGGCGAGTTTGAACAATCTGGTGGGGGTGAAACCTACCCGAGGAGTCTTATCCGCAAAAGGGATGGTTCCAGCCTGCAAGAGCCTGGATTGTTGCTCGATATTTGCTCTAAACGTAGCTGAAGGAGACAAGGTCCGTCGTTGCTTGGAGGGATTTGATATTGGTGATGAATATAGCCGCTGCAACACCGGAGACCACGATATTGGCAATTATGCTGAGGTCTGCTATTACAAGGAGAAAGCGAGGAAAACCACCGAGAAAGGCCATTCCTTCACATTTGGAGTCCCGAATAAGGAACATTTGAAGTTCTTTTATAAGACCGCTGCTACTAAGACTGAATCTAGTCTCCAGGAGGGCACCATGGAGAGGGCTTGGGAAGAGTCTCTTAAGAAGTTGGAGGAAATGGGCGGAAAACGCGTCGAAATCGATTTTGAACCGTTTGCGGAGACGGCGAATCTGCTTTACTACGGGTCCTGGGTCGGAGAACGCCTAGTTGCTTTGGAAGACCTTGCTAGAGAATACTTTCCGGAAGAGCTTCAATCTCTCAAACCCGATGCGAAACAGGGCGATTTAGACCTCAGCAGGGCTTGGGACAATGCTGACGGCTCTTCCAAGGGACTTCACGAGGCGCTTTTTCATCCGGTTTTGAGGAAAATTATTTACGAGAATGGGGGCAGGTACTCGGGAACGGACACGTTTAGCGACATGTATCGGTTGGAGGCGTTGAAAAAGGAGGTGCGCTCCGTGAACTACTTCTCGCTTAAGTCCTTCAACTTTTATCCGCAGAACGATGGAGGGCCCGCCCATACCGTCAAGGTTGATGCGATTTCTGAAGGAGGAATTGACGTTTTAATCACCCCTACAGTACCGGCGTTTTGGAAGATTCAGCAGGTTTTAGAAGACCCCGTAGGAGCTAACACAGCAAACGGAACATACACGAATTTCGTCAACCTCCTCGATATGGCGGCTTTGGCGGTTCCGACTGGTTGGTTAGATGCTAAGACCGATGAATCCAGTACGAGCGAGGGTAAGAATGCCATCCTTGTTGGTCAAGGGGAAAAGCTGCCTTTCGGGATTACGCTATCTGCCCCCGCTTTCTCGGATGATTATCTTACGGCTCTGGGAGTCAAGTTGGAGCAGACCGTTAACAGGGCGTAAGCAAGTGATGATGAATCAAATGAATCAAAATTATGATATGAGGCCTCAGCCTGTAGTGTAGTAATGATTTTAACTTTTATGTGGGAATTCAACCCTCGAGTTGAATCTATTTTCCAACCGGTATTGACACCGTTCTCGCATCAACACATGTTTCGCACTTTCGCCGAGACAGGCGCTTTCTTAGTACTTCTACGCACTACAAGGTATTTACCGCCATTATGATTGTAGTTTCGCCCTATAATTTACTCGCATTAACACCGTTTCACAGCTTTACTCGCACCAACGCTGATAACGCATCAACATTTTTGTCATGATCGTTTTTAATTTTGTATTTCCAGCAGCACGCTTGCCGTGTTTACCACCAAAACTCGGTCATAGCGGCTGCTGAAGATTTTCCTATCTTCCGGCACAGAGGCGCGCCGCTCACCCTCGGGAGAAGCGCCGCCTACTAGTGATAACTTCACTTCGTGTCTACTTGATGGCCTGAGCAGCTTCTACGACTGTCTAAGCTGTTATCAAGCCAGTTGTCCTCGTCTTGAACGGGAGTTTTGTACAATTCAGAGTGTAAGACTCCGAATGTTCTTCGGCTCTAATCCTACTGATTCAACTAAGCGTTTCCAGATAAAACCAAAACAGGAGCTTCACCTGTGTATTTTTCCGTCGCTCGGCTGAACAGTCTGCCTCGTGAGTAAGACTCGCGGGGGAGCACGCAATTATTGATTAAACATTCCGTCGAATTCCGGTTCGACATATTACTGATTAAAACTATTTTTCGAGCTTAGGGGACCACGTTTAGGATTTCCGCGAGACAGAGACCACAAATCTCTTCGTCTCACGGGAGTTCTGAACGGTCTCCACTTTTCCTCACAGGCTGCAAGCCGTGATTCATGGGCCCTGTTTGCCTTGCCGTTTTGTACGTTTTGATCGCTTTTCCGGCACAACAACCATTTGGCATTGACAGACCATTATGATTGGCACGCTTTATGACGCTTTACTACTCGCCGATGAGAGAACAGAGCCGCCTCCGCAGCGCGCTGCGTGGACGGCGTACGGCGCTCACTTGGATCTTCCATTAAATCTTGAAACAAGAATTTTCGCCCTCGTGGCCGCGTGGCCCGCTGGGAATCCCGGTGACCCGAGAGGCTATTCTGCTCACAAGAAGAAGAAACAAAGTTATTCGAAGTTCGATCTCGCTCGTAAAGGTGGCATAGTCGGAATCTGCCATAGTCGAAATCTGCATCTCATACAGCGCTCAACCCCGTCCTAGTCGAAATCTGCATTTCATACAGCGCTCAAATCTGCATCTCATACAGCGTTCACCCCCGTCCTTTGCTCGAGAACCCCGTCTTGTGTTCGAGAGAAACCTCGTCCAGCTATTACAGAACGCTTTGCTCTCCCCACAACCAGGTTACTCCGTGACAATGATTCGCCCCCTGTTTAGAAGTCTAACTCTAGCTGGCAAGCTTAGCTTAGCCAGTTTTAGCACCCCTGTTTTAGCCTTAAGAACGTACACTGATTATCGGACCCGCTTTGTTCCGATTCAGACAACAACTTCAGGATCCGCTTATAATAATAATATGGTTGCTGCCACCGGTCCTACGGCGGTCCCCGCTCTTACGGCGGTTCCCACGGCTGCTAACGCTCCTAACACTGGTGGACCTGCGGCTGCTGTCCCCGCGGAAAGGATCCAAATCGTAGTTGTTGGTGCCCACCTTTCCGGGCTGCCCCTGAACTGGCAGTTAACAGAGCGCAATGCTGAGCTCGTGAAAACCACAAGAACCTACCCCGGGAAGTATCGGTTGTACGCGTTCGACGGTTTGACCCCGCCGAAACCGGGTTTGATAGAGGTGCTGCCGTCGAAGCAGCCGGAGGGAGAGGAATGGTCCACAATTGAGGTGGAGGTTTGGGAAATGGACGTGGCGAAATTCGGGTCCTTCGTCAAGCTAATTCCGCCCCCGCTCACGATGGGCCACATCAGGCTGGAGGACGGGTCCCTCCTGCACGGGTTTAGGAGTGACGAGTTCTCTGTTCAACAGCTTCAGGGGCGGGATGTCACCAAATTCGGAGGGTGGAGGGGGTATATGGCCGAAAAGGAGGGGGAATCGACACAACTGGCAGCGGTATCTAGGATGTAAGGTCGCAGACGAGGGTATCCAGGATGTAACGGTCGCAGACAAGGGTATTTAGGATGTAACTCATGTGGTCGCAGACAAGGATATCTAGGATGTAAGGTCGCAGACGAGGATATCCAGGATGTAAGGTCGCAGACGAGGGTATCTAGGATGTAGCGCGGGTGGATGTGGTCGCAGACAAGGGTATGTAGACCTCTTGCGGGTAGTTTGTACAGTTTTGTCGACCCGCATTCTCAAAGCAGCAGGTCAACTGCTCTGTCATTTTCCGTCAATGCCAGGAGGCGTCATTCATATCTTCCGTCGCGGAAATTTTGTCCCTCTCCCGGCGGTTTCGTTTTTGATACAGTAATCCAAGGCTGCCCTCGTGCGGCCTTCCTCTAAGACTATTGTCTGTTCGATAGCCATATTTTTAATGTATTGTCAACGGTATCGTGACTCGTCACCGCTCTTATCAATTTCAAATCAAATCAAAAGCCAAGTCCCACTTCGACCTGTCCTCCACACCTTCCACCCTATTTGGTCCTGCATAACCATAACCTGAAATATTTTCCCATTTTTTCTCCAACCCCTCTCTACTGGCCGTCCACCATCCTACTCTCAAAACCCACCCCACGCATTCTCAGTGACACCCCACGGAGGCCGCTGTTTCTTGATTGATTAAAATTTTGCTAGTGAAGATCGCAGCCCCCCAACCAGGCTACTCAATGTCAATGATGCCCCCAATGTTTGGTTTTAGACGCCTTTTTAATCTTAGCCTTACTGCCTCTGTTCTAGCGACCTTTACTAATACTGATTATGGCTTTGTTAGTACTGAGAAAACAAGTTCAGCTTCCGGCAATATGGTCGCTGCTGCTGCGGCTTCGCCGGCGGTTCCAACGGCGGTTCCAACGGCTGCTACCGCTGGTCCTGCGGCTGCTGCCCCCGGTCTTACGGCCTTTCCCACGGCTGGTGACGCTGGTCCCGCGGCTGCTGCCCCCGTGCAAAGGATTTGGATCGTAGTTGTGGGTGATCATATGTCAGGCCTCCGTCTAAATTGGCAACTCACCGAAGTCTACGGCGCTCAGCTGATAATTAGGACTACGACCGGAGCCGGAAGGTATCGGTTGCACGCGTTCGACAATTTTCCGCCGGGTTTGATAGAGGATGTGTCGGGGGAGCAAATCTACTGCGAGATTTGGGAAATGGATGCCGATCGGTTCGGTTCCTTCGTCAACCACATGGTGCGACCGCCGCTCATGCTTGGGCGCATCCATGTACATGGGTTCTCGCTACTTGGATTCAAAATCGACGAATTCTGGGTTGAAGATCAAAAGCTGCAGGGTCGGGATATCACCAAGTTTGGAGGGTGGAGGGGATATCTGAAGGCCAAAAAGCGGGAAACGGAGCAACGGAAAGCAGAAGCGGAAGCGAAAGCCGCAGCGGAAACCGCCGCGGAAAAACCGAAGGTCGATATGGTGGTGGAAGGGGCATTTAGGCTGTAGAAAAAACCGAAGGTCGAGATGGTGGGGGAAGGGGCATCTAGGCTCTGAATCTGGGTCATGTTTTGTACAGTTTTGTCGACTCGCATTCTTACTGTAGTGAACTGCTCTGGCATTTTCCGGTGCTTCGAGGCACCGTCTGTATGATTATCTGCCGTAATTTTGCCACTCCCTCGGCGATTTCCTCCTTGATAAAATTCAGTTACATTCCAAATCCGTGCATCACTGCAGCCCTTCTTTGTCAATATTATCTGTTCGCTTAAAAAATTGTATTGTCACCGGTATCGTCACGTTTTCGCTCTGAATCCGAAATGCCATCCTGACCTACTCCCCATTCCTTTCACCCTATTGGGTCCTCAAATTTTCGCACACTGTCCGAAATTATTTCCCAAGTTTTCTCCAATCCCACTCTACCCGCCAACCATCCTACCCCCAACCCACACCATCCACCCTCAGTGACACCCACGGAGCCCGGTGTTTCTTGATTGATTTTGATAGTGAAGATCGCAACTGTGTAGCCGTTGAACGTTCTGACTAGCGATCAGTGATTAGATTCGAAAATTGTATAGCAACTGTGTAGCAATCATTCATTGAATAGGTATCGATCCTTGATTCAGCCCTCTTCCCAGTCCCATGTCCGCACCCTCCGAGTCCGTTCCGACTGCCGCCGACTGTAACCCAAGTCTAGGTCCCCTAGGCGATAACCCAGAACCCCCCCTGAAGCGACAGCGGCTAGATAGAGGAGCTCCCGCTCCTGGATTCTCGCTCCCTGGTTGGAGTTTTGTCGAGGAGATGCCGCGTAAACTCCCCCACAATGAGTCTGTCCTTCCTGTAAACAACTTTGTTACGGAAGAAGGGCAGGATGCGAGCAAGCTGGCGGCCGTTCAAAACGGAGCCCCAAAGACGACTGCAGTCGGACCGGAAGCGGCTCCCCTCCTTCCCGGCCAGGCTTTTGACCCCGAGGAGCTCCGTCGGCGGATTTCTGCTAGTAGGGCGGGGAAGTTGTTTGCTTCGGATATTGAACATGCCGTTTCTGCGGTCAGTAACGCGGATTTCGTCGCTGTAGACTTCGAATTCTCAGGATTATTTGCTCATGATATGAACAACATAGCTCAACCGGCGGGGAGTGCGAGTAAGAAAGGCTCCGGAAACAGTGGTGGACCGAATATGAAGCGCTACAAAAATATGGCGGAATACTACAAGGCCTGTTCTGAGGGAGCTCAGATATTTGCGCCGATTGAGATAGGGGTCGCGTGTTTTCGGTGGGAGGATGAGGAGGAAAAGCCGGTGGAGAAGAAGGAACCGCAGGTTGTTGCTCAGAGGAGTCCGGACTCTTCCGATCCTGATGCTGCAGCTGTTGCTAGTGGTGAGCCCTCTAATGCTGCTGAAGCTACTCCAGTTGTGGCCGAAAAATCCGCCTGGGAAGAGGAAGTCACTCCCCCCGCCAAGCTCTCCCGCGTCTCTTTTACGTGGAAGATGCAGCCGAATCGGTTGTTTTGCGTTCAGAGGTCTTGTCTCAGTTTCCTGCGGCGAGAAGCTAACTTCGATTTTAACAAATGGGTCGAGAAATCCCATGTTGTTAAACAGAAAGCCTGCTTCGAGGGTTACGCCAGAGAGGGTCTTGAGGAGGTAATTCACGCGTTACTGTACAGGCCGAAGTGGGACGGGGTGGAGAGGAGGAATCAGGGATTACCGCGGGAGCCAGAGGTGGTTGTCAGGGTTAATGGGGAGGTACAGGGGGTGGAAACCGAGGGAGCGGAAGGCGAAAAGAAGGAAGAAGAGAGTCCGGCTGAGGAGGTAAAGGTTGTGGTTAAGCCCGCTCCCTCGCCTTCCTACGGCGACTTCTCCGACGAAGAATCTTCAAGTTCTGAGATGGTCCGCAGTGGTACAGCAGGGCAAGCTGCGGTCGCAGAAAAGAAGGAAGTCGCCGTGGAAAAGCCCGCGGAAGAGAAGAAGGAATCCGAGTCTCCTGAGACGGTTGCTGATCCTGTTGCCGGCTCGTCCACTGCTTCTGCTGCTGCGGTTGTTGAGCCCAAAAAACTCTCTCCTCCTCCCACGAATCTGGTTTTCCACCACGGGATCTTCGACATTTGTCATTTCTACCATGCTTTTTTGGGGAATATTGAGGTTTGCGAGACGTTGGCTGAATTCCAAAACAGCTGGAAAGACCTCGTTGGAGACAGAATCCAAATCTACGACACCCGCCATGTAATGAAAAAACTCAACCCTCGGGGGGAATTGGGCTAT
>JACKZZ010000052.1_pt1 | contig 10255 bp, 12 predicted proteins | sample 8027871 | NCBI WGS metagenome assembly JACKZZ01 (sample SAMN15724774, study PRJNA655200) | protist metagenome | isolation source: fluorescence activated cell sorting (FACS) single amplified genomes of... | place: USA: West Boothbay Harbor, Gulf of Maine | collected 2000-07-19
CTAAGAATATAGCAACAGACTGAAAGAATGCAAATTTTAAAAAAGAAAATAGTACTCTATGTGCTTAATCTTGCCAATTAGAATATGTAATTTATATTAAAACAAAGAAATATGAGTGATAACAAACTAGATTTAAACTTATTGGATAAGCTTTTTCTACTTGCACTTGATGATGAAAAAGGAACTTTCGTTTCAGACTCTGAAGTATTTGGATATTGTATTGCGGGAGCAATATTATTCGAGCTTTCGATTAAGGAGAGAATTCAAATTGTTGAGAATAAAGTCAAGATTGTAAATAAGGAAAAACTGAATGATGAAGTTTTAGATTATTGCCTAGAAATAATATCTGACTCCAAAAAAGACAGAAAAGTCAATCATTGGATAGAAACAATTGGGTATAAAGAAGGTTCCTTACGTAAAAAAGTATTAAATAAATTGATTTCATTAGAAATCCTAGAGGAAAAGGAGAATAAAATACTGTGGGTTTTTACAATTAAGAAACATCCGACAAAGAACGTATTGCCAGAAAACATATTAAGAAAAAGACTAAATGACATTATTGTAAATAAGACTAAAGCTGAGCTGGATGAAATTATGATAATTAGTCTCGTTGATTCATGTGGATTAAATAAAGAGGTTTACGGTAAAGAGATGGCAAAAATAAAAGATGAAGAAATAAAAAGCATCATCAAAAACTATCAATTTGCTGACACAACAGGGAATCTAATTAAAGAACTTCATGATGAAATAATTGCAGTACTATTATTGACAATTGTTTTCCATTAAAGTAACACCACACAACACTGGCTAAAATACATAACCCTGCCAAACCAAACCGTTTACGTATTTTAGCCTAAACGTTAGGCATAATTTATGAAGAAGGTTATAAACATAATAGTTGCAGAACCACTAACCAAGTGTGATCAGTTTTGTGAGATGATTGATGGAACACTCAGCAGCAAGACAATAGATATAATAACCTTGGTTAGAGAAGAGGTTTCCTCTAAGTCTGATTTTGGTTTAAAAATCAAAAAAATTGTTGATTGTGGAGCGGTAATACCTCAAGACTATTTGTTAAAGCTAATTGGAAATAGCCTGAGTAAAATGAGCGGTATAATTAATGTAAAAGGTTATCCTCGCGATTCTAATCAATTTTCATCTTTTCAAGAATATTTAAATAACAACAATGCAGTGATTGGTAATTTTTGGTATTTGCAACATTATGATATTGAATATTCAGCTAAATACTATTTTAAAAATTACAAATCTGAGTACGACAGCGAGGATGTGGTTTCAATTGATTCGATAAAAGATAATATATCCTCATTAATTGCTCCATTTAGGACTCAAATAGCTGATTTAAACAAGATGATTAAAATTGATCGGATCACTACTAATCCTGAGGACAATTTTAACGAGGACATTAATTTAATCAACAAAATAAAAAAGCCTAACACAGTCTAAACCAAATTACATAACTTGGTTTAGCTTAAACGTTGTATGCAATGAGGCAAACATTACATTTCGTAATTATAATCTTAAGTCTGAGCGTTCTAGCTAACGGATGCAGTTCGTACGAACCATGTGATTGTGTTGAAAGCATTTATAATCAAGTTACAGAGCATCGGGAAATTTCTGAATTTAACTTCATGACTTTCGACTTAGGGGACACAGAAATATGTAGACAGCTTGAGAAAGGATTGAACCAAGAAGAACTAATTGAACTGCGCGAAAAAATGAAATCTTGTGCTATGATGGTTAAGTTAGATTCAATTGAAGTATTGCGCGAAAGTGAATCAAATTATTTTACAGACTCTTTGAATATAAATTACGAATGAAAACTGCATACAACAAAACCTAAAGTACAGAGCCTAACCTACCAAACCGTTTCTCCGTACTTTAGCCTCAACGTTGTAGCACATAAAACAATTCAATGAAAACCATAATTCCAATATTCGTCTTGCTGGCTATATGTACTAGTTCTTGTAAAAAATATCCCGAAGGACCAGGAATTAGTTTAAGATCAAAAACCAAGCGATTAGTTAATAAATGGACGATTGAAGAAGGATCTACGATCCACCTTAATTTTGGACCGGAAATTTTCAGCTACGAATTTGAAAATGATGGAGCTTTCATTTATGAAGTAGAACTTGATACAGCATCGACTCAGTCAATTGAAGGCACTTGGGAATTTAGCAGTGATAAAAGCCAAGTAATTACGCATTTGCCAGAGTTTGGATGGCGACAACTCGTGTTTAATGCCACTTCTGACACCTTAACAATTGAAAGATTGAAGAGAACTCAACTATGGTTTACTAGCTCCTCAAACGGGACTAAAAAACTTATTCCTTATCAATAAAACGTGCAACAACACTAAGTAAAGGCACATTACTCTGCCCTATTCTTTCTGCTATCCAAAAAGGTCTGTGGGTTAGCCCATAATATTTGCTTGTGGTTATTTACAAAGTGCCGAGCAGCTGAACAAAACTCTCTGTGCTTTAAGGCTGTAGTATTTAATCATTTGCTGCGTGACTCAGGCTGCCGCAAATATTATTAACTTTAAGAGCAGTTAGGAGCGTAATGCACGTGCTTTACTTTAAACGTTAGGTAAAATAAAATAGATGGAATTAGAAAAACTTAAACAAATAGGATTTACAGAAATTGGCCAATGGATTTGTAAAGGAGAAGAATTGATTCTCTTAAATCCAGGTGACACAAATTATCAAAATGCCATATACGCGTTTATTTGCGAAGAAAGAATGCTTTATGTAGGCAAAACAACAAATTCAATCAAAAAACGATTTTATGGCTATATGCGTCCTGGTCCATCTCAAAACACCAACATAGGTATAAAAAGACGGCTAATTACTGAAATTAAAAATGGTAAAGAGATTTCGATTTATGCTTTTGAAGATAAAGGATTACTAAATTATGGTGATTTCACAGTCAGCCTAGCTGAAGGGCTAGAAAAATCTATTATTGAAAATATTAATCCAGAATGGAATGGGTTAGGCAAGTCTGATACAAAGGAGGAAACTAACTTTATTGATCTTGATGGTAACGGCTTCCTTACATTAGAAGAACTTGATTCTATTGACAATCAAAAATCTATTGATGCATATAATGAAGTGCTTAGACATAGAGCAAAAGGGTTAAATAACTCTGAAATTTGTAAAGAACTTAATATGTCTGAGGAAGATTTAGATAATCTCGCACATGAATATCATAATATTACAGGCAACTAAAAAATATTACCTAACAAAACCTAAACTGCATTAAAACGCAGTTTAGCCAAAACGTTATATGCCATCCATAGCTGCAGAACTGGTTGCTTAACAAATTGTCGGACAGGAACGCGCTGGAACCCATACTTCATCACTGCGGTTGACTGAGAATTTGAACGAAATAATTGTGCGAATTGATCGATGCCGAAATCGGAATAACTTTCTCAATATAAACTGCCGCTGATATTGAAAAACGGCATATAACAAGTACTAAAGATACAGAGCCTAACCTACCAAACCGTTTTCCGTACTTTAGTACGAACGTTGTAGTTCATAAAATGATATGAAAAAAGAAAACATAGTAACTTCATCAATTAACCAAAAGCATGCAATACCCGAACTTTTGAATGATGAGTACTTGTCTACTAATCTTTCAGCAATTCGAGAGCAAAGAATAATATTACCTGGACGAGAAAAATATTTATACCCGATGTTAGAAATGGAGATTAATATTAAATCTGTAATCGATAGCATTACTGAATTAATCATTGTATCATTTTGTCCTAATCCAAATGAAGCTGCTCAATGGATTCGATTTAGCATTCCAGTTACTGACAACAAGATTGAAATTGACTTTTGGGATCTTATGAAAAATTCAGATAATAAAGACCCTGAAGCTATCGGATATTATTCTTGGCATTACACCGATGGATTCTTGATTAATTTTATGAGCAAAGACCATCTATCGTTCAACTTAGTAATTAATGAAAAAGAAAAATTAGAGTAAACAAACTACAACAAAACCTAAACTGCATTGAAACGCAGTTTAGCCAAACGTTATAAACAATGAACATAAAAAAAGACATATTATATAATATAACTTTTATTTCGATAATCTCAATATACAGTATTGAAGTATGTCCTCATGTATCCAAACTAGGTCTAATTTTAACTGGCACTAGTTTTTTCGCTATTTTATTACCTCTTTTCATTTTGAGAATGTGGATTTCGAAAAGCACCAGGAACAGTAAAAAAATGTTTCTAATCAACTTTACCCACTTTTTGGTAGCAGGTATTATTGTAGGTATATTTAATTACTTATATAGATCCTTTCCAATTGAAAGTGCATTTAAAATGATCACTGGAGCTTTGTGTTTAGGATTGCTTAATTCAATTATATATGCATTAGAAGAACCTTTTGTTAAAACAAAACAAAGAATTTCCTTTATAAACAGAACTTCTTTCTTTCTAGCATTAATCCTTATATTAATTGGAGCCGTTTGGATTCTTTTAATTAAACAGAATTTAACATTGTTCAATGCAGTACAAAACGGGTCAATGATAAATTTAGTATCGAGCATTGTGATGGAAACATCATTCGTAATTACCATTCTAATAATCTACTTTTTAAGGATTATTCAACTGTATAAAAAAACATTACGAACCGGAATAAAAGGCCAAATTTTAAGTTTAAAAGAGGTTCGAAAAGACAATTTAACAGTAACCCTTCCCAGGTTTTCAAATGATGAGTTTTCAATTATTGGTGATGAAGTTAATCAAATGATCAATCGACTTAAACAAGGTGAAAAAATCAAAGACGGCTTTGAAAAATTAACAGGAAAGAACCTCAGCACGGACCTAATCGAACGAATTTCAAAGAATGATTTCTCATCTGAACAGAAAGAAATGACAGTATTGTTCACTGACATAAAGGGATTTACAATATTATGCGAAACTTCTGACCCAAAACAATTTGTAATTGATTTGAATAATCATTTTGAATTAATGGTTCAAACAATTAATGAGTTTGATGGTACTGTCAATAAATTTATTGGTGATGCAATTCTTGTATATTTCGAAGGAAAAGATTCTTGCGCTAGAGCTGTAGAATCTTCCTTGAAAATGGTCAATAAATCAAATTTTGATATTGGAGTTGGTATAAGCCACGGCACATTACTAGCTGGTTTAATTGGTTGTGAAGCAAGACTGGAGTATTCAATTATTGGAAGTGTTGTCAATAAAGCAGCAAGGTTAGAGTCAGCTACAAGAACCTTGAATTCAGATATAGTAATATGTGAAGCAACCGCATTAAACCTTATCGCAAAAAACTTTAAAACATTTGAAAAAAAAGAAATACAACTGAAAGGCTTTGAAAAGAAACAGACTGTTTACAGTAGATGTTTATAACAAAAGCTAAACTACATTAAAACGGTAGTTTAGCAAGAATGTTGGCAGCAATAAAAATGAAACAGTGCTTAAGAAAAATTTAATCTTATTCTATATTCTGATGCTCCAGTTAAATTCATTAAAGGCTCAAGACTGGTGTGATTCAACATTTTCTTTATGTGATTCAATATCCATTGATTCTATCTTTTTTACTAATTCACCAACATTGGGTGACCGAATCCACTTTCAAATTACGAGTAATCATTATTTCCTTTATGCGCCTTCATATGTTATATGTCCAATAAATGATAGCGTTGAGTTTGTAGATAATAGTTTTTGGTATACTGGTCTTTTCGGCCCTATAAACATATATCCTTACTATGAATTTCTGAATATTAGCGTTGCTGGTGATACACTTGTTGGCCATATCCTTGTTGACAATAGAAATAATTTTTTTCAAAACTGTATGATGTCTTTTAGTCTTGCGATACCCGGACAAAACGTTGGCATAAACAATGATTGGTTGCAAAATGAATTAGAAGTTTTTCCTAATCCCACTAATAATCTTTTGTCAATCAGTTTTAAAAACAATAATGTACCAATAAATAATATCCAACTAATTGACCTCTTTGGTAGAAGGCAAGAAATAAATTTTACTCATCCTATAATTGATTTAAGTAATGTGCCTTCAGGGTTGTATATTTTACATTTAGAATTAAATGATACCAGATTAGTAACAGAGAAAATAATAATCAGATAACTGCTGCCAACAACAAGTAAAACGAATAAAAACTCGTTTTACTCAGGGCGTTGGCAAACATTATGAAGACAATTAAGAAAATATTAAAAATAACATTGTTTATAGTAATAGGGATACCTATCATTTACTTCTCAATATTAGCCAGTACAGGTCTATGGTTTAAGCATCATTATGAAGGAGAAAACTTCAATATTTATTCTGATTCAGAAATTACCTCACCTGAGCTCCTTATAAAAAGCTTTAATGACAGATTAAAAGTATGTGAGATTTTCAATAAAGACCTTGAACATAATATTTACATAAGTTCGTCTGAAAACAAGTTTAGCTTTTTAGCAAAAATAACTGGGTCTGCATATCCTGCACAAGGATTTAATATCAATTATTTGAATAAAATCTTTATCTCTGAATCCTTTATTAGCGAAGTTCACAAGGATCGTAAAGCTGTTAATAAACTTATACCATACTCAGCTCTTGAAGGTAATATGACAGAAACAATATGTCACGAAATCATTCACTCTTACGTTTATGATAGACTTGGTGCTGAAAAGTATGCTTTAGTTCCTTTTTGGAAACAAGAGGGTTATGCTGAATATGCTGCTAATATTTCAATAAAAGAAAAAGATTCGTCATACAATTTCAATGACAGAATTGATATATACCTTGATGATGATTTTTGGGGAAATAACACAGCAGTTAAAGATTATTATGAATCTGAATTATTAGTTGAACATCTGATTGAAAATGAAGGAATGACGTTTAATGAATTAATGAACGATTCAATCACTTACAAACACGCGTTAAAAAATTTAAACAATAGACTACAATAAATATGTTAGGGATTATAGTTGGAATAGCAGTTTGGCTATTTGTAGATATTTACTTAGGAATAAAAGTTAAAAATATTAGCAATTCAAGTAAGCAGAGAGGGCGAAAATTCGCATTAATTGGACTAAATGTAGTTTTAGGAATTGTAGTAATTTTTATTGCTCTAACAATATAAACGATTTGCCAACAATGGCTATACGTAATACGGGTTTTCTGCTAAACGAAAAGCCAGTAAATTTAATGAAGTCCGCCAATACTTTAATTTGGTATTTAAGGTGAATAAATTAAAAACAAAATATAAACTCTTGGCTTCGTGCAGAATTGAAAACTTCGCTTTTCAATTCCCGCACTACGCATAGCCGGAACGTTGGCTATCATTAAAACAATTACAATACACTTATTATTATCTTAGTAAAAATTCAAAGAAATGTATCAAGTAAGACCAGAAAATATAGGCTCATTTATAGATGATCATAGCATAAGATTTCCGAGGTTCCAAAGGAAACAAACGTGGAAGGCTGACAAGAACTTAAAACTTGCTATCAGTGTCTTTAAAACTTATCCAATAGGTGTTACTATCATCAATAAACAAGTTTGGGGTAGTCGCGTTACTAGATGGCTACTAGATGGAAGGCAACGTAGAAATGCGTTGTTACTAATGTCTCAAAACCCTGAAAACATTTATGATTGGTCTAAAAAGTTTTTCAAACTTAAAAATTCGGATCAAAATCAAGATATAACAAAGAAATTTTGGAAGGAAATTGAAGAATATCTGAATGACTCTGATGAAGAAGGCTTTGAGGAAGCAAGATCAAAAGCAATCAGTGCTGGTGATTCCGAGTTCTTTTTTGATGGTAAAACATATAAAACAAGAAAAAAAGTTAACCTATCCGAAGATAATATAGATGAAGATTTCTCTGAAGACGAATTAGAAGACGAATTAGAAGACGAAATTCCGGTTACAGATAATGAAGATTATAATGATAGCATATGGGGTAACTTAGATGAATTATTATTTATCATTAAAACTGTGCATACCAAAAGTAATGTTAAGTCCGGGTTTACTTCTCCTTTTGATTTCAGAAAAACCATCAATACTTTATCTTATTCAGTTGATGGAAACAAATCTCTTTCGGGGCAAAAACTAACCACTTTTATTAAGGAGTATTTAACGTATTTATTTGATAATGACTTAAATGAAACAAGCTCTAAAACTCTATTGGAATATTATAAAATAAGATACAATTTAGATAATAAGCAAATAGGCAAACTAAGTAACTCAATTAATCAAAATTGGGAGGATATTGAGCATTCCATAAGAGTAATAAAAATCATTAAAAACAGACTTAAAGAAGCTATAATTGGTATTATTGAGACTGAAAACATTACTGCGACAGATTCTCAAATGATTTTCATGCTCATAAATAAAGAAGGAGCAAAGTTATCAGCAGTTGAGATCTTATCTGCTAAACCTGCTTGGAACATTCCAATAAAAACTCCATCAAAAGATTTAGAAAAGTTTCGAGAGCCTCTTTATGCAGCGATAAATACACAAGTTGAAAATACTGTTCGTTGGGATTACCCAGCCACATTATACGACAGGCTGGATCAACTTTCATTTTTATTTCCAAAACTAGCTTACGATAAAAACAATGAGCTAGAAAAAAAATTAACACTTGGCTTTAAGATTCTGAGTGGCATCTACAGAAAGGGTATTAAAAAAGAAGATGTTGACAAACTAGCAACAGATAAAAACATCAATTGGGATTCTGACGTAGATAGTATTGTTGATGAAATGAACTTGATGGGTAAAGTATTGAGTAACTCATCATATTTTCAATATCTAAAAACCTGGCAACAAACTTTTTTAAGTCTAACCAGTGATGCAATTGCTTTAAACTTCTTATTCACAACTTACAATGACTTCAAACGAAAGGATTGTCCAATTGGCAACTCGTCTAAGGCAAAAGTTTTTGTTAACAATGCGATCATTTTAGCAGATAAATCTATTTACGAGTATGTGTCTCAAAAATGGAGAGGATCAAGTGATTCAAAAATAAGTAGGAACATTAGCGAATTCCCAAATCTACCAGACAAGTATGTACCAATAGATGATAAAAATTGGTTAAGTTTAATAAAGACAATTAACGATAATCAAAAAATTGAAGAGAATGATATTTCCTTTTCTTTGTCTAAGACATTGGTTTATCATACTTATTGTGTTCATAGTTTAATGGGTCCTGACAACTCCAAAATAGATGTAGACCATATCATACCTCAAAGTTTGTTTGATAGTAATAGTAGCATTCCTAATGCAGAAAACATCAAAAACTCTTTATTTAATCTTTGCCCATTACCTTCTAGAGATAATATTAAAAAAACAAATAAAACATTAAAAAGCATCGATGATCCGTGGTTAATCCAACAAATTGCAAAGTACTCTCATTTGCCATCTAAGAAATTTGTTGAGTTTTCCGATGTTAATTCTTGGGTAAAACTAAAAGGTGAGCGACGTGGTTTTTTCGAAGAAAAATTTATTGCAGCTAAAACACAGATTATAAGTTAACGCTAGCCAACAAAACCTAAACTGCATTTAAACGCAGTTTAGCCAAAACGTTGTAGCACATTAAAAATAAATATGAGACAATTATTGACAATTATTTTGACTATTTCATTCTTGACTACCTTTTCTCAAGGATTTGACTGCACCGACTCTTTAGAGGTGTCAGATGTTATAATTGATAATACTAATTTAACAATGAATATTGCTATATATAACGGATATAGTTCTTATCTATCTATGCCTTATGTTGCTTTTACAATTGATGCAAATGGTGATACTATTCAACAAGGAAACATGAATTTATTTGGAGCAATTAATTTAGATACAAGCTGGTATAATTACTCTATTAATGGTGCCGTGAGCCCATCTTACCCTTTAACTATGTCTTTTGTATATGTAGTTAGTATTGGAGGATCTGTAGCCGACACTTGTATCTTAACATACAACCCAGTACCAACAACAATTATTGGTATTAATACCAGTATCAATAGAAAGCTTATTGGCATAGTTGATATTTTAGGAAGGAAGAAGAAAGAAACTAAAAATGAACTACTCTTTTTTATATATGATGACGGAACTATAGAGAAAAGGATAATTATAGAATAAACCACCGGAAATTTAAAAACACATGACAATACCTAAAACACAAAGACTATAAAAGGACAACTAACGTGCTACAACATTACCTAAAAATAGCCCTTCGGGTCGCTAAAGCTT
>JACKZZ010016315.1_pt1 | contig 10255 bp, 6 predicted proteins | sample 8027871 | NCBI WGS metagenome assembly JACKZZ01 (sample SAMN15724774, study PRJNA655200) | protist metagenome | isolation source: fluorescence activated cell sorting (FACS) single amplified genomes of... | place: USA: West Boothbay Harbor, Gulf of Maine | collected 2000-07-19
ATGCCCTGCCAGCTCCTCCTTAGGCAGAAAGCTCTCCAGATGCGCAGGTAGGTCGCTTTTCTGAACGACCTTGTCCAAAGTGGCGACAAGCTGGTCGCGAGGTACATACGCCGCCATTTGCTCGCGAGAGACCAACTGTTCCAACTGTCCCGCCAGTTCCTCTTTCGGCACGAATTTGTCCATGTGCGTGGGCAGCTCTGCCCTGGGGACGAAGTCCTGCAGCAGCGTCGACATCTCCTCCCGCTGCGTGAACTTCTGCTGCAGGTTCTGCAGGTCGCCGCGATCCGCCAGGTTCAGCCCGCCTGCGTCCTCGGTCGCCTGCAGCAGCTCCGCGAACTGCTTCAGACTCGCGTCCACGCTGTCACGGATCCGCGCGTCGATGTTGTCTGCCAGCCGCTCAAACAGCCCATCCGGATCCGCCACCTGCGTCTCCACGTTGGCAATGGCACTCTCGACCGTCTGCTGGAGCGCGCCCAGCTCGCTCTCCAGGCGCTGTTTGAAGCCCTCCAGCGCGCACTGCGTGCTGGACCCCATCTCCTCGGCCTTGGAGTTCACGAACACGGTCTGCTCGTCGATCACCTTCGTGAAGAGCTCCTTCTGCTCGGTCATCTTCGAGGTCACGTCCGAAATCTCGCTCCGCACAGTCTCCTTCAGCTCCTCCTGGGTCTTGGAGACGATGGCATGCTTCTCCTCCGTGACCCGGTGCACGCCCTCTAAGCACTGCCGGGTCGCGTCGGAGATTTTGCCCTCCACAGCCTCCGCCGATTCGGCGGCCGAGGCGAGGACCTCGTCCTTCAGCGTCTGGAGCTCGGCCCGCAACCGGGTTGCCAACTCCGTCTGCGCCTCGGTCTGCGCCTCCTTCTGCTTCTGCACCTCGGCAAGTTGCCGGGCGAAGTCACCGTCGACGCTGCTGAGGCTGCTCCGCAGCTGGCGCAGATCCTCCGCGTGTCCACTAACATTGGCTTCCAGACTCTTGACCTTCTCCCTGTCGCCCTTCTTCGCGATCGAGTCCTGCAGCTGCTCCTTGATGGTCTGCAGCACGGCCTTCACCTTCAGCGACAGGTCGTCCGAGCTCTGCTTGATTTTCACATCGTACGTCTCGTTGTTACTCGAAATCTTCGTGTCAATCTTCGTATCGCAGTACGCCTTCGCCTCCGCCGTCGCGTCGCTCTGCGCCGTGCGCGAGACCTTCACGATCTTCTCGTCGATCGCGTCGCCCACGGCCTGCATCTGCTCGCTCACTTCTGCGCGCTGCGCCTGCTCCGTAGCCACCAGCTGCCTCTTCAGCTCCAGCGCCTCGGCCACGACGGCGTTGCGCAGGCTCTGCTCGGTCACGCTGATCTTCTCGCGCAGGTCGTCCATCTTGGCGCTGACCATGGACTCCGTTTTGCCCGCGCTGGTGGCCAAGTCGTCGCCGACCGACTTCTCGAGCGCGGCGATCGCGCCCTGTAGCTCGCTCACCTCGCCTCCGAATTTTGCCCGCACAGTCTCTAGACTGCTCTCCAGTCGCGCGCTGGCGCGCTCCTCGGACCTCTGCACCTGCAGCACGCTGTAGCGATTGTTGAACACCGACACCAAGCGACAGGCCCAGGACGTTTGCCGGAAGTCGTCTGCACTGTTGCTAGAACCTCCATTGCCGCCTCCCGCCGTGCTCTCGTGCGTCGCGGCATATTCTCTTCTCTTTTCGGCGACCTCGTGCAGGTAGTCTTCTAGCTGCGCATAGTACGCGCTCAGATTCACCTGTCCGTCCGGAGCCGGGTGTTCCGGAAAGCCGCTGCTCGTGGAATGCATCGGGCTAAACGAGTGCGCTGTGGTGCTCAGACCTGTGACGCTCGAACTGTCGCTGCCGTGCGCGACCGTACTGCGACACTTCTGCTCGATGCGGGCCCAGTACTGCTTCGCCCACAGGTTCCTGTTCCGCTCCGCGAGGGCCTTCCGGTTCTCCATCCACTTGCGGTACAGAAACGAGTTGCTTCTCGGATCCAGCACCGGGACCTTCGCCAAGACAAACGCTTGGGAAGATTTCAGAGGAAAAGTTTCTATTTGCAAGAACTTAATCGATTCTCAATATGAGCCATGAACATACAGCACGAAATGTAACATGAAATGTAACATGAAATGTACCAGTGTCGGCTCCTCCTCCCGCTTCGCTCGCGTCCTTCTTGGCCGGCGTTCTGTTCGCCGGCGTTCCTGGCCCCGAGGGCGTGACCATCAGCGCAGCTTTCTTCGCGCTCGCTTCCCCCGCCTTCCCGCCTTTCCCCGCCAGCAGGGGCACGAATTTGGTTTCGAAGGTGTTCCCGACCTTCTTGTCAAACACGGTCAGAAACTTCTGCAGGTCGGACGGCTCGCCGACATTGCTGACGCCGTTGTCAAGCAGGTTCTGAACCAGCACGTCGCGCGCTTCCTCCAGCATGGAGAACACGAGCTCATCGAAGCTCTCGCTCGGCAGCTCGATGTCCCGGCTCACCCTGCTTCCGAAGTACTCCAGCGCCTTCTTTACGCACTTCTCCCCCGCGAGCTGCGCTAGGAGCTCGCTGTGCGTCGGGAGCTCGCAAATGTCCTTCAGAATCGAGCCTTCAGAGTTCTGCGCCGCCTTCCGGTTCTGCACCACGCCCAGGTACCGCTTCAGGAGCGCGGCCACGTCCGTGCCGCTCACCGCCTTCCACCCCAACTTCTGCGCGGGGAGGAAGCCGCCGCTCGAGGGGGTTCGCGGCTCCGCGGCTGTCCCCGGCGTTCCCGCATTTCCCGCATCGCCGGAGCAGAGCGGGCTCTTCCTCTCCTTGAGCAGGCCCAGGACGCGGCGTTCGAGCACGGTGAATTCGTCCTGGAAGGAGCGATCCAGGTCGTCCCACGTGAGCGTGTCCAGTTTCTGCAGGAGGTCGTCGCTCTGCACCGGCCTCGGCAGGGGCACGCAGTCGTACTCGCGAAAGCACGCCTCCAGCGTCTGCACGGACTTCGGCCCGAGCTTCTCGAGCAGCTCGTCGCGGGGGCTCTGCTTCATCTGCAGCTGGTGGTCGCGCAGCAGCCAGAACAGCGTGGTGTGGCGCGGCTGACACTGCGCGGACGGCCGAAACTGCGAGCCGTAGCGGCGGTCCTCGCTGGCACCGCTGCTGCTGGCGGACGAGGAGCGTGTGGACGCGTTGGAGCGCGGCACGAAGTCGCCGCGACGCTGCTTGGTACCGTCGTGCCCGCCCACGGCCGCGGCGAGCCCGGACGCGAACGCGGGACTGACGCCCCCGTCTCGCTGTGCATTCGCCTGTGCATTCGCCTGCGCGCTCCCGTCTCCCCTGCTGATGTGCTCCACGATCTTCAGGATCACGTCCAGCCGTTCGGTCGCGTGGCTGTCGATGCTGCCCTTGCTCTGGTAGATGAACACGTCCGAGATCAGCAGCGTCACGGCCGACAGCAGCCAGTTGTAGTGGATCGGCACATGGGGCGAGTCCAGACCCTCGGAATCCAGGTACAGAATCACGAGGTTCGGATTGCGGGGATGCACCTTCGCCCACGCCCACAGCCCCATTGTCTGCGGGTCCAGGTAGTGGCCCACCTGAAAACCACTGGGTGCGCCCGCCGGACTTTGGCCCACCAGGCCCTGAGGGCCGCCCTGAGGACCACCCTCTCGGGCCGTTTTGCCGGGCGTCCGCCGCATCAGCAGGTTCATCAGTGTCGACTTCCCGGAGCGCTGGTTCCCGATCACGGACACCACAGCGACGGGTTTTGTGAGCTGCTCCAGGAGTCGAAACGCCTGAACGTTCGGAGCTAGCGAGCTGTGCGACTCATCCGGCTGGAGAAGGCGGATCGGCTGCGGCCACAGGAGTTCTCCGTCCATCTTTAGTAGTTCTTCTCTTGCCGATTTAGTATTCAGGAGACTCTGTTCTGCTCCTCGCGATTTTTGACACTTTTCAAATTTCGGCTTATGCGAATGGAAAGTCAGGTTGATTTTGGGAAAATCATTCACACTTGCTTCGAGCCACGATTTCAGGAGAAGTTTTGGAGAGCCATCTCTCTACACAAACTCAATCTCTTTTATGTTGAGACTTCTGTCTGCTGCCAGACAGGGACGAGCTCAAAATCTCTGCCGGGCTCACTCACAATATAATTTCTATCAAGGCAAAAACACACGACTCACGTCAAGTAAAGCGCATCCAGCGAGGTTTTTAAACTCAGACAACTGGCGAAAGAACTAACAGCAGTCCAATACTTTCATCATCAAAAGTTAGAAAGCCCAGGCCGCCCTACTCCGCCCACGACAGCTTATACCAGTTGCGGTTGCACATCGCTAGCCTGCCCAGGAGCTGTACAAAGACCGATGGAGCGTCGAGGGCTTTGCACTCATCTTCCGAAACTTTCCACATCTCGTACCCCAGGTCGCCGAAGTCAGCGCGTAGCTGATCTAGGGCGGACTTAATGTCCTCCACCGCTGCGGCGTCATCCGGAATGGCCTTAAACCATTGGATAATTTTGCCGTCGTCACTGAACGCGAGAAGCGAGAAAGCATTGAAGAGGACGTACTCCCACCCGTTTTCGGCGTTTGCTCTAGCCTGGTTACCGATCTTTTCCGACCCCTGAGCCCACTGGCAGGTCGAGATCTGAGAATACCTGCTCGATGCTAGTATGCTTCTCAATTCTTAAAGACCAGTCGCACTCGCTTGAAATCTTCTCCAGCAGTGACGGAAGACGCAACAAACACCACCACCCACAGGCATCAAATGTCAATTCCCATCGCACTCGAAGTCTGATTATCTCTCGGCATGAACGATTTTCCGAGCGTCCTCCTGCTCCAGGTTTCGAGCACGGACGGAAGCCGCGCCACCTTCGCTGAGAGCTCGACGCAAGACTCATATCGGAAAACGAACACCGAAGAAGACTCGAAAGCCAAAAGAGGACGAAGTTCACCGCAATTCACTGCTCTTCATGGCTGGAGCCTCCGACATTTTGTTGAACAAAGCGCGGGGCTGCCCTACTCTGCCCACGACAGCTTGTACCATACGCGTTTGCCGTTCGCGTCGCCCAGCGCGGGCGCTTTGAGAGTGTTGCGTTCAGCCGCTGAAATGCGCGACCTTTTGTAGCCCAAGTCCACGAGCTCCGCCGCCAGCCGGCGCGCCACGCACTCCATGTCCTCAGTTAACACTGCCTCGGCCATCTCACCACGATAGACCCAGGACCCGAGGGAAGCGCATCCTTTGTCGTCAAGCCTGACAACAGAGAGAGCATCGAACACGACGTAGGTCCACCCATGGTCAGCATTGATCTCCGCCTGCTTTAAGATCCTCTGCTTCACCTCGCGGACATGTTCTCCTCGCGCGACGAGCTCGATCTCGCAGCGCTTCCGCGTGCACGTCACCTCCACTACTAGAACCGTATGGAGTCGCTAGCCTCTGGGCTCCGGCGCCGGCTCCTCGCCAGTGGCTCGCCCTCCTTGAGCGCCCTGCTGCCCCCGGGTCTGGTTCGTTCTCGTAGGCGGCATCCGGCGTCAAAACTGCTCACCCAGATAGAACAAACAATTTTCTCAGCCGAGATGAGTCCACCAAATGGCGTTTACCTTATTCCACACCAAAGAAGATCCGCCGTGAGTGAATTGAGATGGCTTTGGCTGTTACGTAACTCAAGTCGCTATCGATTGCACCTGTCGCAGTCCACTGACGAAGCACTCGAGTGCGTACACTCACACACAATCTGTAGTCTGTATTCTGTAGCTGTTGCTGGACATGCGCCAGCACAATCTGTAGTCTGTATTCTGTAGCTGTTGCTGGACATGCGCCAGCTCATCGTCCTGCGAGGGAAAGGTTTGAAAAGTCAGCAAAGTGGCTTTCGCAAATTTTTAGGACGCAAAATGGTTTTCGCAACTTGGGTTGGACTATATTGCTGTCCTGCTTTTCGTTACACCCCGATCATATTGAGTGAAATGACTCTTTGTAACTGCGCACACCCCGCTGACTGTGCAAACTCAGGGGCCTTGAAGCGAACACCTCCAACGTGTGCGAAGAGAAAGTATCGTGTGTATTCCACTAACACAAGTGACTTCTGCTTTTCGGGGCATCACAACACATAGAACCACCCCCCGGAAATGAACTGTCGATTCTCATGGCACTCCATAGTTGACTATCTCCTAGAAAACACCGCGACAACCTAAAATCCGAAGCACACTTCCTCGACTATATTCCCAAACCGTGTTTTGATGCCCTGACGCATTTCCCGCCTCCGATCACAGCGCTGGAAGGCCAGATCGCAGAAGCGGAACGCCTGCCACCATTGGTTGAGCCATTCACCGCATCATGTCACTGTCATCGATCAAATCGTTTAGGTTGGAGTCGCCAGGCAGGGAAGCCGCACGGGACCCGGCATGGGACCCGGCGCGGCTTACATTCTCGAGGTTCCTCTGGTCTTTCATGACGTCCTTGGCCTCGATCGCGTAGCAGCCCAGAGCGAGGTTGTCGCGAGTCAGGTGCGTGGCCCGCTTCAGCCAGCCGCCCGGCTGAAAGTGCGCCATAATCCCGTTCCACCTGACGTAAATTTCAAAGTTCAATATGTCAGTTTGTTATTACGAGAATTCCCATTACAATTTGGGGATGAACTACTGCGAAGCAGAAGAAGCCCACAATGATGTAAAAGAAATATACGACGCCGTCGTCATGTAGGAGATGTCGTCCAATTCCCTGTCTTCGAACCGGTGCTGCGGGCAGTTCGGGCACCCGTGCTCCTGGAACTGGTTCACGTTCAGCAGTAGCTTGCACCCCAGACACGCTCGCCACCGTGCCCTAGGTCCTTGTGCTTCGTAGATCTTCACTGGCGGCGGAATCTCCTCCAGCTCTTCCTCCGGTGACTCATCCACCTCCTGACCCTCCTCCGGTGACGAGCCCAGAGCGAAATTCTCGGTCATTCTTTCTCTAGTTACTATTTGTTGTTTAAAATTGTTGTTTGGTGTCTAATTAGCAAAGGTGTTGACTGGTGACTATTAGCAGGTGTAGGATCGCTACTACTAGCTTTCATTCATGACCGTCGTACTGCGTCAATAATTATATAGAAAATTGTGGAAGAAATGCGTGAATTTCCGAATTCTATGTTCTTCTGCTACTTCTATGGCGCGCTCCAATGGAAGCAAAGCTCCTAGTAATCTTCTCCACAACCGTACCCACGTCGCAAATCGTCCACGCTCGATAGTGAACTCTTCTCACTGAATACTCCGCTCGGCTACGAATGCTCTCTGGTCCTTACTCTCTCCGTGCTACGCAAAAAAACACTGCCACAGCGGCAGCCGCTCGTGCGGCTGCCGACCAATATCAGGATCTTTCCGAATGCTGTTGCGATTCACTACTAGCCCAGTGCCACAATCCATAACGAAACCGTGGTATCGAAATCTATCAGAGAACAATGCCAGAAAAGTAACACTCGAACTCTCGGTATCAAAATTTACATTCGTGGTAGAAATCTTCGCTAGCTAACAGGCTGCAGCTCCGCCTGCCCTTTCAGATCAAACAAGGCGTGCTACCTTGCTACTATATGCTGCGTTCATGATCGTTTGGATCCGATGAACGTACTCCGACTCGCAAGTTCGGTCGAATGGGACGAACCATTTCGCTTGGCCCGCTTGAACTTCCTTCGTTTTGGCGTCCTTAATGACCTTATCCCCACTGACCTCCTCCCACATCGGTGAGGGAGGATAGAGAGAAACATGGCTCCGGCCGGGCCGGTAGCCCTCTTCCGTCCGCCTCTTATCATTTCGAAGATGCTGCAGAAATGCAAACTTCGGGAACATGAAACAGCCGCGGAGAACTCCGTCCTTATGGACGAAGAAAATGAAGATGTCGATGCTGTCCTTCTCTGCGTAGGGCACCCGCTTCACCTGCCTTTTCCGCTCCTTATTGCTCTCTCTGTCCGCGTGCGACGCGCTGCTCCTCTCCAACGTCGCTCGAAGGCTCAGCCGGCAACTCTCGGACACGCACGTACGCTGGAGGCCATTTAGCCGAAAACCATGCAGCAATCGCCCTCCTTCCACTCCTGCGGCGGCTCCCGCCACTCCTGCTGGGGCTCCTGCTGGGGCTCCTGCTGCAGGCCGCGACGCTGCTTCACGGGCCCGCAGAACGAGATTGTGTCTGTATTGCTGAGCAGGAAACTCGACCTTAACACCGACCTTCGACCATACCAGGTCCTGCATCTGCGACACAAGGGATGCGTGCATCCAATCCGAATAGCACGACCCTCCGGTGCCAATGACACCCGACCTTAACCAGTGCTCCACGGGATACTGTGGTAGAGCCCGCGGAGCTGGCGGAGCCCGCGGGGCCGGCGAAGCCGGCGGCCCCGTTCTCCACGACGACCGACCATCTCCATAGTACCAGCACTTCAGCTTTTCAGCGACGTCCCGCCAGGTCTTGTACTCGAGGTGACCGTGACGACCTCTTTCGCAGCACAGGAGGTTGGCGGATTGGAGCTCCTCCCCGAGCGCTAAATACTTCTTCTGGGTCGTGACATTCAGCAGAACTACGCCCATTCCAGAGTAGCCCGAGACATTCGAAAATTTGCTCTGCTGCATTCTCGTGCCGGAAGTGTGCCCCGTAGCTTTCATTTGCAGGGGCGCCCACCCACCACTTACAGCGGTTGCACCACCAACGCTCGCGGGAAAGTTTCTGTCGTTGGGAGGATCGAGACCCTTCTGGAGTTGCGCACCACTTGAGATACCACCATATGAATGAGAAACCGGCCTCTTAAGAACGTTTTTAGTTCGAAGTAGATTCAATCGATCGCAAGGTCTCTTCGATTCTCTCGTTGAGAAGAGCGATCCTCTCGAAGAGAAGAAGCCAGCTATGCTCATCTTCACCGCGGATAAAACGTCTCGTAGGTTAAACGTATCGCTCCATGCGCTGATCTTCCTCCTTTTCTTCAGGTCTGCGTCTTCCGCTTTCTCCACCACGCGCTCCGAGTCGTGCTTCAACTCCTTACCCGGGGGTTCTTCTTCGTCGAGATCGGCAGTGGGTGTTTCCGAGCCAGGTGTTTCCGACCCCGAAACACGAAGTTCGTCAATCTGTGCACGGTTCGTCGGTCGGTAAAGCATGTCCACTTTGCAGCCCTTTGGCATTGAAAAGAACTCGAACCCCAGAGGTTCCAAATTGCTGCGAAACCAAATGCATGCCTCCAGCTCGATATCGAGATTGCTCAATTTGGTTTTTCGCTTGCCCTTCTTCTGCAAGTGCCCAAGCTCCCGGCTTTCGCGCACTTCTGTCAACGCGTCGAAGTCCGATTGATCACGCACACGCTTCTTTGAGATTCGTTTAGCTTCCTTCGAGGTCACTTTCTTCTCGCCAGGACCCTGTGTCACGTTGCTGGCCAGGGAGCTTCTCAGGGCCGTCGCTCGTTTTACTTGCTTGCAAATACGGGCTGAGTCTTCCTGCACAGGTTTCTTTTCCATTCTTTTTACCGTGGACGATTTCTCCGTTGCAGGACTGGTTTTGATTTGCATCTTCGCACTCTTTTCGACCTTCGCATGTATCCGCTTAGACGATTGCTTGATTACGTCAGCTTTCCCTATTTTCCGGACAAATACCGAAACACCTCTGGCGTTTTCCTCCAAGAAATGCGGAAACATCCTCGTTAAACTTTCATGAATGACTGCTGAGGTCCCCCGCGAGACCTCTCACGTTTATGACAGTCGTACAAAATTGATTAATACAGAAAATTAAACGGAGTCAAAATATCGATACATACCGAACGACATACATGAAACGCAAGCGTGAAACTAGCCTACGAAGTGCACATTGCGATTTTAAAAATCGAGTGAATTTTCCGAAAGGAGCGGCGAGGAAGATAAAAAGCTGGAGAACAATCGAAACGTCAGCGAAACCTCGCTTCGCGAGTCAGCATCATGAGCAAATTGGCATCTCTGTTACTTCCTCAGATCTTCTGCAAACGACTTTTCTCGTCCGCAATTCGACGTTCAGAAGTATCACAAGATGTCTAGTTTCCGATTTTCGTAACCGGGAATCCTTGCTTTGTAGAACTCAAACACCCTCTGTAACTCCGCGATGTATGCCTCATGCAACTTATCCACAGCAGAAGTAAACCCCTCCGACCTGCTGTTGCTCGCATCGGCTTCGGATAGTTTAGTTGGATAAATTGGTTTCCCAAAACAGGCGAAAAATGAGGTCGCCGTCCGAATCCTATAAGGAACACAAAGCGCGATTCGAAAAGTCTTCGAAACCCAGTGACGAAATCGCGGAAACCAGCCCACCATATCGCAGACATCGTTTTCGCCAAAGAC
>JACKZZ010001982.1_pt1 | contig 10253 bp, 14 predicted proteins | sample 8027871 | NCBI WGS metagenome assembly JACKZZ01 (sample SAMN15724774, study PRJNA655200) | protist metagenome | isolation source: fluorescence activated cell sorting (FACS) single amplified genomes of... | place: USA: West Boothbay Harbor, Gulf of Maine | collected 2000-07-19
TTTGAATAATTTTAGGAGTATTATTTTCATCAAACCCTTGAATTTCTAATAAGTTTTCTTCAACTATTTCATTATCAACTTGTTCTTCAATTTCATTATTTAATTTATTATTTGTTTCAATTGGGAAATAAGAGTGAATTGGTATCAATCTTGGTTTAGAAATTCTTTTTATTTTTTTCTTTAGTAAATTATCTTTATTGTTATTCCATTTTTTATCTTTTTTTAAAATGTTTTCTAAATTTTTAATTAAATCTTCTAATTGATCAATATACATTAAATACTTTTAGAAAAAAACCATAAATATTTTTATAAAGTAAATGAAAAGGTATTATGACTCTAGTAGTTTAGAATAATTATCTCTTAAAAGATACAAAGGTTTTTTATCAACAGAACCTACTATTTCCATTTTATTACCGTTTTTTATTTTTAAATGTGCAGCATCTATTTTATCTTCCCATATCTTAACATTGTCTTTCCAGGTGCCAGCCCATGAATATCCTGATGAGTAATAACAGATAGCACCCATACCTGTTCTCCTACCATTCACCCATTTTCCTAAATAGTAATCATTAGTCTTATAATAAGTTATAAATCCAATTCCAGAAGGAATAAAATCATTTTTTTCAAACTTAGTTTGACCATAGTAGCAACAAAAATTGCTAATTTTAATTTTTCTGATATGTCCACTTAATTTTTTTAGACTTTCTATTAATTTAGCAATTATAATATCATCATCATCTTTAATGTAATCAATAGATAAGTTTAGGGATTTATTAATAAAATTTTTAAATTTTATATTTGAATGAACACTATACATTACATGTAATATATTTATAGCTAGTATTCCATATTCTTTGTTATCAAATGTTGAATATATAATTTCATTATTCATAAAAATAGTTCTATGATGATTGTAACAATTAAAAATTCAATTTTTTATCAAAAAATTGATTATATAAATTCTAAAGTTTAATTAATATTAGTATGTCATTTAAATTACTATCTGAAATAAATAACACAATTGAGAAGGGTAATGTTGTAGATTTGCCACATACTATATTGGAAGAATTAGATAAAGAAGAAAAAGAACTTCCATATTTTTTTGAAATAAAAACAGAATCAGAATTAATTAGTTATGTAGGTGTTAGACAATTTACTTCTGAAAAGGATTCTATAGAGATACCATACTGGTTAGCAGAAGAATTATCTATATCAGAAGGAAATCAAATTATTGAAATAAATTTAATAGAAAATGTGCCAAAAGGAAAGTATATTAAACTAAGACCAGAATCTGAAGATTTTTTTGATATTCCAGAATATGAGACTTGTTTAGAAGCTAAACTATCAGATTTTCCATTACTATACCAAGGTCAAAAAATTAAAATAGAAATATTTGAGAAAAAGTATATTATTACTGTAGAAGAGATAGAACAAGATTGGGAATCTTTTGATTTTGAAAAAGGAACTGAATCATTAGAAAAAAATGTTATAAATGTTATCGATACTGATATTAATGTTGATATAACAAATATCTTTTTGAAAAGAAAATTAGAAAAAGAGTTAGAGGAACAGGAAGAGTTAAAAAGACAGGCAATTAAAGAAAGAGAACTTCAGAAAGCAAAAATTGAAGAGGCTGTAGAAATTAAAAAAACTGTATTTAATGGAGAGGGTTTAAAATTATCTGAAGAAAAAAATCCACAAGATATAAGATTAGCTAGATTAGAATTTTTAGAAAAAAGATTTAAGAGAAATGAAAATGAAAAAAGTTGATTATTTTATTCTTAATTCATGAATGCTATTATATTATGAGTGACTCAGACAATTATTTTTCAGATTCAGAAAAGTCAGAATATGACGAAAATAAAGAAGAAATACAATCTCTTGATTCAGAATACGAAATGGATGAAGAAACATTAAAAATTATATATTCAGCAGCTAGATTAAATAAAGATAGAAGTTATGAAATGGTAGCTGATGAAAGTGTTTTATCTAAAAAATTAAAAAAAAAGAAAAGTAGACCAGAAAGAAAAAATAAGAGTTTATCTCTAGGTGAATTTAATGACGAGGTTGAAAATAACAAGCCTAAAAAATGGTCAAGTAAAAGATTTGATGATAAAAAGAAAAGCTTAGGAATTGATAATTTTAAAATGGAAAAAAGATGTTTTAATCCGAGATTACCAATTCCTAATATCAATACATTTAGGAAAAAAAGTTCATATAGAAATTATTCAGAAGGTGATGGAGATTTTCCAGAGCTAGAATTTAATGTATAAAATTTATCTAGTAAATTTTATTTACAAGAAAAATTGATAATTTTTTGTTAACTAATTTTATTTATAATTTAATGAACTTTAATATTATTGTTGCAGTTGATGTAAAAAATGGTATTTCAAAAAATGGATTAATTCCATGGAAGATATCAAATGATTTAAAATATTTTAAGAAAATAACAACTTTTACTAGTTTACCATCAAAAGAAAATGCAGTAATTATGGGAAGAAAAACAGCTGATAGTTTACCAAATAAGTTTTTATCAAACCGTTTCAATGTAGTTCTTACACATAGTGTTACTTATAAAAATGAAAATGCAATTATTGTTAATGATTTCAATAAGGCTTTAATTGAATGTCAAAACAAAAAGGTAGATACAGTTTGGGTAATTGGTGGAAGAGAAGTTTATAATTTGGCATTTAATCATCCATTATTAAAAAAAATTTATATTACGATAATTAATAAAGATTACGATTGTGATAATATTATATCATTACCTAGTTTTGAAATTATAGATTCGGTTTCTTCTGCGGAAAAAGACGAAAATTCACAACAAAGTTTCAATGTATTAAATTTGATTGCTAAACCAATCTATACTGCTGAACAAAAGTATTTATCTTTATTAAATCAAATATTAAGAGAAGGGTCGAAAAGAATGACAAGAAATGCTGTAACTTTATCATTATTTAATAGAGAGATAAGTTTTAATGTTTCCAAAAATTTTCCACTATTAACTACTAAGAAGATGTTCTGGAAAGGAATTGTCGAAGAATTATTATTTTTTATTAGAGGAGAAACAAATACTAAAATATTAGAAGAAAAAAAGATTAATATCTGGAAAGGAAATACTAATACAGAATTTTTGAATAAACTAAATTTAAACTATGAAGAAGGAAATATGGGACCAATGTATGGATATCAATGGAGATTTTTTAACAAACCAATAGATGATGAAACTGGTGGTATCGATCAATTGAAGAATTTAATAGAATTAATTAAAAATGATCCTCATAGTCGAAGATTGTTAATGACAGATTTTAATCCATCGCAAGTTGATCAGGGGGTTTTGTATCCATGTCACTCATTGATTTTACAATTTTATGTAGAAGATAAATCTTTATCGGTTAAAATGTATCAGAGGTCGGCTGATGTATTTTTAGGTTTACCTTTTAATATTGCATCTACTTCTTTACTTTTATACATAATAGCAAAGTTATCTAATTTAGAACCAAATAATGTTTCGATTAGTTTGGGTGACACACATATTTATGAAGACCACTTAGAAGCAGTTAAAGAACAATTATCTAGAAATTGTTTAGAACTTCCAAAGTTAGAAATTCCTGATTTTAAAAATTTAGAAGAGGTAGAAACATCAACATTTCAAGACTATAAAATAATAGATTATGTTTCAGGCTCATCGATTAAAGCTGTTATGATTGCTTAAAATTTTTTTTATTATTTTTAATGAATCTAAAGATTTATTTATGTCTCCAAGTTTTGGATTTAATTCAACAATATCCATAGTATTAACATTATATTTAAATAAAAATTTAAATAGTTCTTCGATTTGTTTATCATTAAGACCATCTTTGACAGGAGTTCCGGTAGAAGATATAAGTTGTGGGTCAACGGAATCAACATCGAAACTTATATGAATATTTTTATTTTTTAAAAAAGACTTATATTCCTCTAAATTTTTATGTAAACCTTTTCTTTTTATCATATCCATAGTAATCATTTTTATTTTATTTTGTTTAATAAATTTCTTTTCTCCACTATCAACAGATCTTATGCCAATATATAAAATTTGAGACGGGTCAATACAGTGAAATAATTTATATTTCCTATTTAATTTTCCTAAAAGTCCTGTAACTGACATTCCATGTAAGTTATTTGAAGGAGATGTTATAAAATTATTACAATCAGTATGAGCATCAATCCAAACTATCATATTTTTTTTATTATGTTTTTTTATAGAACCGGAAATAGTTGCTAAAGATATACTATGATCACCTCCAATAAATAGATTATATTGATTAGAACTAATATGATTCTTAGCATATTTCAAATTTGTTAATAAATCTTTTGATTTAAATTCTAAAGTGTTAAATTTATTTTGTTTGAAAAATACATTTTTTAGTAAAGAGGGTGCTAATTCTGGTCCTTTAATTTTTTGTCCTTTATAAATAGGGATTCCTAATATGGACAATCCTTTTTTCATCATTAATATTAAAGGTTTGATATATTTAAATCTATATGAAAACTATTTACTTTTGGAGTCATAAAAATAGAAAATATAAAAAAATTGATTTGATTTTTGTTTTAATAATAATTCCTATATTTAATGAAACGACGTTATCAAGAAACAGTATCAAATATAATTGGAGACCCCAAAAAAATAGTATTATTAGGAGACGGTTGTATTGGAAAATCAACATTTTTTCAAAAATTGGATCAATTAACAGATGAGAATTATAGATTCTCTAAAAAATATAAAGCTACTGATAATTTTGATTTTAAGAGAATTAATGTCAAAACAAGTATTGGGACGATAGTAGTAGACTTATGGGATACAGCTGGTCAAGAAAGCAGAGGTGGATTACTAAGAGATGCATATTTAAAAGGAGCAGATGGAGTTTTGCTAATGTATGACCTTACCGAAACTAAAACGAAAGACAATATTCAAAAGTGGATTGAACAGATAAAAAAAGTTAGTCCGGGTATACCAGTAGCAGTGCTAGGTAATAAAGCTGATAAGTTTAAAGATTTACAACAAACTTGTAGTGTAAAGATCAGAGAATGTAATTTGCAAAAGTGGTATGATTGTAATAAAGTAAAAAACTTTTTAATTTCTATTAAAGAAGATAGCCATTTAAAATTTACCAGTTCTTTTTGGTCAAGCAATGAAGGGATAGAAGAAAAAGACGGTTGTCTAATTGGTCTTGAATACATTTTAAAAAATCTATTCAAGGAAGAACTAAATATTGATTATTAAAAAATTGAAAGCAATATTATTTCATTTAAAAATTTGTTGGTAATGACTACTAACGAATATATTGTTAATTTCACTAAAGACGTGTCAGACTTGACTAGCACGACAGATAAATTAGATGGATTTTTGGAACTGATAGAGTCTGAAACCAAGATTCCTATCATTTCAATTAGAAGCAAAAAAGATAAAAATGACGAAGAAAATGAAACTTTGTTATATAAATTTATTACTAAAAATTTTGCCAAAGTAGAATTTGAGGATAATGAACATAAATTCTTCTTGGAATATAAAGATGGTTATAATAAATTTCATACTTACAAATCATTAATTCAATTTGACGATAATAGTTCAAGTGCTTATACAACTTTTAAAGATTCATTTCAGAAGTTAATTAATTCTAAATTAGAAACAAAGTTTTATTCAAATGGAAGGATTAGATATACTGGTGAAGTTTTAGAGATGGAAGATGAGGATAGTTTATTAAATGGAAATGGCACTTTGTATTATAATTCAGAAAACAATGAAATAAAATATACAGGAGAATTTGAAGATGATCATTTTGATGGTTCAGGAAGATTTTATTCAAAAGATAAAAATCTTTATTTGATTGCTAATAATATTTCAAATGGAATTCCAACTCAAAAAGGTAAATTAATTGTTAAAATTAAAAACAAGGAAGAAATATTTGAAGTTATCTTTAATGATTTATGGGTAAATTTTGACTTAAAAGACAAAATAAAAATAAGAAATTTTGTTAACAGTAATAATTTTGTAGATGAAGTGGCTCACTATTATTGGCCAATTGAAGAAAAATGTATTGATGATATTTGTTTTGAAAACAAGACTTTAGAAGAACAAAATCTAATACTACTAAATGAAATAAGAAATTTAAGATTTGAATTACTAGAAATGAAAGATAGAAAACCAAAAGAATATGGACAAGCATTTGATAACTTTTCAAATTCCTGCAAAGATTTAACAACATTGTTTTTAAAAGATGCTTTTACTAATTTAGTTAAAGTAGGAGAATTAATCATTTTCATTTTTGTATTTTTTAGATTTTACTTTTATCTAAGCTTGTTAAAGAAAAATTGATTAATCAAATTATAGACATGAAATCTAAGTTAGTAATGGAATTGTATAACGAGGAAACTGAACACACTCACCAAACAAGCAATATTGAAGTTATTGGTGACAAAGTGTATCAAAATATTGAATCTTACCGTAATATTGCAAATGCTGAACAATTAAGTGCTATCATTGAAAATTTGGTTTTGCATAAAGGTTTCATTATTGATAAAAACAGAGATAAGGAAATGAAGTTGTCAAACCCACTTGAACCAGAGATAGTATATTATATTTGGTTGGATGAATCTCTAGGAATTAAGAAACAAGTTAGAAGACTAGTAGGTAACATTCATTAATTTAAAAAAAATGAAAATTATTATTTTAATAGACTAAATTCAATAATAATGTCAACTTTAAATATTAATGGCAATAATGATGATCCTTATTATAGGTATAAAATGCCGCTTCTTATTTCAAGACAAGCGGGAAGGGGTAATGGATGTTTTACCATATTAGAAAACTTACCTGAAGTTACGAAAGCATTAAATCATCCAGCAAATATAGTTTTAAAATATATGGGAAGTTGTTTAGGAACAAATGCAACTGAATCAAAATTCACATTAACAGGACACCATACTGATGAAGAACTTATTCTAGTTTTATATCAATATATTAATTCTTTTGTGATGTGTCAAAATTGTAGTATCCCAGAATTAGTTCCTTCATTTGAAGGGAAAAAGAAAAATAAAAAATTAATATTAACTTGTAGTGCATGTGGGAAAGATGAAGTTAAAACTCATAAAACCAAGGAAGAAGAGAAAGGTATAGATTTAATTTTAAAATATTTAGAAAATAATGAATGGAAAATAGCAAAAGGGACTATGGTTGAAAAGATTGATAGTTTTGATCCTTTTTCCACCCAATTAATTTAAGTGTAAAAAGTAATTGATTTATTACAGTTTTATAATACATATTAAAGATACTAATAAATTATACAATTTTTTTTTACTATAAAGAAGATATAATTGATAAAAATATAAGCTGATAATGGATTAGATAATCGAAATAATTCAAATTTAATATATTTAATGACATCAATAAAACTACAGTTTTTTATTAGTATAAAAAATGTCCTAACCGGTCCAAAAATACCTTCTGTAAATAATGGTAATAAAGAAAAACTTTTTTGACCATTATGATTAGTTCTAACAATTGTATTTCCTAATTGATAAAAGAATAGAGTATAGATGATAAAAGATAGTAATAATTTTATCATTATATTTAATTAGATTTAAAAAAAGAAATATCACCAAGTTTAAAAATTCTAGTAATCATGATGTAGGCAAATAAGATTAAAAAGATATGAGTAAATTCATCTTGAAAATCTTTTATAGCTGTTACTTTCTTATAAATGAAAAAAGCAATACAACTTACACCAACTCTAATTGCTAATAAAAAAAGTTCATTAAATTTTTTGTTTTCTTTATTACCTGTATATACTTTGCTTAAAATAAATTTAGTAATAAAGTGACGAATTAAAGCTACAGCTTCAGTATCAATAATTACTGAATAAGGACTAGCAGCAAATTTACTTAAGAAGCCAGAAAATACTTCCATTATATTTATATTATAGAATAGAAAATTTATAATAAAATTCAGTAAAAAATACAAATTACATCTTTTTAATTTTAAAATATTTATATACTTGTATTTGGTAATAATCCAATTAAATAAAAGAATTTTTAGAGCAATCTTTTATAGAAAATAATTTTAAAGTCAATTTGATAATATTTACAAAAACTAATATATAAATAAATATATTATATTAAAAATTAAATAATAATACAGAATAAATGACATTAAGAATTTAAATATTACTGAATAATTATTTTCATTATTTTTAGTTAATAATTTAGCTAGTATAAGTGGAATTAAAAATGTAAATGTAATTAAATTTGAAAATATAAACCATAACACTACTGCGACAGGTGCTGGTAGATTGTAAATATATGAGACAGAATTAATTACTAAATATTTATTCTTTTTCCTACAATAAATACAACTAATTTTAGTAAATAATAATAAATTATTATGACATTTTTTATGTATTAAAAACTGGCAATCACAGTCTTTTGGAATTTTAAAAATTTCTTTACATTCTTCATAACAAATTACACAAGACATATTTGTTTAAATATAATAGATTATAAAAATAATTCAATTTTTTATATTAATTGTGCCCCAAAAGAACCGCGCAACAAATCACCACTTTAGTTGATCGTCACTTTAGGATAAAATTGCTAACGATACGAAAATTTCAAGAGAAGAATTACACAAGAAGACGTGTCAAATTAAAAATTGAAAAAATTATTGTGTCATTATTAATTAAATATTATGTCAAGACGAAAAGGATTTGTAAGCAATGTGACTAAGGTAGATACAATTGATTCTTATTGTTCAATAAATAATTGTACAGCTCAAAGTATTTTTAGTTGTTTTTACTGTAAAAATAATATTTGTCTAAACCATAGGATTAAATTTGGCGACATAGTTATTTGTGGTACTTGTGGTAATTCAAAAGAAAAATGTGAAATGATAGCATCTATTAATTATTATAACAAAACTAGATTTTTTTGCTGTTTTAGATCAAAAAGAGTTTCATTTATTTAATTATTTTCAATGTATTATTAATGAGTTTAAAGGTGTATCTATACAAATACGATAATATTTCACCAATAATATTATTGGTATCAAAAACTAGCTCAGAAAAAGAAGAGGAAATATATCAAAATTATTATTTAAATTTTTATGAGATATTATTTTCAAAGGAGTATATTAAAGAAGATAGTATTTTGGTATTTTGTAATTTTAAAGCTGAAACAATGAAAAAACAACTTCAAGTTCAGGGTAGTGTTAATTCGGACAAGGAGATTCTTAATGATTTAAATAAAAGTATTAGCAATACTGATGAAGTAGTTAACCAAATAATTTTGAATTATAATTCAAATTATTTAATAGAAATTAATGATACAATAAAAATTAAAAGCACTAATGTAAAATTAAATTATCTAGATAAATTAAATTAATTTAATTTGTATATCAATTTAATGAAAAAAGAAAAACTTTTAAAATTTATAAATGTATTAAAAGAAAGCAACTTAGTAGACAAAGTGTCAGATAATAATTTAGATACAATTAATTACTTAATAAAGAATAGACTCATACATTTTAAGAATTTTAACAAAGTTATTATCAATTCAAAAAATACAATTGATAAAATGTTGATAAATTATAATAGCTATAGAGCAGATAATTTACAATTTTTAGGTAAAAGCAATGTTAGTTATGAAGACATAAGAAAAGAATTATTTAATTTTCCTTCTTTTAATAAGAGTAAAGGACAAGAAATTATATCTAAAATACAAGAAATAAATTACAGATTTAATTATCAGTTAAAAATAAAAGATATTAAGATAAATATTTTTTATTATAACAATTTACAAGATAATAAATTATTTCAAAGGTTAGCTCAAATAATTTACTTATTTTTAACTACCTTTAGTATAAATTTAAATGATTATGATAATTATAACATTAGATTTTTGTTAATAGATTTTCCAAGAAGACTTGATACAAATAATAATTTTTTTTTATTAGGTCAAAAGGGGTATTATAACAATTCTTCTGGAGTTAATATGTTTACTAAAAAGGAACTAGTTGTTAGTAGAAAGAGTGGAATAAATGGATTATTGATACATGAATTAATACATATGTTAGGATTAGATTTTTATAGAAATCCAAATGATAAGATGATAACAAATATAGATAATTGGGAAAAAGAATGGATAAAAGAAAATAATATTTTACTAAAAAATAATAATGTCAGTTCATTTGCTGAAGGTATATGTAATAGTAATTCAAG
>JACKZZ010005908.1_pt1 | contig 10253 bp, 4 predicted proteins | sample 8027871 | NCBI WGS metagenome assembly JACKZZ01 (sample SAMN15724774, study PRJNA655200) | protist metagenome | isolation source: fluorescence activated cell sorting (FACS) single amplified genomes of... | place: USA: West Boothbay Harbor, Gulf of Maine | collected 2000-07-19
GCTCCTATGAGCTCGGCAACGACATTCATCGCGAGGCACAGCAACGAGTCGGAAATCATGCTCTCTGCGTCTTTGCGAGTCGGACCAGTCAAGGTCTCGCCGTTCACCTTTTCCCATTGAGACATCAGGAGAGATTTCGCTTTCGCAGCAGTCAGCACGCACCTCTGCTGGAGCGCCATCGTTAGGAAGCCACTAGTCTTAACTTGGAAGGCGCACAGGGCTTGGAAGTTCAGGCTGTACAGCAGTTACAGTACTAGTAGTATACGGATCCTCCTACGCTAACACCTCACACAAGAAAAAGCAGATCGTCTTTGCAACTTCCTAGTACTGTTTTGAGCAGCGCTTAGAATCACGACTGAGATCTACCCGATCGGCTCCGACCGGATCCGATTCTGATCCGAACTCACACTCCGCCAACTCAAGACTCTCCGCCATCAATGGCGCGTTGCAGTGTGCAGTGGTCACACGACACGCGCGAACGTCCGTCGGAAAAACTTGGAAAAGTTTGAACACACTAGCGCACCGAGCAAAAACTTAAAACTTCAACTAGACTCGAGTCGAGCCACGGGCGCACTGATCAGTGGAAAGTTCGAAGAGCAGACATCGAAAGCTCGTCAGAAAGAGTCGGAATGACAGACCGGAAATACGTATAGCGCCAATGTGACACGCAGAGTCTAGACTCATAGATACTAGTAATAGACTAGTGGCAGTGCCCCAGAGATTCAGAACGTTACCTACTCCACTAGTCAGACCAGAGTCGACTGTCACTCTTATATAAGAACGCGACTTCGACGTCACTCGCGCGTCAGGGACTCGTGCGCAAAAACCCTACACCCTAAACCCTAAAGCCACTCGCATTATATAAGCACGCGACTTCGACTCGTGCGTCACTGGTGCAAAAACCCTACACCCTAAACCCTAAAGCCACAAGCCGTGAGCCAGAGTCGGCTAAGACTGAGTCACGACACTTTCGGATCTGAGAGTCACGTGTGACATGTCAGACAGTCTCAGACTCGAGTCGACTCAGGACACTTTCGGATCCGAACTCAGGTCATCAGTCACGGAACCGAGCTCAGGTCCGGAGCTCCGCAAATGTCATCATGATGTCATCACGGAAATGTCATCACGATGTCATCACGATGTCATCACGATGTCATCAGAGACCTCCAAAAAAGCTCCAAAAAATCGCCAAAAAATCGCCAACAAATCTCCCAAAAAGATGACCCGCAAAATACTCAAAAATCCATTTTGTTAAGTATACACAAAGAAAATCGAAAAGCGAGACATTTTTGAGACACCTTTTGAGACACTTTTGAGACACCGATTTGAGACACGTTTGATGACACCTTGATGGCACTTTGATGACATTTGTCTAACATAGAGCGCGTTAGACAAATGATGACACTTTGATGACATTTGTCTAACATAGAGTGTGTTAGACAAATGACGTCCCCCTGGATCGACGCACGAGTCGAAGAGTCGAAGCGCTAACTATGATGTCTAGGAATTCAAATTCATCCTCTCGCCTTTGCCCGCCTGTAGGTGTGTGCGTTTTTCACATCAGCTAGGAACCGATCTCGATGTTCGTTGAGCGTCGCCACCTCTTTTTCCGTAAAACCCGAAAACGCCTTCGTCGTCTTAGTCCTCCCCGCATCCAGTTGGACATTCTTCCAGCGCTCCTCGATCTTGGCGGCATGCGGTTTCATGGCCTCGTTGATGTCGGGCAGCGTGATTGGGTCCGCCGAATCGAGCGCGCGCGCCATCGATTTCGCTTTCTGGCAGAAGGCGTCCATCAATATCTCACAGTCCGTAAGAGTCTCACCGTCGCCCACCGTGAGTGTTCGCGCTCCAAAGCAAACTCCGCCCCACTCCTTCCCCCTTGGGCGGGCGGTGACCATGGCACGACCCCAAGAAGTTTCGAGTATCTTGGCTAGAGCGCGCGCCGATGCGCTGGGGAGAGTCACGGACGATGCCAGCTTGTCACGCGCATCAGATGAGTAGGTCATCAGCTTGGGTATCAGCCCGGCTGCCTCCCATTCCAGAATCTGAACTCGGTTCGCATCTCGAGCCGCTCTGTTTTCTTCGGCCGTCGAATCCCGGAAGATGCGCTTAGGGACGTAGGCCTTTTTGGGGCCCTTCAGCTTCTCGCCATCCGTCTCCGAGGCGAACGTAGCGAGGTCAGCGGCGGTGAGATCATGTCCAGGCTCGGCCACTGGAACGCTTGCCAAACAGGAGGACGCGACGTCATTTGCTCGTCGTCGCTCCTCATCGGCTAGTTTCGCAGTTGCTGCCTCCTGAACGTCCGCGAGCAGTTCAGCGACAGACACGCCGTCCACAGCAGCAGCTGGCGCGCTGGTGCTAGTAGTACTAGTAGTAGCACGCCGACCGCCAGATTGAACCCCGGACCCCACGCCCGGTGCGCAAGTTGTCGATGAACTGGAAGGGCAGGCCCCTGGCTTGGCCGACGAAGAACTGGATGAAGAAGATGACGAACTTGAACTCGAAGCACCCGCGACGGTGGCCGTCACCGTGGGTCCATGCGTCGGCGGCCGCGCAGCCACGTCGCGGAGTAAGTCGTCCTCTTCCTCCTGCTCCTCAGCGACACTAGTACTAGCACAGGCAGTCACAGTGCCAGCCTGACGAGGCAACCTCGACCTGCTAAACGCCTCAGCCTTAGGTTTCTTCGGATTGGCATTGCTGCTAGGACCTTCGACTTTCGGCAAAGGCGCGTACTTGCTCACCAAAAGTTTGTTCCTCCCCCGCATGACATCGGAGAAACCAGTATCAATTTGCCGACCGGTGACCAGGCTGCTGAGTGCGGCAGTTATGAGCGACGCATCGTCAGGAGTGACACGCGTGTCGGACACGTCCGCAGACTTTGACGCCGCCGTTTGCACTTTTTCGAAAGTGTTGTCCTTGCCTCCAGTGCTTTTAGGCAAAATCACCCTCGCAGACCATCTCGCCGCCAGTTCGTCCGGCCGATCCGTTCGCCCCACTTCTAGGGCGATCACGCGGGCGGCTGTGTTGTCGTATCGACGGAACGACTCGCGGAGCACATCGCTACTAATGTAGTCCCCATCCACAATGAGTCGGCGCGGTCGCTGCTTGGCGTCTACTTCGCTGACGCGACCATATCGGCCCACGAAGCTCAAGGGCTTCCCGTTAAATGAATAAACCAGAACGCAAGCCCCGTCAAACAATTGGATAGCAGCCCAGTCGGTGCTTTGATAGCACCACTTCTGCATTGCGGCAGCTAAGTGAGGTAAGTCTCTGCTCTCATTCTTAATTGAGATGACTTCCTCGTCTGACTCTTCCTCGTCCTGACCACTACTAGCACTACTAGTGTTATTGCGTGTATTCAGGCGCGCGCGCACGGCACGGCACCCACGCCCCCACGTCGTCGTTTCTTGGCTAGCACCCACGGTGCTAGCCAAGAAACGCAAACAAAAAACTAACAAGCTTAAGTTTTTAATAACCCGCAAGTTAACCCGCAACCCGCCCTAGGCTTGGAATTTAATTAATTTAAGTTAAAGCCCCAAGCTAAAGTCCTCGCGCCGCGGCGCGCGCCCATACTAGTTGTTATTGTTGTTTCGATCTGTAGTCGGCTCAGGCTGGGCCTGGGCTGCTGCTGTCGAACTGGAAGAGGCTGCGACAAGGGTTGTAGTCGGAGCTGTAGTCCGGCTCTTCTTTTTGGTCTTGAGTTTCTCCGCCTTGTCGAGCCAGGTTGCCCATCGCTCGAGACCGCACGGCGCGAAACGCAGAAGCGTTCGCGAACTGCATGACACCGAAATCTGGGCCAAGCCGTACTGCTCAGTGTGAATGCTCTCCCAGGTTGCTTCAGTCCCGATGGTGCCAATTGTTGACCAGTACCGAGCGACCGCAAACTCCGCCAGCTTATCATGGAAGACCTTGTTTGCGATGTGCGTTCCCTCAAGAGCCGTCCGCCGCTTCTGTTCCAATTCAGATTTGGCTAGCTCGCGATCTCGTAGAAACTGCTTCGCCGCCTCTAGCTCATGCCTTTTTATGTGCTGCTTTTCTTCTGCTGCACGACGCAGGGCATTAGTGCTGTCAGTGTTGGCGTTTTCGTCAGCGTCTGACTCTTCGGACCCGTCGACGTCCTCATCATCAAAGAGAGAACCCTGCCCGGAGCTGAAGAGCATGCCACGGCCTGCGCCTGTCATTTTGATGGAGCGCGCCGCATGCTTGACACTGGGGTAGTGCTTGGTCTTCGCGACGAGGATCTCCGCGCTCCGAACCTGCTTATTAATTTCCTTCCGCTCAGCTTCTTTGCGTGCGATCTTCCGAGAGTACTTCGACGCGCCGCCACTGTCTGAGTCTGACTCAGAACCAGGCTCGGACGCACTGGACCCCGACGACTCGAAGTCGCCGGCTCCGTTGGTACTAGGGTCGCCCGCCGCATCCGTCTGACGATACCCAGTGAGGCACTGTCGTCCGATGAAGTATGCATTGGGCGTCGGCATAGATCGCACGCCTGCCCCTCGTTCGCTCGAAGCGCAAACCCGTGCAGCTGCTATCTTGTTTTCGCATGCCTGTTGGTTCCTGCGTCCGCTCTGCGCCATGAAGTGAATCCTTCTCCAGTGGGTCACTGATTCGTCCTCAGACATTGGCGCGCACTGCTCTCACCAGGATTGCACGACCACTGCGCCGGGGTTGCAACCTAGCACGGGCTGTGCCCGCGCATCTGCAAGGAGGCTCACGAGCGCTGGCCCAGCTGGTGTCCCATTGGAGTCAGCTTCCAGAACGTCCGCTACCTTCGACAGAAGTACTCGATGTGGCTCTCTGATGTTCGACTTTATTCTCCACAGATATTCGGCGAAAGTGGCGTCCAAGGCCATGTACGCCGCCTGCCACTTCACCCGAAACGCAGCATTGTCGGAGCTCGGCCCGTAAACTCGTAGAAAGTCCAAAGACTGTCCAGATAGTTCGAAGCAGTCATCCCACGCCCTCTGCATGTTCTGTAGCTGCTTCCTCGAGACAGACCAATGCAGCAGAGCCTTTTTGCGCAATTCGTCTTGCGAGGGCGGAAGCTTGTGGAAGCCGGGTCTGCGCACCAACGTTTGTTGAAGTAGGTCGCTGGGTCTTAGGATAAGACTGCAGAAGTATCTGTCGAGAACATACTGCGGCGTCTTGGTCTTACCAGTATCGGAGGTCGACCACGATGCCCAGTCCTGGTCGCTCATGTGCCATGGTTTTTGCGGTTTCATCGCTCCGGCTTCAGAATCCTTTTCCATGGCCACAAACTCCGGGGCCCTCAACGCGTTTTGCCCGAGGGTAGTGACGCAAGACGGCCGTTGCGTAAACCACCTGTTGCTCCGAGGCAACTTCCGGTGAGAATACAACCGAAGCCACTCCTTCTGTACTTCTGGAAGAGCTTCAGGAGAACTCACACGCAGGCTCCACGCGTTATCAGCGCCAACGACCTGTCTGGCTCCAGCTGCTTCCAGTGCGTTGGCCAGCGGCGTGAGCTCGTGCCCAAGTCGACGAAGGTGCGCCCATGGGTGTTTGACCTGCGCAGCGGTTGTCGGGTCATGATCTCCCACCACTACGGTCTTTCTCATATGATCGCGCACGACCACTTCTTGTTTCGTCGTGTTGTAATTCTGTTGGAGGGCGTGGAGGTATTGTCGCTTGAGAAATCTGGAGCAATCTGAGCCGGGCCCGCTGGCAGCGAAGTAGCTAGATGCGCCCCCATTGCTTATGATGCTCGTCTGATGCACCTCGCACCGTTCGTACATTACGGACACAGAGACACCGTAGTCCCTCTGGAGTCTCGGTATGTCATCCGAAATGCACGCGACGAAGATTCCAGAGTTGGAATCCTCACCGCTATCAGCGGCGATCGCCACCAAAGCGTTCGTCGTTTTCGGCAAAGATTGTAGCAGCGGCGCCAGATGGGTCTGGCAACATGCCATCGCATCTCTTTGGGTTGGTGCGAGGTGTTCCTGACATCGGGGCATGTGTTGACCGTGAGGTAGGGCCAGTGCTATCGTTGGTAGCGTCAGCCGGATCCTCGCCTCGGAGCTCAGAGCCTCGCGAACATCTTCCATCGATGACGATGAAGGCCCGCTAGTGTGCTGTTGTTCTGGTACCAGACTCGCTTCGATGTGAGTTACCTGGGAAAGGTCATTCCGTGGCACCGTCGAGTGGTTCAACCAAGTCGCGACCCGAATCTGGGTCGCGACTATAATAATAATATATTAGTTAGTAAATTTATGGATCAGTGTCAATGCTGAGCTTGATTGGACTGTGCCTGGAGCTTGGCCGCCTGATCAGATTTCCCTTGTCCGAATACTCCTGCCCGGATTGCCCGCGAAACGCCATCGAACTGCACCGAGATGAAAACGTTTTTGCTGTACGAATGTTCCAATGCCTCGCAAAGTGCTCTCCCGCTCTCCTTAGCTGTACACGCCGCGACGATGGCATAGTCCTGCGCTCGCGCGTTTTTCCTCAAGCCGTCGCCGAGTCCCGTCTCCGACACATTCACACCCATGCGCAACCACTTCTCGACGTCGAAGAAGCTTTCTGGATCGCGCGCGCGCTGGATTCTGGCTGCATAGGAAGTCGTGGGACCGTCGGTCTTACTAGAATTGGCAGTCTTACTAGAATTGGCCGCTGCTGTCACCTCTTGTTTTGTGTCCGCTAGGCTGCGTCGCTTCCCCTTTCTGGACTCCACGATCGAGGGCAGGAAGGCTCGGCTGTTTGGGTGCCGTGGCGCCGGGTGCAGGGCAGGAAGGGGCTGTTTGACTGCCGCTGGCGAACTTGGCATGTGGACGTCGTCGACGTCCATCACATCAGGGAAGGGATCGTTCAGCTGCTGCTCTGCCGACCCAGCCGCAGCGGCGGCCGACTCGGAGTGTGGCCGGGACCCTGTTGCGCCCGACCTGAACCCAGGCTGGGCCTTGGATGATGCGGCCGCTGTACTACTACCGGCACCGCCGCGGCGTCGCCGCTTAGCCTTCAGGCTTCTGTCCTCCAGGTGGTCGTCGACGTCATGCTGTAGACCCGAGACACCGAAGTTGAGTCCGTCGATCGCTTCCTGCAATAGTCGGCCGTCCAGGTCCTGGCCCAGGTCCGGCGGGTTGACCCTGGACGACCTCTTCGAAGAGGTTCTCGGCTTTGGCGACATGATAAACGGCCGGGCACGGACCGGTAGTGATGGCGACTTCGCTGAACACCTCAGGCAGAGTGACGTCCACTGCGGACTCCGATTCCGGTCCCGGTCCGGGTCCCCACGGCAGTTTAACTGCCACGCGAACTGCCGTCTCACCGCGCGCCGGATTCCTTGAAAAGTTACCTAAAAAATGAAAATTCGCGATGGAATGGCAGTCAGAGAGTTCTAATTTTTTTAGGCTTTTTAAGGCCTTAAAAAAGAGGAAATTCGCGAATTTTGGGCTTGAATTTTGCCCCCCAGCTTGAATTTTGCGCTGCTACCGCTAGAAATTCTTGATTTAAAATTTTGGAATTCAAAATTTCAGATTTTGGAGTTCAGAATTTCAGATTTGGAATTCACAGTTTCGATAATAGCAATACCTCCTCTAGGGCCTCTAGGGCCTCTGCCACGTGTGTGATATCGATGCACGGCCTGGGCCGTGGGCACTCGGCACGCGCAGCAGCTGATTCAGATTAGCGTCGCTCGAGACGGCGCCCAGCAGTACTGCACAGTTGCCGCACGGTGCGTGCGGAGTCGACTCGCCAGAGCCTCCAGGCGCCGTACGCTTTAACCAGCGGCCGTGCGGCGCGTCATCATGTTTCGAAACACGAGTTCAAAGTTTGTAGAATCCAAAAAACTGACAGTGACGGCCTAAAATGATATCGATATCATTCACCAGACGAGGCCTGGGCACCGTCGCCGCTGAGTCTGGTGAATGGCAATGTCATGATATAGACCCGGCTCACGACGCGATTCAATTTACGATGACAGCCGCAGCGTCACGCGATATCCCTCATAATCACTCGGGCATTGGCATTGCCATATGAATCGATTCAATTGGCACGCCCCCTCCTCACCTCCTTCAAGCTGCACACTGCAGCTGTTTGAATTATCACCGTCTGCGCAGCAGCGGCAGCGGCGTCGCGCGCGTTCCTTCGAACCCGAACAGAACACACCAGCGAGACTCGAGAACTGAAAAACTTGCATGTCATGGCATTAAAATATATAATAAGCCCCAAAAGCAGTCTCATACGACGTCAGCGTGGCGTCTGTGATAAGTTAATAGTATACAGTGCGAATAGGCTAGCCACGGCGTCTAGAGTCGACCCGAGTACTTACTTTAAGTTAACTGCAACAGCGACAACGCATTCTGAGTGACAGTCGACCACGACGACGGTCGCTCCGTTCGTGCGGTCGGCGTTGTCGACTCGAGTCTTAAGTTAAAGACTAGTCAGAGTCAGTTGAGTCTGACTCTTATAATATAGTAGCAGGCGCCGCTCGTAGTAGGCTAGCCTAGGCTCGCCAGCGTGTCGGCTCGGATCTAGTGTTAAGCAATCATATGACATGTCGTTCTAACATTCATTGTCATTGGTCAGAATCCAATTCAAGAGTCGGCCCGGGCCTTATAATAGCAGGCTAGCCCACCGGCCCTCCATGGCATAGCTGGCAGACGACCACGCCAGGCATTAATGACGCGACGCACTGACACTAGCACGCCATAGCGCTAGGGGACTGCGTATCAGTGCACTATTAAGTTAGCAAGCGAGACCCCGCTCCCATTGATCACCTTAATTAGTACTAAACAGCCCGCCACTGATTATGAAATCTTAGTCATCGTGCAACGAAAAGCGAGCGCACTCACTCCATATCCGTTGACGCAGATTCTTAGCACATCACGTCAACTCCGTGCACACGATTGAGACAAAAACCACAAAAAAAAAACGATTTTGTAATCATTTTTTAATCATTTTTTAGAGACCTTTGAATTCCATTGCCGGGGGTGCCAATAATCTCCTCGAGGGTGTCGACCGGGGACGTGGCCTCTAATTCGCGAACCGACACGAGGCCGTAACCCCTTAAACGTTTCAGGATCGGACTTGGCGGCCGTACCGTGCCTGGCTGAGTCCTAAGGGATGCTTAGCCCGTGCCCCCACGCATACACACTCTTGCCGGCCGTACCGTCACTGAGAGCGATGTTATGCTTCTGCGGCCTGTGCGCTGGCAGGTCTCGCGGTGGTTGACACTTGGGTGCCTAACTCCTGACGAATTCGGTCGGCGCAGTCGTACACTCAGAAATGCGCAACGATAGCTGCAAGCCTTATAAATAGGAACGGGATGGAGCTCCACGCCTTAAGCTTACTATAGTTAGAGCAAGTAGCTTAGATGATCGAAACGACTTGAAACAAGTTCGGACCACTATGGGTGGGCACGTATCTCCCTCCCAAAGTGACTCGACGGGCATGCCAAGAACACGCGCCAGAGCGAGCCCCGCGTGGGCCGATTGCTCAAGGTCTCGAGGGGCAGCGGGGCGTCTCAAAAGAGAAGCCCAACGAACCGCCCACCACGTTACCCCAAACGAAAGACCGCACGAAGATTCCGATCGTGGAAGCACTGCAGGTCGGCAGGTGTTTCCGACTGCAATAACAGTCGGAGTTAAACTTAAAGTTACAGACAGGTCGATCCGATCGTGGAAACACTGAGCAGGCAGTCACGCCGCCACAATCAGATTCATAAGGAGATGGAAAATTTGAAAAAGATCGTGGAGACGGTGACACTAATGGACACCGACGGCCCGGACTTCGATCGGACCGGACACCCCTGGGGCTCGATGGATTAAGAATTGGGCCCAACTTCGATGGATTTCGGTCGCGATGGATTTGAATTCGGATACCAGGATGGGTTTCGATGGATTTCGATACATTTTGCGTGAATGCCAATGGATTTCGGTCGCAGATTCAGAAGAGCTTGACACAGACGAATAGATCCCGATCGGCCCTGACAGATTCTGATTAAAATTTCGGCCACAAAAAAATTAAAATCGTCTCGGACAGATGGACTGCGATCACGACGGATTAGAATTTGAACTCGGATACCGGGATGGACTTGGATGGCCTTCGATGGATTTCGAGGCATTTTGCTCGAATGGATTTCGATCGCAGAAGAGCTTGAAACAAACAAATAGGCCCCAAAAGGCCTTGACAGATTCTGATTTCGACCACGAAAAGCGCCACAAAGCTCGAACCAGATCACGATGAGATTCAGAGAACGACAACCAACAAAGACAAAGAGCGAAAAGCTAAAA
>JACKZZ010008676.1_pt1 | contig 10251 bp, 5 predicted proteins | sample 8027871 | NCBI WGS metagenome assembly JACKZZ01 (sample SAMN15724774, study PRJNA655200) | protist metagenome | isolation source: fluorescence activated cell sorting (FACS) single amplified genomes of... | place: USA: West Boothbay Harbor, Gulf of Maine | collected 2000-07-19
AAAACGGCGAAAAGTAACCGACGACCAGTAACATTGGCGGACGCGTGGTAACATTTCACAAGCAGTCCCCAAACGTTTTCCTGCAGTCACCAAATGCTAAGATGGTTGGTGCCAGGTGGACAGAGGAAGAAAAAAGCTGCTTTTTAGGGGTTGTGAAGGGTCGCATCATCCAGACGCTTGACTTTCCCACCGATGAGGACGGCTGGCCTCGCGTCTTGGATTGGACAGAGCTCAAGACGCAAGTACTGAAGCGAGGAGTGATGGTCCCTGTGATGAAAAGAGTGTTTGAAAAGCCAACTTATGTGTTGAAAATGAGATACTATCGCCTCAAAAAGCAACAGTCGGCGCGAATCAGTCCTCGTCGTAAGAAATGGACAAACGAAAGAAGAAAAGAGTTGAAAAGACATGTGAAAAGCGGGACGTTTGGTCCTCTGCATAAGATCCAATGGGTAAAACTGGCAGAAACGCATTACAAAGATGAACGTTCACCAGGGTCACTTGAAAAGGCCTGGAAGAAAATGAAGAATCACGCGACAGTCACTCAAGGAGAAGAAACATGTGGCGTTTGCTCTGATAGAGTTGATGATCAAAAGGCGCATGTATTCAAGTGCTGTGATAAAAAGGCACATTATAAATGCGTCAAAAGCTATTGTATCAGTCGATTCAAGGACCGTGCGAGAGGTAAGGTAATGCCAAGTAGGCATGCTTTGAATTGCTTTTACTGTCGACATCGCCAAGTATTTCTTATGCAAGAATAACAATTTTGTAAAAGACCTTTTCATTTCCATTTATGTTTCCACCAAACCCCAAATGCAAAAGAAGGTGTCGTCAGAAATCATCGATGTCTCCCAACTAGTTAACAAGTACCTAGTCAATAACACACCACGTGAGCGATTGTTGTTGAACCTTGTGAAAAATTTTCACACACAGTTGATCAGCAATGGCAAAGAAGTACCAAAGTCCTTCACTGAGTCTTCACTCGTTCACTTTTGGCACCTCGTCTCTTGACCAGTTTCGAAACGAAATCAAATGTCAGGTAACTAGGATCAATCACTGTGACATTTTAGATAATATGAATGGTGGATTTTTTGTTGGTTACTTATTTTTTTTTCGTGCGCGAAAAAACTCAGACCCAAAACTATGATGACCAACCTTGAAGATTTCAACAATATAGATGAAAATGATTCTAGTTGTTTAGATAAAAAAAATTCTGGCACTAAGAACATATATAATGACTCGGATTTCCTTGGAGAAGAAGATTGCAGTACTATGATTTTATCGTCACGAAATAAACGATCATTGACCAATGAAAATGAAAATGAAAACTCGAAACTAACTTGTGCTACAAAACGTTCAAAACATGCTCACGCTATGACATTCATGATGACAGAAAAATGGGATGCAGAACAACTTGACATCATTCTTCGTAGAACAGATTTACTTAGCCCTACACAACTGTCTCTTCTGCAACACGTACAGCGAAATTTAGATTTTAATGGATACCTCAAGGTTGAATACAGTCTCAGTGAGTGGTGTAAGACTTCGGGCTATAAAGGTGGTCGTGTGTACGGTAAAGGATTACAGCGCACGAAAGGGTGGATACGTCGACTCTGTTCCCATAAATTCTACTGGGACTTGGACCTTGTCAATTGCCACCCTGAAATATTTGTTCAACAGTGTGAAAAAAAAAGCATCGACGTTCCACTTTGGAAAGATTACTGCAGCAATCGAGGTGAACGGCTTCAAAACGTAAATAGCGATCCGAAAGTTGCGAAAGAAGCTGTGATTCAGGCTCTGTATGGAGCTAAAAACCTAAAGGGCTACTGTTTGAAACTTGCTACGGAAAAGAACAAAGCAGTTGATACCTTGTGGAATGACCCTGAGTTTAGTGTATTACGCGACAGCGTTTTGAATTTCCCCAAGTATGATGGAGAAAACAAAAAGAAAGACCCGAAGAATACATTTCTTTCTATGATTTTGACAAATGAAGAAAAAAACATCATTGATCACGCCAAAACCTACTTGGGCACTCAAAACATTAAGGTTGGTGTAAATTGTTTTGATGGACTTATGGTTCATAAGGAAGATATCAATGAAAGTGACATCCAGCCGATGCTACGCGAGTTGGAATCTTATTGTAGTAGTTTAACAAAGTATGACATGCGCTTTGATATGAAAAGTCTTGTACCACGTCCTGACGACAAACAAAATCTTCGACATCCATTCAATGACTATGAACAACCAAATCTTAAAAACGTGGATCGTATTTTCAATCAACTAAGATATCGCTTGGAAAATATCAGCGAGGAAGAATTGAATAGATATGAACAGGAAACAGTCAAACCAAGTGAATTGGTTCATGTCCACAATAAAATCTGGTACATCTTTACTAAGGAAGTAATCAAAGAAATGAACATGTGCTTCGCATATGTCATAAAAGAAAGTCAGGGCTGCATCATGGAACGTGACGTATCAAACGGAGAAATTCAATATATCCAGCGTAGTGAAAGAGACACCAAATCAATCTATAGTAATAGAAACTTTAGCTTCAGTTCATACAAGGGCAAACCCAAGAATATGATAGATATGTGGTTAAATAGTGCTGCGCGTCTAGAATATGATAGGGTCATTTTCAACCCACATCCTCATGACCATGAAAAGAGTGCACTTCCGAATGAAATGAACTTATTTACTGGTCTCGCACATGTGCCGACATTGAAGACACCATTTGACTCAAAACAAATTGAGGAAGCACGAGAGGGTCCGCTAAAACCATTTTGCGATCACGTTTTGGAAATTCTATGCAAAGGCGATCAAACATGTTATGAATATGTGATGCAATGGTTTGCTGCTTCTATCATTATACCATGGCGAAAACTCAGAACATGTGTTATCTTACGAGGCGAAGAAGGGCTCGGAAAAGGTACCATCATTCAAATTCTTATCGATTGTCTTGGAAAAAAATATGTCAGTCAACCAAGTGACTTGGATGCTCTTATTGGTAAATTTAACGCGAATGAGGTGGAAGGCAAATTGTTTATCTTTCTAGATGAAGCTGTATACGGAGGCTGCAAAAAATCAACGGGTAAATTAAAGAAAGTCATTACAGAAGATTACTTTAACTCGGAGCAGAAATTCCAGGCCAGACGTAAGATAGGAAACTTTGTTAGTGTTGCCATGGCAAGTAATGAGACCCATGTTGTTAATGCAGGACGAAATTCAAGGCGATGGCTCGTACTAGACTGCTCAAACAAATATGCAGGTGGTGCAACGAAAGAAAGTTCTGCATACTTTTCAAAAATTCGAAACGAAACGAAACCACAACTGCTTGTGAACTATCTATTTAGTATCCTTGATAAAAAATGGGATGAAAATATCCTACCAATCAGCACAGGTACATGTGACCAACGTATTGAATCTTTAGATGATTCGAAAAAGTTTATCCTTGACTTTTTAAGTGATCCAGATATCATACGTGATGCTGCTATCATACGTGATGCTAGTGCTTCTATTTTCAATGAAACACTGGCAGGTTCATATTCCAGAAGCCACCTTTATAAGCTCTTCAATGAACACATAACACCTGGTAAATATAAACCATCACAAAGTAAACTCATCTCAACAATCAAAGAATGTATCGGTGCTGAAACGACGGACAAAGCAATGTGTACTCATTCGGGAACGCGTAGTCGCATTATATTATTTCCTTCCCTTGTAAAAGCACGTTCCGAATTTGAAAAACAGACGGGGCTTCATAATTATAATTGGGAGTAGTAAGTACTTAGATTTTTTTTATTAATAAACGTATTTTAAATGAATTCACACGAACAGCAGCGTTCTCGTTTTGTTTCTTTTGTCCAATTGTTTTTTCTATTTGTTTTATTTTTTGAAGTAAAAGAGATGTGTAGGTGTGCAGCTGTGCATTCAAACTTCTCCAAGTATACTAGAGGGGTGAACTTGCAACAACAATTTCACGCACACACATATTGAACTTATAATAGCTCTTCCTCTCTTTGTTTCTTCTATCTTTTTTTCTTCAAGTAAAAAGAGATGTGTAGGTGTGCAGCTGTGCATTCAAACTTCTCCAAGTATACTGTAGGAGTCAGAATGGGATGTTGTTGTCCCATGTCACGTTATGACTCTTGCCACGTCAGGTTAGGGTAGAGCTGACCGTTGAGAACTCAACAGTCAGATCCTCTCCCGAAGACAAAAAGGGAGATTCATTCTGGATCTCACTTTGCCTCAGTCAGCTGGCCAAGGTCCTCCTCGAGGACCTGTCAGACCCAAAACGTTTGTTAACTCATTGATCTTCCTGTCTTCTTAGTCTTTGTCTAGTTAGTTGTGTTCATCCTTTGTTCATTTGTCCAGAAAGCTTGGTCCTTGACCCCGTTTTCTGACTTGGTGCAGCTGTGCATTCAAACTTCTCCAAGGGGTGAACCTTACAACAACAATTTCACGCACACACATTGAACTTATAATAGCTCTTCCTCTCTTTGTTTCTTTTTTCTTTTTTTTTCTTCAAGTAAAAAGAGATGTGTAGGTGTGTAGGTGTGCATTCAAATTTCTTCAACTATACTTAAGCCACGTACTTTCCCCAAAAGCGCCTCCCTCCCTCCATGATTTTGTAGTCAACAATTTTGTTCATCTGGTCAATATAAATGGATCAAATATCGATGCACATCAAGCATATATATAATGAAATTGATTTCCATAGTAAAGTGTCAGCAGCAGCAGCAGCATGATCTCAATTCATGATCTGAATATTGTACCAAATCAACCATTCAACAATCCCGATGGCACAAATACCTACTACTGCAAATTCTGTCACTCTTATTCTGCCAATTTCTATAAATCGGCAATAAGAGAACACTATAGCAGATGTCGGGGTTGCCATCAAAAGGTATTAAATAAAAAGAAGGCTGAGTTGTCACCAATAGACCGTCTAGTTAAAAAGCTTAAGCATAACCTGATACAGAAAAATCAACACCAACTCGCACGTTCACTCAAACCGGAGCACATTGCGAAAATACTGAAAAACGAAGGCATTTTTGATGATCAAGTCGACAAAGTCAAGACTATTACATGTTCACTTGACCCAACACATGATACATGGAAGTTTAATGTTCACATCATACAAACTGGGAAATGACAAACATATATAAAAACTTTTCCCTAGAAGTATATATAACCAATAACATTTAGACAATGACAAACCAAACAATGACCAACACCACACCATCGACCAACAACAACAACAATTCCGAACAAGACCAACAGGTTCGATTTTTCAAATACCACTTCGGGTGGCATTTGGAGTATTACATCAAGTTGAAAAAGATGCTCAATCGTACCGATTCTGTCGTTCTGCATGAGAACATTTTCGACCTATTCAATATTGAGCCGACGGCAGAGCTTCGCGAGATGATCACGTACGATGAACCTGGAGTAATCACTGAGTCATACAAGAATGATTCACCAACTATTGGTAAAGAACGAGCATTTCTCAAAGACAAGTGCATCAAGTATTATCGGAAATTTTCTAACTGGTGCAAGAGGAAGGATACTCTACTAGTTCCAATTACTCCAGAAACGTTCTTCGCGAGAGTCTTTCCAAACGACCCAGCACTCGTCCAAGAGATAGCTGTTGAACTTCATTAAAACAAATAATAGATAAATAATAGATAAACAATTTGTAATTCAGTAAAGGACTCACTCCACAACACACGCAATCGAAGTCACGTAATTAAGTTCAAGTTTCAATCAAGTTACTGGCATTGAAGTTTGCTGTCGTGTCGTCTAACGCATGTAAAAAAATTGTCCGAAGCCTGGCTTCCAGTGGGTGACAGTGGCGCTCACCAATATCATCGGGGTCGTCACTGGCAGGCCTAAGGGTTTTTTATTTCAACCTAATCAAAAAAAGTAGCTGCTAAGATCTTGAAAGCTGTACGTCCTCTACAGTTCCTAGGAAGTAGAATTGCAATATCTATCTTAAGACACAGAAAAAGAAACCCCTCCATTTTTGCAAAACATACTAAAGTGACACTTAAAAAATGGAGGGAAAAGGGGCATCTTGTAGTATATACCCGGCTGTTTGGTGTCCAGCATGAGTACCGGCCTTCCAACTCTAACATATCAATATCAATGATCTAAGACCCAAGTATTGTCTCAAAAGTTACAGCCTAACGGTGGTAAAAGGCTGCAACTTTTTGCTTCCTTTTTTTCCCATGCAGTCCCCGAACTCGAAACTACCAGTCCAGGACTGGTTCACATCGCGAGTGGGCAACACTTTCATTTATTCCCAATCAATAATGACCTTTTTAATTGGCCAAGACGATATGCAAAACTTTCCGCAACAATGTGCTGAGACAATTTGAATACAGTCCTCTTGTGCAATCAATTTTGTCCGAATGTGCACTTCTACGGAGTTTTCACATTCATCATCTTCACAGCCGCACCCAAAAAAGTAGCTATGTTGTTTAAGTGATAGAGTGATGAAAAGTGTACTCAAGCCTGACATTGAATGTATTAAATATATCGAGTCGTTCATCCAAGGCCAGGATTACGAGTGGGACGGTACCACGAGATTTACAGATTTGAATTGCTGCTTGTCCTACACCACCAGACCCTGCGTGAATCAGTACAGTGTCACCTGGAGTAACATGTGCTTTTTCAAATAGTGCATAGTACGCAGTCAAATATACAACTGGTACAGTTGCAGCTTCAGCATCAGACAAATAGTCAGGGGTAGGATAAGTGTATGCTGGTGAACAGTGCGTACCAATACATTGACGACCTACACCAAATACACGACGATCTGTTAGCGTCGAAGAAGAATAAATTGAATTATGTTAATGAAGATGGGTGGTTCGGTGGTTGGGTGGTTGATCTCCGAGTCATTGGTTAGTTGGTTTGATGGGTAGAAACAGGGAGTCCTGGCAACGCCTACTAGTTATACTCGATCTGCTCAATTATAACAGCTTGGTAGTCAACTTTGTAGTCAACAGCAGCGAGAGCGATAAGAATTTGATTACCACGTTTATTGCGCGCATTTAGCTGGTAAACAGAAAAACGGGAGATGCGTTCTCCTCCAACCATGGATGCCATTGGGCAAAGGTCGAGATTGCTACAAATATGATCATCATCTAGGAAAGAAATCGGATCGCCAAACTGGTCGGGGGGGGCGTGGCTAGATTCAAGAGTTTGAGTCCATTTCCCGTCAGGTTTCAAAGTCCATTCTCTATAGATTACCAATGGGTCACTACATGGTAGATTTGGCATATTCATGATGTAATCAACATCACGTTGTTCAATGTAAGCGAATGCTTTTCCCCCATTGTTACTGAATACTAATTGCTGCACACACGCAATCTCGAGTGAAAAATACACATCTCCATCTCCCATTGGATATTCCTTTGGTTGACTCCATCCAAATTCCTCTTCTACATTATAATCACCAAGCGGGTGTATCTCGTCTACGCAGTTGCCACTCTGGATATCCCATGTCTTAATGTTCCCTTTGTTAATGTTCCCTTTGCCGCTGGATCGTGACGCCGAAACTATATATTTACCACCATATGATATTTTAACCGAATCTATGGACCCATTGTGACCGGGAAAAGCGGGAAAAGTTTGTATACACTTACCCATGATCAAGTTCCATACTTTGATTGATCCATCACTGGACCCAGATACAAGAATTTTGGAATCATGCACGTCAAGTGCGTTCACTGCGCTGCTGTGGTCTTGAAGCGAATTCGTGCACTCTCCAGATGTTGTAACCCAAATTTTGATTGTTGTGTCGTCCGACCCTGATATGATCATGGCATCAAACATTAAAACAACTCGAATGGCTTCTTTATGGCCAATTAAGGTTCGCAGACACGCTCCTGAATCGAGAGACCAGAGTCTAACCGTTGCATCAGATGACCCTGAAACAATCATTAAGTGCGACATCGCAACTGAATTCACTACATCTGTATGTCCACGTAGTGTCCTAATACACTCACCTGATTCAGTATCCCAGACTTTAAGTAATTTGTCTTTTGATCCTGATACAACAATACTATCGAAACTGGTTATGCAAGTCACCCGTCCGCTGTGCATGTTTGATTTAGATTGCAAAGATCTACGCACTTTCTGCCATGAAATATTATACTTGGAGCAAAGTTGCTCAATTTGCTCCAAAACGGGATGATTACTTGGCAAATGGAAAAACAGGCTTGATAAGCAATGTGCTGGAGGCTTCTTAGAGAAGTAGTAGCGGTACTCTTTAAGGATGTGAATCACGGAATATGCTTCTTTGCACTGCTCCTGAAATTCTTTCCCTGACTCTCTTATGTCACCTATGATGGATGTAAGCACACCAGCCTTGAACATCCCAAGCAACCATTCCGCATTTAAAAATAGCTCCTCCACTTTCTCATATTGTGCGGATCGAAGCAGATGGTACAACAGGTGCTGGTGACTGAATTGGCTCTCCATCTGTGACAAAAGAGCATCCACCATGATTTCGTGCGCGTCATGTTCTGCGATCAACAGGTGCTCGTCGAAAGTACGTGTTTCATCCATCAACCAATCAGCCATTGACTTATGCACAAAACGTAGCTCCTTGCTTGCGTTGCTATTTTCAGATACAACGACCAAGTTGGAGATGCTTCCAAGCATTTTTTCGAAAGCAAGCTCTTTTTGTTTTGTTTTCATCTTCCCAGCCGCATCTATCTCTTCTAATATATCGGGCTTTATAGTGTCGAGTGGAAGGTTGCTCCTAGTCACAAGCATCGGTCCGAAGAGCTTGCGGTAGAGATCCGTGTTTCCTTTAAGTACACGATCATGGAACCGTTCCCCGAAAAAAATTCGGTATGTATCATCGATGCTTGTAGCAAAGTTGTCTTTGTTCTTGATCTGCTTTAACGAAACATGACCATCATCGTCTTTGAGCTCGTCCAGTGTTTCATTCGCAAACCTTGCATATAAAAACAGCCCATCTGATCGTAGAGTCAAAATGTCAACAGCCTTTTTGAAATCATCGTCACGTACGCACTTTTTCAGCTTCTGTTCAAAGTACACCCGAAGATCATCCAAATTTTTCTCCTTTTCTGCATCAAGCTCTGTTGGATGGAAATCGTCGATGATTTGGTCGTACTCGTCACTCCTTGTTGTGAGGAAAAATCCGAGCCACGACGGACAATGCCTTTTGAAATCCCTTTGAAGTATGCGCAACAATTTTATGCGGACCGAAGGATCACATTCATCAAGTGCGTCAAATACAATGATGATGCGCTCATTGTCTGGACGAACGTTTGTGCATGGATCCGCGATGAGTGCTTTAAATTGTTTTTCTGCACTATCTTGTTTGATGGAATCAATCTTTGTCACGACGTTGTCAAACAGCTGAGTCGCAAGACCTTGCACATGTTTTGCAAGCTGATTCGCGATGGAGAGAAAAACTTGAAATAGATCACTCGAGTCGCTGCCCTCAAAGTTGAAGAAATGCGCTGCCCCGATCGTCACCTTGCAACGCGAGTTGTTTTCCTCTTCCAAAATACTACTTTCGGTGAAAAGCATACTAGATATCACCGACTTACCCATCCCCGCATTACCTTTCAGGACAAAGGCACGCGACCATTCCCCACTCGTGAAGCACCACTCTTTTATACGGTCAAAAACCCAAGTACGAAACACTGGATCAAAACCTTTCATTTTGTTTTCAGCCATCGTTTTTGGTTTGATTGCATCACTTGTCTTTAGTACGTTCCCTCCCTTTTCGAGCATGTACTCAAGGGTTTTTACAGCCCCGGATTCGTCATATGTTTTACTATTCAGGAATTCACCTTTGTAGAAATAGTGAGCTACGGCAATTGCGATTGTCCTCGGTGTCACATTTTTGTCCTTTTGAAATTCCCAGCCTGTGGTCCGTCCTAATTCTTTCCATGTATCCTGCAGTTTGTGCTCTTTAGCGAGATCTTTCAGTTTAGACATGTCTGCCCCGAATATAGGGAATACGGTACACTGATTCATGTTCATCTGTTTAATCGCTATCTTCAACTCTTCCCGGCAGTACCATGATTCAAAGAAAGCACTAGTCAAAAAGAATACAACTACTTTCGCTTTTTTCAGTTGGTACTCCATGATTTGGTCAGCCTTGTCACCAGGTTTCAGATCTCCATGGTCAACAAACGAAGAGATTTGTAAAGTTTTCAAAGACTCTCGCACGGGCATCGCAAAAGTGTTCTTATCTCCTTCAGCCCCCGC
>JACKZZ010017331.1_pt1 | contig 10251 bp, 6 predicted proteins | sample 8027871 | NCBI WGS metagenome assembly JACKZZ01 (sample SAMN15724774, study PRJNA655200) | protist metagenome | isolation source: fluorescence activated cell sorting (FACS) single amplified genomes of... | place: USA: West Boothbay Harbor, Gulf of Maine | collected 2000-07-19
GTCTGTATAAGAACTAGAGTGACATGACGAAACTCGAATGAGAAATTGTTCTTCCTACAACATATAGTCATAGCCCAATTCACTGAGTCACTACTGTCGTCGTTTCCTGGAGGTGTACCAATGTTTCCCGAATACACAGGCGTAGGACCTGTTCGTAAAACTGGCCTACCTGGCGTGCGATTTTGGCCGAAATACGTCTCGTAGACGCTCAAGACAGCTGGTCTTGTCCCCATTCTCCACGCAGTACTCGATTTTTCGTCTCTATCGTTGCCTTGATACTGGTAATAAGCGGTCTGTGGGGTTCCTGAACGGCTCCGGTCTGCAATTTTTTGCTGTAACCGGTAGCGGCGAGCCAAAAACCGTGCTGAGACAAGGAGAAGAACGAAAGATAGGAGGCATACTGCTAGAATAAGCCGTGGCAAAAGGCTTGAAGGTAGGATGCCAAATCCAGTGCTATTTCCTACCGCTGATGTGTAGTGAGAAAAATAAAGTTCGAGGTGATTGAAAACTCTCGCAATACTCCAGAACGCAAGTACTGCTCCTCCAGCTGCAAAGAATGCAGAGCGACTGATCAGAGAATTCATGCGTCCCTCGCCGTAATTACCCCCATGTGCTACCATGTCAATACAACCACAGCAAGATGGACCATCGTCATCGAGTGTGGGGAGCGGACCTTGTCCGGATAGCAACTGGGCTACCAGTGTGGCCGTTTCTCCTTCAGCTGTGGCTGACTGGGTCAGAGTTTCTGCTGCATGAAAGGCTGCTCTAAACCGTGCAAAGTACGCTAGATGGGTCCGTGCGAGATAGCCGGAAATGATGCACATAGAAGCAAGACCCATCGAACCAGCGTACACCCCAACGAATAACTGCGAAAACGCGAGCGTTGCAAGACACCAGCCGAGAATGCATTCGCCCACGCTGGAGCTTTTGGGTATGCTTGAGCCCATTTTCTGCTCTCGCTCAACAGCAAAGATACCGCGACCATCAGGCGTTCTGGGTGGTGTGGCATCAAATTGCCTATAAGAACCATTAACAATCTCTGCGCTTGTTATTTCGAGTTTTGTATCCTTTGCACCGCCGTAGTTTGTCACGACGAGTGTCCCTCCAGCAGACCCTCCGACACTGCCTGTGGAGTCTCTGTCTTCGCCCCCAGGAGCAGAAATGCTCCCTACAAAAGGGTTTCCCATGGAATCCACGTCTTTTATGCTAAGATTTCTCCTGGAGCTTTTTGGGAGGGTTTCTGGAAGCTGTTCGGGATGTTTCATTTCGTCCTCATTTCCAGAGGACGAATCGCCGTCTCCTAGTAAGGCAAATCGAGTGTTATTCGAAGCTAAGCTGCAGTAAAAACGCGATGATATGAATACCTGGCACAGATGTGTAACTAGGATAATGCTGATATATTCCTTGTGAGCTCATTCCAGGAGTGTACCCTTGGACACGGGACACAGTAATAAGCCTGTCCTCTATGACTATAATCTACAACTTCTTGTCAATGATCGATCTGACCCAGATTTCTGATTTCCCGACATTTTATGAAAAAGATGTGTGTTTTAGGATGATGGACAGAGGATGTGAGCAGACCGACCACACGGCAGACCGGTCCGACAAGAGAATAAATAAGTTAAAAGGGTTGCTTGCTGGCGAGGCAGAACCACAACCGTGAGTGGCACGATCGCAACATGAGTTGCCACACAGTATATGTGAACAATTTGAACGAAAAGGTGGGTGTGGAGGAGCTGAAGAAGGCGATAGCTCACGTGTTTAAGCAGTTTGGAACTGTTTTAGAGGTTCAAGCAAACAAGGCCATCAAGCGCCGAGGACAGGCTTGGGTGGTGTTCGAGGAGGTAAATTCGGCAGAGAAATGCATCAAGGACATGCAGGGATTTAATTTTTACGACAAGCCCATGCGGTTGGCATTTGCAAAAAGTGAGTCTGATGTGACAGCAAAGCGCAATGGGACGTTTGTGGAAAGACCGCCGAAGCCAGGACTTAAGGCATATCTCAAGAAGAAAAACAAGGCCAAACGTAAAAAAGGGACCATGAGTAATAGAATGGATACTGATAGCAAAGAACCAAAGCAGGCCAATGGCGTAAAGAGACCCAGAGAAGATTCCACAGCACCCATCCCGTCATCCGCCAATCCGCACTTTGGTGCCCCGCCTGGCCCTTCTACAGCACATGCCGTACAGGCAATGCCTGCGGCAGGAGTTAGTATGTTCCCTCCTGTTCAACAAGTTGCTGGACCCAACCGTATTCTGTTCGTCGAAAATCTGTCGCCTGAGTGCAAGAAGTCGACGATGGATGCCGAGTTTAGTAAATACCAAGGGTTTCAGCAGGTACGCCTAATTTCGGCCCGATGTGTCGCCTTTGTTGATTTTGAAACGGATTTCCACGCGAATTTGGCGATGCAGGGCCTTCGAGAAAAGGAAATAGATGGCTCGAAAATGAAAATATCATTTGCAAAAAGGCGTTAGATATCATGCTCGAATAACGGTGGTCGGCATATCAATGCGCTTCTAGCAACAAAGGGCCCATGCACAAACGCACAAGCGCACAAGCGCAGTGAAGGAGGAGGCCTCTTAGATATTCCAGAAAGTGACCATTAAAGCCTAGTAGACAGTGGTAGTTACAGTTTATAGCAGAACAGAAGTGGCCGGAGCGCGCGCCCACGGCGCGGCGGTGGCTGTAACGCAATTCAAGGTTCACTAATATATAGTGTTGGTTTTATAAAACACTTGGTTTCTGAAACTGCCTAAGCCTGTGCAGCAAAACACGCTCAGCTGGCTGTAGCGTCTGCTGTTCTGCTCAAGCAAAGCACTAAGCACTATATCTACACAGAACAGCAGCATCGTAATAAAAAGCAAAATTTTCCGAAATGATAAGCAACTATTGGAAATGATAAGCGTTTTAGCCCTGCAATATAGCCGTTAGAACGCTCTGCCAGCCGAAATGATAAGCAGAATGCTTATCATTTCAAAAAGTTTTGGTTTTAACGCTGCTACGGCTTCCCTGCTCTTATCTTCTTGCTGTTCTCGGCAGATTCCCGTTACTGCGCAGTTACTCGTGGGAACAGTGTGAACAGTTGGACGTAGAAGCAGGAAGGCTCCACCCACGCGAGACACGATCGAGCAGCAAGGCAGGACTGTTGGTGACGCGCAAGACGCAGCGGTAGCGCCAAGCGTGATTGTACAGAGATACACGAGTAGCGCATATGGGTGGAAGGGATTTCCTGTGTAAGAGCAAGATCAGAGCTGACAAATCATCAGTAAAATCTGGATTGTTTGCTGAGGTCAAAAAAAGCACAAAAAGGAAGGGCACGACAGTTACCCAGAAACGGAACAACGATATAAGACGACCGACGAGTAGAGGTGCATGCACTGCGTCCCCCACACCGAGGGTCTGCCCGACCCCTCGTTCTAGGTTCAGTTTGGCTTGGCGAGTTGCGAACAGGTGCTTGTGAATAAGTCTACGATGCAACAGCTATGCAGCGGTAGGTGTGCAGGTCTGGAGGCCGTTTACTGCTTTGATGTTGCAGTTTTGCCCCCGTCTTGTCTAGTACGGATGTGGCCTCGTAACGCAGTTGCTAGGACCGCGCAATGTGCTTGCTACGCTGTATTTGTAGTTCGTAATACTATTTCAGCCCTCCAGTATTGGCCGTTAGCAATATTCATTAGGCTTTCGAAGGCGTAATATATATATAGAAATGACAAGAACACGTGGAGTAGTGTGATTTCCTCTTTTTTTATGAGGAAAGTTATACTTTTTTCAACATCCGCGTGGCGGACGACAATTATCAAGTATCTCCAGGTATGTAAGTTGTACATGTACACCAGTTGTGAGTGCCTGACTCTGGCTCTGACTCTGGGCTTGGAATTCTCTCATAAAACTACTGCACTACTTCATGCAAGAATAATGCCTGGGGAAGTTTCTTTGTATTAACGAGCTCGTTAATGAGATTTTTCACTCATTCGTACATGGTGTTTTCAACTTTCAACGTACTTTTTCCGCACTTACGAATACAACTCTCTGTCTTCGCGGCCACGAAAGAAGGAACTCCAATGTTTCATGCAGACGTTTATGCTGGCAGACAGGGGCGACGGGGGACTAGATCTGCTGCTTTCTTTCGCCGTTGTTTATCAACTTCTTCATGAACTTCCCTTATCTGCATGCTTGGGCATGGTGAACATCGATAACAAATAACTATACTGTAACTGATAACTGATAACCCTCAAACTTTCCCGCGAATCTTGGGAATCAAAAGCGGCAACTTTTAGTAGACATCTCAACAACTCAACTCAACATCCGCAACTCTTAAGAGAAAAAGGCACCCCAGTGAAAGATCACGAACATTACAAAGGAAGTTTCTCTCCTCCCACTCCGCTTCGGAGCCCCTCGAATCAATCACTCACTCTTTGGCAAGCAGTTAAAATTTAAGTCAAGACCGACGTCAAGACACAATAAAATTGCTGGAGGCGATGAAGCGAATGCAAGCACCCAGAGGTGAAATCCCAGTTGACCCACGTCTTAAGCAACATCGGAGCGAGTATAGCTCGAAATACCGTGACGAAAAAAATGGTGGCAGTAAAAACAGCACAGACGCGAAAATTGGAGTAGTACGCCACACCTGGGGTGACTTTTGTTGCCTACCATCTGCCTCAAAGTCAGCAGTCATTGGAAACGATGGGGGTGTGTGGGGAGAGAACGGGGGCTGGAATAGCTCGACGGCAGCGAACCGAAAGTTAGCAAAAATAAACTCAAAGAATAGTGACGTGAATGCCACGTACAAGATAGGAAAAGACGCTAAAGGTGTAGCCGTAAATTACCATATAAATGGATGCACAGAGGGGGTGCTTCATGGGTACAAAGGTGACACCTGCGTGGTGATCAAACACCTCTCAAAGTGTTTTCTTGCTGCTATCGGCCCGAAATCGAAACAGGAAACTCTCATTGATGAAATCAACGCCGTCGGGGGACGACTAAAAGAAGGGGGGTACTAGCTCTATGTGCGCCTGCGGCGGGGCTAGCTGTGTTATCCGTAGTACGCGCCATGCACGCTGTATTGCAACAAGAGAAGCAAAAGGTGGGCTGGTGCCACACGCAAACTAGTATGTAGGCCTGCTGTAGCCCGAAAGCGGGTGCGCCTGCCAAAGCTAGCGCGCGCCATAGGGCCCGCGCGCCACATGATGCATGCATGGCACGCGCATATATGTACTGCAATAAAAGATATATTGCGCATATATAAACGATGGTACTACTGCCCAAAAATAAAGCATGCATGATGCTGTTGTACTTGGCCAACAAAGTGAACAAATTTTTACTTATTACGTGCGCGGTATATATACGCCCTGCTCGAAGTGCCACGTGCTTTATTGTCGACGAGGTTGCATACAGAGACGGAGTACATCGAGAGCTAGCGCACCCGTAGACGCGTACGCGTACACCGCGGCAAGTGGCTGCTTGCTCTCTTATTCTCCTGCTCTGCCGGAAGGAGGCTAGTGGCCGATATGCACTTTAGACCTCTAAGTTGAATATAACGCAAGCACTGCAAACAAAATCAAAAAAGGCGTCGGGCATGCACAAGCCCGCACACAGTGCGAGGGCTAGGCCTTCTACAACGCAATGGTGCTACTGTACCAGCTTCTGCAGTTGAGGTGAAACATAGAGGCTTTTTTTTGCGCTGTGGTCCAGAAACGAACAGGGTGTCACATGGGCCTAATGGGTGTCACATGGGCCTAATCCGTGTCTGCGTCGAGAACCTCACAAAGAAACTCATCTGTCTTTTTCACAGCCCTTTGCACCAGTAGCGACTCCGTAACCCACGAGTACTGCACAATGTCCTTGCGACAGCCATTCGCAAACACTCCATACTCCCCAGAAACGATACAGTCGATATTTTTTGGCAGTTTGGTGCTAATCCTATCTACGATCATTACCTCAGCACCCGCTTCCTCCAACACAAGTCGCTGCTCCTCCGACAAGTTGAATGCTCCGACCGTGATCCCGAACAAGGTTCGTTTTTTGAAGTCAAGACCCTTGATGCCCTGCCGTCTAACGAGTGATGCCCACTTTTGGGGGACCGGGAGTGCCTTGTTCTGCATCGGCTCTCCAAAAGAAAGTGCGTACTTCAAAGGGTTGGCGAGGCCCTTCTTCTCCATGGACGCGTCAACAAAGTCGGGGGCAAGAGGGGCCAGACCTCGGGCAAGAGAAAAAATATACTTACGAGTCAGTAACGGACGGGGGGCTAGGACAACAATGTTTCGATCGTCGTTTAGGCTAGATGCCTGCTTGATCGAGCCGCAGACAACACCACCCATTTTTTTGATTTTTTTCGCGATGCGCCCCGAGCTATCGTCAACTCTCGTCATCATGAACGCGATGTTGCCAAATATCTTGCCTCTTTTTTCCGCAAGCTCCTCTTCGTCGGATTGTGCTGCCCGGGTTTCCTCCTCAGTCAAAGGTGTTGGAAGCTTGCCTTTGCCCTTCTTTGCCTTGGACTTACCCATACCTTTACCTTTCTTCCCCTTGGCCTCCTTCTCATCCGCCGATGGGCGGCCTCCTCGATTTTTTCTCCCAACTTCAGCTGGTACAGGAGGTTTTTGGTTTTCATTTTGCTTCAGGTACATTGCCAGGCTTTTGGTGCCCACTTTGCTCACATGAGGAACCCAGAAGGTATCTACGTTCTTGAACCTTGAATTGCGAACAGAGCGATTCTTGATCTGTTTCACATCCTTTTCAACCCGCTGGCCTTGATAAAGGTGAACAGTCTGGTTCGCAGCCGTGAGGTCAAGCAATGCGATGCGAGGCCAGCCTCTGCTGGCAGCCTTCAGGGCAGCATCCCGCGGAAAGCGGTTGTTAAAAATCACCCCCTTGGAATGCAGTAGTTTGTACATGCGTTTGGGCCTCTGTGCAGCTTTATTACGTCCATTCATGCTGCGCCACTTGTCCTTCAGGTCAGACGGCTGGCGATTTTTGTCGAACTGGCCTTTGCCGGCAGCAAGGATTTTCTTCCAATGACCCTCGCCGTATTCTTGGACGAGCTCCTTGAGTGTTTCAGTTTCAGCCTCATTCCAGGCCACAGGCTTGCGGCGCGAGCCAAGCTCCTTGTTTTCTTTTTCGGAATTCGCGTTCAGCAAGGATCGGTACTTGAGCCTCAGATCAGACTGTGTGCGCTGTACAAGAATTTCTTGATGAGCCCCAAGGATTTGTGCCCATGAGGACTCTCCAAATTCGTTCACACCTTCGAGCAGAGCTCGAACTTCCATGATCGACCACGACTTTGCCTTTTCCTTCGACCGAGGCATCGGAATGCGGATTTTATTCTCTTGTTCTTCATCTGACGACTCTTCTTCGACAGCCGCCTTTTTTTTGGAACCCCTTCTTGCCTTGCTTCCCTTCCTAGCCTTCTTCGATTTTCCGGCTTTCTTTTCTGGAGCCTGTTTTCGTTTCCTCTTGGACTTACCGGGCGTACTCAGATTAAAAAGGTCGATATTCATCGGGTTGCTTCTGCCTCCTCGCGTCCTCCTCGGTGAATGTGGTGTTTTCTTGGCCGGAGCCTTTGTCGGAGCCTTCTTCCCCTTTGCTCTCTTGCTGGTGCCTCTACCTTTCTTGGCATCATCGACATTGTTATTTCTCTGTTTCTTCTGCGCCCGACTGGACTGGGAGGCTTTGCTTGAAGCCCTTGTAGATGCTCGGCTAGAGGCCCTTGTTCCCGATTTGGCCGTCTTGGCTGAAGAGCTTCTTTTTGTGTCCTTTGATTTTGCACGACTAGAGCGGGCAGTTTGCGTCTTAGACTTCGATGCTTCCCTTTTGGCAGGCTTCGTTGATGAGGTGTTGCGTTTCCTGGAAGACGAGGCACGCTTGGTCGACTTGGTCTCTTCTGGCTTTCGGCCTCGGCTAGCAGACTTGGTCGCACGCTTCGCTTTCTTGGATGTTGCTCGTTTCTTTGCCACAGACGCAGTCCTACCCATATTCTTCACTGCGGTGCGGGACGTGGCGGAGGAAGAGCTCTGGCTGTCTTGGAACGTGCGCTTCCGAGAGGCTCGCGTGCTCACCATGGCTGCCTCCACCTCAAGCTATTTGCACCGTTAGGGAATACACATTGAGGTTCGTTTGTTCTGTTCTGCTTCTGGATTCGCGCAAAAAAAATCTAGAATTTATCGGCATAACAATTTAGCTCGAGCAGTTTGGCAGTTTGGTAGATACCAAGCCAGTGCCATGCCAACACTCCCCAACAGTCAATACAAAGTATCACTGCAAAACCTGTATGCCGATATGTGAAGCCTTGAAGCCAATATAATATTTGTGCATAAGCAAAAAGAATTCTTTGATAAATTTCATATGATCGAGCAGCAGAGGTAGCACCAACAAGGCGGTGCTACCTCTGCTGCTGATCGAAACATCGTGTCTTTGAAGAAGTGGAAAATATGCGCATGCATGCGACGGCCACGACAGTAGCCACACATTGGTCGGCGGTGTTATAGTGAGTTTTTATGCTATATTTGATGATAAAAACGCGCGTCATCGAAGGAAACGACAATACAGTACGATCTGGAGGCGTAAAAACACCATAAACACAACTGTGTATATTTGGTATACGCTGTATACGCTGCAGAATTAATCGAAACCTGGTATATCGTCGGTGGCGCACTGGTCGATACATTATTCCTGTTCCACATTTGTAGTGTCTAGTTAATGCCACTTTAAACATGACTGTCACATCTGCACTGTTACCGGGGACTTCGGCCATGTTGCAGCTTGCAAATACACTACGTATGGACAATAAGCGTTGCACCTCGATTGCGTACAGATCGTACGTATAGGTAAAATGTACTACCGTACAATAAATATAACATTAATTAAACACTGTTCTTCACAGCCTCAACTCGGCAGGCACAAATTGTACCACACCGCCAACAGGCATACATGTATAGATATGCATACAGCATGCTGCTGTAAGTCGGTCGATCGTACGTCATCGATCACAGGATCATGTTATTTATTAGCTCATTGGTAGCTGCGACGAGGCACTAGCTGCACTGTAGGCCAGCGTATATTATTAAGCATTATATTACGTTGATGTGCTATGTGCTACATGTACATGTATACATGTATAAGTGCGGCTATACGATGCGTACATGTACATGATGTACCAGCACGCCACAGCGCCTCTTCGCCTCGCTAGTTATTAATTCAAGCCGATCGTCGTAGGAGGCGCTGCGTAGTAGTGCTAAGTAGTATAGCTACATCATGTAGTAATATATATACTGCGCTGGGCGGTGCCGACGAGGAGGCGCGCCGGCCGCGATCGCACACAGTAGCTTCGCGGCCCAAAGCTAGTACCTTTTCCGGTACTGGTACATGTACGATTGTGCCAACCAAACACGACAGGTTTGCGCTGCATGCATGCATGCATGGCGGGCTGCTGGTCAGGCCGGCGCGTGTCAGCCATGATGAACGACGTACGCTTGGCCGGTACGTATACTGTACAATGCTGTACAATGTATGCATGTATATCGATCGAGATATAACATTTTTGATTAGGATTTTACTAGCTCAAAACTGGCAGAACTGGCAACCCCAGCGAAATGGAACCAGTTCTAACGCTGCTTGCGCGTGTTGCGTTTGCAACTGGGTGCTCCCAATCGCAAGCCCCCCACCCACCTAGTCGCTAGCAGTTTCTGGAAGCATTATTCTATTTACTTCGATTCAGCCTTCTTGCCGTTGCTGAAGCGGCGGCGAGGGGGAGGTGTACGGTTCTTCATTTCAACCTTGGAACGGGATCGGACAATGCGCCTGTGGCACGCGGATCCGATACAGTAGTACATCTTGTAGTAGAGTTTGGGAAGTGCGTACTCTTGGTAAACCGAAGCTTCGGTAAGATCACCAATGGCAGCGGCCTGAACAATATTGCGGACCATGTACCTTTTGATAGCCTTATCCTTGGGCACCTATTATTGAAGAAATAGTATGAGACAGGGCTGTGGCTGACAGGCCTGCAATGCCCCAGTAAACGGCTCAAAATGGCAGCTGGATTACAAAATATCACTTACCAACTTGCCCGACATCTCGCAGGCGACACGGCGCTTGCGCCCGGCGTTCTTCTTTGCGCGTCCGCGATTACGGCGTTTCTTAGGCATGCTGGAAAAGGAGGAAGGAGTGGAGGGCGGGGTCAGGGAGCGTCGTGGTCCGATTGCGAATTACGAATGACATTTCCATTCGAAAACAGCGAAACAGAATCCAAAAATAAAAAAA
>JACKZZ010011032.1_pt1 | contig 10230 bp, 7 predicted proteins | sample 8027871 | NCBI WGS metagenome assembly JACKZZ01 (sample SAMN15724774, study PRJNA655200) | protist metagenome | isolation source: fluorescence activated cell sorting (FACS) single amplified genomes of... | place: USA: West Boothbay Harbor, Gulf of Maine | collected 2000-07-19
TATGGATTATTGTTAAATATTATATTGCCTTCCAGATCTAAAACTCTGCGGTGAAGCGCGCCGTCAACCTCGGGAAAAAAAATAAATAATAAGTACAATTTGAGTATACTAAAAATTATACTTTTGATAGAGAAACGACTAAATTTACTAAAAAATCGTAATAAGATAAAAAATATAATAATAATAAATAATAAATAATAAATAATAAATTCAATAAATAAATAAAATGCTGTAATACATTTTCAATTTCAATAGTATTCTTCCCTGTCCGCGGCGGCAAGAGTTAAGGTATTTTATACGAAGACTAAAACATGGTCGCGTTTTTTTTTTTTTTAATTTTTTTTAAAACCACTTCTTCAATGATGGTTCAATAGTTACGTTTGTTGAAGTACTTTGTACTGCATTGCATTGTAGAAAGTACCTGGAACATAAAGCATTACCGTCATTTCGACCAAGAACGTTACGCGAAGGAAAAGTATTTTTTAAGATTTGATTGTTATCATTTATTTTTAGACAAAGAGGTATCACATACATACGCACGCACAACTTTAGTACACACATAACCCGCCGTTGTTTATTGCAAAAAATAATAATATGGATTCAAGCATTAATGACTGTAAAAACGAAATAATAGCAATTATTGCCGCATCTTTATCATCACCACCTACTGACATAATAGCTACAGCCGCATCTGATGTAAACATTAATTTTTCGATGAAAAAATCTCCTATACCAACATTTGTGGAAAAAGAAGCAATAGATGACTTTGCAGCTTATAATAATATGAAACACAGAGTTTATCAATCAGCAAGTACGAGAAAAAGAAAAATTAAAACTCGTAAACGTAACACAAATCAACCAAACTTAAAAAGAAGAAGTTTAAATCTCGTTGATGAAGATAGAGGTAACAATTTTTTTTCACCCAGTAAATGTAGCTCAAAACAACCACCAACCCTGATAAAAGACTCCGACGACATATTTTTTGATACAAATAATCACGATAATGGTGAGGATAATATGGATACCCCTTTCAAAATCAGTAAATCATCTAACAAATACAACATTGCTTGCCATGACGATAATGAAGACAATGAACTTTATTCGGACGTCACGTCATTGTTTTTGAAAAGTAGGGCAAAAAAGTTGAAGGAATTTGTATCGTTGTCAAATTAACATAAACATTTAAAGTGTAAGGTACACCAAAGTTTCAAACTCGGACTCAGAATCTACACATTTTGTCTTCCGCTGAATCACCTTCATACAAATATTGATTTACACCCCGAAGGTAATAAATTTATATCCTCTAGGTGTAGGTCTAGTCTATAAAAATTTCACATTCGTATATGTATATATATATATTATGCACTTACTCAATAATTTAATAAAAATTTTATACCCTGTAAATATATATATATAATAATAATAATAATTATATATATATATGAGTGATAGTTGTACGTTCTTTCCATTACTCTCACTCTCTCGTTTTCTAATACTCGTAGCTGTTGTTGTCATCATCCTCATCATCATCATCTTGCTGTCGGTTTCTTCTTCTTTGTTTCGTTCGTGATGCTATTGTGTCATATATATATTCTACGAGTATGATACCAGTAAGTTATATCATATCTAATATGATTAATATTAAATCAAAGGGGGGCATATAAAATTTTACTTAAAAAATAAAATGAGAGTAATAATATATATTAATTTTTATATTTTAAATTAATGAGTAAGATACTATATTATATACCAAGGTAAGAATTTTATTAAATATATATATATAATATATACCAAGTATATATATATATACACACACACTTTAATCAATATAAAAATTTTATTTAACTTATGAGTAAGAATTAAATATATATAGTGTCACATTTACAGGGAGTAAACTTCAAACATACGAACTATTTTTATCTAGATTTTTATGATACAACAAAACACATCTTAATGTGTGAATATTGTGTCTTCTTTTTACCTTCTCATAATAAATGTAGTTTCTTTCGCACTGTTTGTGAATAAAAAAACATCATCAACTTGATGAATTTTTTTTTTGACTAAACAGTCCATATAAAATTTTTTAGCAGTTTCATGTCTAATAGAAGCAGGTAACTTCAAAATTAAGACAAATATACCTCCAGTGTCTTTTAGAAGTTTCGAAAATAAAGTTATAGTGTTAATAGCTTGAGGTGGACTGCAATTCAAGTTTGCCAATATAATATCATACTTTGGCAACTGCATTTGATCTTCGCCGATACCTTTTAATCGTTTGTAACTAGCCATACCATCTCCGCTACGCATTTTTAAATGCTCTACATTTGTACATTTTTGTAATTCTGCATGCAATACTTTATTTGAAATTGACGTAACATGTTTTGCATGTAAAGTTAAATATTCACTCCAACCTGGCGCACCACCTACATTTAAAACGCACGTTGTCTCCTTCTTCAGTACTATATGACCGCGAGCGTGTATTTCCCATAATTTGTAGTATGACTTAGATATATGGCGCTGTTTATATAAATTTATACTTTGAGAAAATCCAGCACTTGATATAAAATTTAAATCGCGAGAAACTACACCAAATAAATAAGTATCATCAACGACATTGTGAGCAATATTTAGAACATGTGTAAATTCTTTTGGATTCAATATAATTGAACTAGGTAGTTTTTCAATAACTTTCACACCTAACGTGTTTGGTTTCGCTTGAATACGTATAGTAATAGATCCCATTGATAATATTTTCTTTACAATTAATGTGCACATGGTATCAAAATCTTTCGCTGCATTTGTTACACAATATAATGTTTGTATAGCCCGTGCTGGGATTGGATCATTGAGTAATTTAGTTAAAACATTTTGTTTTTTTGAATTCATTGATGGTCCTGATTCCACATCTATATCAAACAGCATTTTATCACCATCTTTTACATAGTAGTTGTGTAATGAAAATTTTGTTTTCATGTATAATATTATCCGCGACGTGAATACTTTTTCACAGAATATGACAACCTTGAACTCATTATTATTCAAGTATTGAGGATCAATGTCTTTGGCGTTAATGTACTTGGCGCATATCCCAAGCCGTTTATTTGCTGTAACGCTACTATTGCCACCATGCATACGAATACTATTCATTTTTAACGACTTATAATTACCGGCATCAACCCCTTTTGTCCTTAACTTACGTTTTCCATGACTATTTGTCCTTTTCTTCCCCCCCTCCACAAAATCGCTACCGTGGTTACCATTGTCGATACCGCTTTCCATGCTTATTCTTTTATTCATTTGTTTAGCAAGTTCCAATTCATTTCGTTTCCGTTTATAATACCGATCGTACATGACCATTGAACCAATCGAATCTTTATTACTACATGCTGGTGGTAATACATGAAATGCACATCTAGTCACTAGTCCAGGTGGTAAATCGCCGAATAAGTACACACATCTGGATGGATGCTTAAATGTTTCTAATGGGGTAGCACCATCACCTTCACAACATGCAATCCATGGACAATTGTATGCAGCACAATCAGTAAAATCTTCTATTGATGAATAAAAAAATGAAGGTACAAACTCCCACGGTTTATTTGTACTTTTAGCACTGCCATTAACTTTTATTAATTTTTTTGACGACAAAGTTTGTTTTTTCAACGTCCTTTTTTTCTTCTTGTTGTCACAATTTTCCATCCCATTATCAACAGTATAAATATAGGAAGCGTTAAAATTATACGCAGCTTGCCATAACGCTTGGTGTTTGGGTAACTCGATACTACTGCTATCACCGACTATACCACACCCAAAATATTCCGCATTTGGCTGTAAAATTGATTTATCATTTGATGCCGTTGATGATCTAATTTCAATAGCGCCATTATTTTTTAAAAAATTTAAAGAATTAGATGGTTGTATCATAGCAATATCAATTGGTATATTTACAAGTTTCTCTGGCATTTCAATTATTGTTTTAGATTTCAATATTTCCCAATTACATAAGTCTTTTGATTTTCGTACAGGTAAACCAATTTTTCTTCCATCTATCGCTATAAAAGGAGTATAACCAAGAGCAAAATACCCACTTGTCAAATAATTTTGTTTCAATAACTTCATAATGGCATCGCCAGTTATATACGAGCTATCCGATAACTCAGTTTGTTCTTGTAACAATATACCTTTTGCACGTCGACCAGAGTCAACGGAACATCTTAAAGTGAGGTTAATAATCATCTACAAAACAAATAATTATGACAGATCATGCAATAGGAAAAAAAATCAATTAACCAACGTATAGTATAGATATTTCGACAAATTGCAAGAATAATTACCAATTAAATAAACCGTAGCGGATGCTTGGCTTGCTTCTCCAACTATGCATACTGCATATACACCACCGCCAAATTAACCACAATCTAAATCTATTCCGCACAACAAATAACAACACAACATTATAATAATAACATCATCATCATTATATTCCATCATCATCATATTATTATTATTATTATGTAATAATATATACGTATAAATATAAAAGAAGAACAATAATAATATAATAGTATTCGATAACATCAAATTAATCTGTAATATGGAAGAATTCATGGGCCCATCTCCCATCCCAATCAATTATAGAACTTCATTTTAGGGAGCATATGGGTTAGAAGAATAGGTTTAAGTATGTTGACGTTTAGTGACGGAAATACCTATTTTGTTATTTATGGAAATAAATATACGATATAGAATGAGAATATTGATACCAATCTTTATGTAAATAGATTTTTAAAACTACACAAAAATTCATGTTTGAATTTTTATATTTAACCTAATTTAATGGTTTTTTTTTATCATCACAACAACATAATAATAAAAAAGGAGGGTGGTGTTGTGTGGCATCAGCAGAAATAAACTACTACTAACAGTTGTTCAATGGTCGTTGTCATATACTATCACTTAGTTGGTGCGCCACTTTCTACAGCTTCGAAGGACATCGCTTGTTAAGTCCAGTGAATTAATTGGAACTAAAATTTGCAATACAGTATCATTTACTTTGCTTCTCTTTTATTTCATTAACAATGCAAATTTATGTACCATTTCAGGCAGTGTTATGTATCCTTTTGTTTCAAATAATACAATATTCCTCGTGTAATAAATTGCATAACGCAATGTTAAAGCAAGTAGTCAATACAATGTTTTCAAATGAACAGATTATAGAAAATAGTTTGAATAACATAGACTTTCAGAATATGGAAGTCGATGCTGTTGCAAAGTCACTTGCTGAAAAATTCATTAATGTACATAAAAACTTTAAGTCGACTAATATTGCTGTAAACGTCAACCAAAATATCAATAATAAACGAAAACTACTTAGTACCATTGGAAGTACTTACACAGGAGACCACCAGAGTACTAATCTAAACTCGGTACCAGATAAGGGTGTTGGGCTTGCAAACCCTTTTATATCCGTTGAGGACCATTCTGCATACTGCAACCGTCTAGAAGTTGTATTAAATGGAGCTTGTGTGTTTTGTTCAAAATGTATGGCTGATCTGAGATTATGACTTTTGCAACACACATTTTTTATACTATAATAAAAATAAATATGACATTCAAAAATAATATTATACGAGTATTTTACCGAGTATTTTACCCAAGATATTATACACATATATGTACAAACTACATAACTTAAGGATATATATATGTATCATATAATATATAAAAATAATAAAAGTGGTTATTATACAAAAGGTACATTTAAATTGTGTTACAGCGTTTTCATTTTTTAAATTTGATTTCTTTCTTGCCTTTCATGTTCCCAAATAGCAAGTAATTTATACAGCTCCTTGGCAACTTCTTCTGTCAAGATTTGAAACTTTTGTCTTTCATCATTTAATTGCTTCATGCATTCCTCTTTTGCAAGGTTCAACTCTTTTTTCATTTTGAATTTTTCAGCAGCCCATGTCATCCATGCTGCCCTACCACTTGTACTGTTGGACATTGGTTGAAAATCCTGATTTTTGCTTGATGTTGATGTATTACTATTAACATTGCCTCCGTTGTACGCTTCACTTCCTATTTTCTCATTGAAAATCATGTCTCTGTATTTATCTTTTATTTTCATACATTCCAATTCAGCTTGACGAAATTTTACTTTGTAACTATCGCGATCATTCTCCATTTGTGATAAAATATGTTCCATTTCAGATAATTCATTTGACGTTGTAACAGCAATTTGAAGCAACTGTTCCTGTGGCATGTTACCCAGTCTATTTTTCCACGCTGAATGTGCGCGGGCAAAGCGCATATCACGAAGCGCTTTACGCAGGAAAATAGGATCTTCTAGTTTTGGCTCTTTTATTAAATCTGAGGCACCGTTGCTGACCATAAATTCAACTTTACTGACAGCTTTCCAATGAGATGAATCAACAGCCCATCTTGCATCACGCAGCATATTTTTTAACCTATCTAACGATGGTATGATGTTCATAGAGGATGCTCTTTCATTGGTGTTATCACCACTTGTAGTGAGATTGTCGTCGTCTCCACCGTTACTTAACAGTTGTTGCCCATACCCGTTTCTTCGTGTAATAGTATTACTTCCATAGTAATTATTTTTAGCAGCGAACTTGGCACGCCGACGTTCAATTGCCCATTCAGCAACAGCCATGTGGGTCATACCATGCGTAGTTTTTGATTTGCTTTCTAAATCAAACCTCTTACGCCTTTCATTCAATAATTTTGATTTTAACTCTTGTATTTCAGTGTTTAAGGTCTCCACCTTATTGCTTAATCTTGAATCTGAAACAGAATCGAGTGCGACACCCATTTGCTCCCGTAACGTTTCCAATTCATGGCGGTATCCATCCGCAAATTGTTGAGTTTCGTCTAATTTTTGACGCAGACTGTGAGTAACGTTTTTTTCTTGTTCTAACGCAGATTTAAGACTTTGTAAACGTTGAAAAACATGTTCGATTTCCTCTTCTGAATCTAACTTTTCTTGCAACCTTGTTAATTTATCATTTGCTCTATCTGCTTTGATTCGTTGTTCGTTTGCTTGATCTGTTAGTGTCTTTAAATAAACTTTTAAACTTTCACCCGATGCGTCTATTATTGTTCTAAATTGTCGATTTTCCTCCTCTAATTTTTGTACTTTATCATATTGATAACCGTTTGATGCAGTTGAAGTGCTAGTAAAAGATGATCCACCGCTATGGGCCGAACTATAAACCGTTTGCATCATTTGTATCTCGGCCTGTGCTCGCTTTAAACGTCTACGTAAAGATAATGCAATAAATTTGGAAAGTTCTTCCGTCAGTGTATTTACAATATCATCACCGTGTATATGATTTACAATTGCAAATTGTTTGGCAATTGTGTGCGCTTCATCTTGTAAAGGTCTAACTGGTACAGGAAGCTGGATGACACCAGCTATTGTTTTGTAAGAAAAGTTTAGAGTTTCTAAATCAATATCTTTGTTTTCGTTGAACTTCGCCATGGTTTGCCTCTGTATTCTTGAGGAGAAAATCAAGTAAGTGTTAATCGGCGACAAACAACCTCCACGAAACCTTCTTTCTATTCCTTTCTATGTGTTTTAAGTAGTCGTCGCAAGAAGAAATGATATACAGAGATTTTGACAAACTTGCCACCAGTCCCTGCAGAGTAGTAAGTAAGCTGTAGTAACAATGTATTGGTAGTATTATTGAACACAACAATATAAAATAATAATAATAATAAATAAAAAAAAACTACACTACAGTACTATACTATTACTACAACAACAATCTATTATTATTATAATAATAATAATTTTTTTATATAAATTAAAATAAAAAAAAAAATAATAATAATATGTAACAGTTAATTATTATTGCTGTAAATACCACCACTCAGGGTTATAGATTAGGGTTATAATTGTATCCCCAATCCTCAGCCGTTATTTCTCTCGTGGTGCTTTCGAACGTTTGTTCTGGTGTGCGATTATTACGTATACTTGATAGAATACAATTACTGTTAGGTCCAGTTTGTTTTTTGTTTTTCTTGAAAACCATCATCGTCATCATTTCAATAATAATAAGTAGTAATAAATATAACATCACACTATCATGATGAAGCAAGTATAATATTAGTTCTCCTCTGTAACATCCCTCAACAGCAATTTGCAGTGATATCGAACACGAAGAGTGAAAATGTATTCAACAGTGCAGTATATACATAACTAATCTATAATTCAACACTTAACGCAATATAGTCATTACTGTTTGGGATATGAATAGATCGTATTCAAACAATACCATGGATAGGTATTATAACGTACCAGATGAGGCTAGTCAACAGTGGAAAACATTTGGAATGGATACTGAAGCTGGTAGAATGTTAAATAAGTTATATGGTAAAAAACATGTGAAGATAAATTATCCAAAAATAAATACTGTATCAAGGAATGAACGTAGTCAAAAACCAAGATTTATACCAGGCGGTGGTAACAAAGATGTGAATCCACGCTCAAATCGTATTAAAAAAATTGATGTGAATAGGCCAAGAGTTGGACGTGGTAAGAAACCAAAAAAAGTCCATGCTATTGACGTTATCCGTCGTAGAAAATCGAAAGCTAGTATTGATGAAGTAAATAAAACCAGAGAATTTGATGTAAAAGGTTTTCAAGGACCAGCCACAAAAGCTATATCAACGGAACAAAATAAACGTATGTTGCAAATGACAAATCAATTTAAAGGTGGAAAAATTTTACCAAATGCTGGTTCGTATGACGCAATATCAACACAAATACCATTACACGTTATAACTGGAAGTGACAAAGCCCGCGCGTTTCATGAAAAAACAATGGCGAAACGTCAGGGAATAACAAATAAGACAGTAGCAAAAAAAGTACAATCACAATCAGAAATTGAAAAACTAAGGGAAGATTTTGATTATGCCATGGATTTAATAGCCGAGGATGAAAAATTTTTAAATGAGTTGGAACATGATAATTCTAAAAGGGCAAAACAAGCTCGACAAGCGGTAATGAATCAAACAGCGGAGCATCTAAGGCGCGCAAAAGAAATTGATAAAAAGATAAAAGAATATACTGAATTAAACGAAAATAAAGAAAATTAAATACTTTTGGGTCTACTAAAATTTATATAAAATAATTTTTTTTGTAGCAAAATAAAAATTTCTATATAATCCTTTCTCTCTTAATCTAAAGTTAAAGTTTCTTTCCGAGTAATGTGGTGTGAGGTGTGATACATATATTGGTACAATTTTTGTGTAGTGTATAATAAAGCCTTTTCTTTATACACTCCTTAGATATATGATAAATATAATCACTGTATATATATATATTAATGAATATCATAGAACGTCTTTCTTATATTTTGTAAAGCGTTAAAAATATTATGTGGAGTGTGGAGTATGGTGTGTATGATACGTGAAATAAGAAGCACAGGTTACCAAGTTGGTAAAATGCCATATTTTTAATTTTTTAATTTTTACGACGAGTAGAATATTCACAAAAACATTTACCAATTACCTATGCTACTTTTTAAATGTTTAGCGTACAGCGCTGTTTGCTTCCGCTCAAAATTTCTTGGTCGTCGCTCTCCAACTTTAGCTCTTTCCAATATTGATTCTTTTCCAAAATACGCGGTAGCATCGGATTGAAATAATCTGGTATGTGTAGCCATTTTACTTTCTAGTAATTTTTTTTCCTTTTCTGCTTCTTTAACCAAATTCACCGCTTTCATCTCTGCTTCGACTTCTGCTGTATTTCTACCCCCTAAACGATTGAATGATTTTTTAATAACGCTACCAATAGCTGGTACAATATCAAGTGATTTTTCATGCATATCATTTGTAACATTGTTTCCATCCTTGGGGGTGATGTCACTGAATTGCCCTTGTAAAATTTCCATAGTATGCCTTGAGTTATTTAAACGCATATATTTTTGTTCATCTTGACGATGTATACTTGCTATGTGCTCCTTTATTTCATATTGATCTCGAGATTCTTTTGATAGACTACTTTCATTGTAATCTCTTCGAATTACCGACTTATGCTTTTCATTCATTTTTTTATCCACTTCTCCTTTTGACCAAACAAAATTAGAACATGGATTTGCAGACGAAGTAGTGACACTAGATGTTAGTCTCAACGGTGCATGATAATAACGATGCCCTTGTAATTCTTGGCGATTTGTTAAATTTCGTCTTATTTCTGCTTTGCTTATG
>JACKZZ010020825.1_pt1 | contig 10228 bp, 3 predicted proteins | sample 8027871 | NCBI WGS metagenome assembly JACKZZ01 (sample SAMN15724774, study PRJNA655200) | protist metagenome | isolation source: fluorescence activated cell sorting (FACS) single amplified genomes of... | place: USA: West Boothbay Harbor, Gulf of Maine | collected 2000-07-19
TGAATTGTTTGTTGTAGTACCTCTAGTGATTCTAATGAAAACCTCTTCTAATGTGGTAACTGAGACTCCATAGGATTCCAAACCAAGGCTGTCCTGGCTATTCTCAATTTTTTCGAACAATGCAGGAAACTTGGAGCTGCCGCTAAAAGGGAGTTGAAATGTCATTTCTGTACCGACGTCGTTGAGCACTACTGCGTCATCAATATGCGAATTAACGAGATCTGTCATAGCTCTGCTGTTAAAAGTGGTAGCATTCTTTTTCTCCAAAGACATGCTATAGCCGACGCCATATTTATTCTTCAAGTACAGAGAGGATCCACAGCAGCACAGTTTACCATCTCCCATGATTGCAATTCGATCCCCTAACAAGTCGGCCTCATCCATGAAGTGTGTCGTCAGCACAATGACTCTGCCTTCGCGGTGTTGTCGAATGACATTCCAAGTAAAACGGCGGCTGTAAGGATCCATACCAGACGTTGGCTCATCCAGGAATACGATACGCGACCCTCCAATGAAAGCAATTCCGACTGACAACTTGCGCTTCTGCCCACCTGATAACATCCTTGCCGGAGTTTGGCGCTTCTCAGTGAGACCAACAGACATAATCATCGTTTCCACCACTTCCGCGACATCCGCGGCTTTTACTCCTTTGAACGAGGCAAACATATTGAGGTGTTCAACAACAGTTAGATCAGGAAAAAGGATATCGTGCTGAGGACAAACTCCTAGGTTTTTACGAATCTCAGACATGTCTTCTGTAATATCTTTCCCTTCAATTACAGCCGTGCCTCCATCAGGAGATATTAAGCCAGTTAACATTGCGATAGCTGTAGTTTTACCAGCGCCATTATGCCCAAGCAAAGCGGTGATTTGGCCCTGAAACATCGTTAAATTTAGCCCATTGACAGCAACTTTGTTAATACCTTGAGGAGTAACGAACTCCTTTCGCAAATTTCGAATATCAACACACGTTTTTTCTTCGAACTGGGCCTTTAAATTTTCAGAAACCAACTCCACATTGATAGATTCGGTAGAAGTATCAGTAGTTCCGGTAGAAGTGGCACCTGGAAGTGAGTACACCCCGAATACTTTGCCCCAATAGTATGGATTCACAATAAAGTAGAATGGTTCATGAGTTCCGTATTCGCTTGGCCAGATTTTATCCACATACCAAGTCAAAAACGCAAGATAGAATGCATCGATAAACATCATGTTCAGGCAATCTCGAAATGTGATGAGATTATTTTCTGAATCATCCCAAGTGAAGAATGTGACACCCATTTTCGTATCTTCGTATTCAACAAACGCTAATGAACTAAAAGTAAAAGCAGTGGCGGGATGTAAGCAAGCTAGCATTATTGATGTTCGATCAGTAGACCCATCAAACCCGACGTAAATGAAAAATCCTGAAAAAAATACCAAACTTCCCACAATCGCTGCGGTACGCGAATTCGTGAAGAACGTAGACATAAAAATCGCATAAGATGTGGCAGCAAGGAAGAAAACAAAAAAGTATGCAAAGACCAAGAAGTTGTCTGAATACTCAAACAGTCTTCTTCCCACGTAAGTCAGTAAAAGACTCAGCGGTAAAAACAAAGCCATGAAATTGCACCACCAGGAGAACCACAAAACTTCAGATTTTAAAGACATCATTTTCATTCCTTCGCGTAATTTTGCCTCTTTTTCTCGGACTAACACAGAAATAACATTAGCTAGAGGATACAAAAGAACGACAATCATGAAAAGTGAGAAAATTGAACCCAGAGCACCCCAGAAGCCATCTGTGGAGTATGCTGGACTCGGAAACGGATTAGACTGTTTCATGGAATATTCGAATACATCACTACTGCTACAACCTGAAGCATCAACACAAGTTTTTGTGGCGATGAATGAGTTGATTTCGTTGGTCAACGGTACATATCCATCTTCAACCCAAGACTGGTAAAATGGCGAAATGCTGGAGCGACCCATGCTAGGATTAATGATCGAAGATTTGACGCTATTTTGTAAAGGACCGGAATTTGTTGTCACTTCAAATCTTCTGCTACCATAAAGGTTGATATACGTTTTGTTGAGACGTACCACATAGTCCCAGTTCGGAGATCCCGCCTGGAAAATGACAGCAGAGGAAAAAATATCCCCAGTGAAACTGTATGCGCTATTATTAGTAGCAGCGATAATGGCTGCTTCAGAATCAAATAGCTTAAACGGAGGAGTTAAGGTCACCCCATTCCTAGTATAACTATTTCGGGCGTTTGACCAAGACACAAATTCCGCTGCTGCGGCTGCTGTACCCGCGGTTCCAGCTGCCTGCGGAGCAACAGCAATGTATTGCTGAGCACACACAGGCGAACTTGCAGCTTGGTCACCAGTGAGAAAGCCGAAATTGTTTTTAGCAGTTGGTTTATCACAAGAAGCGCCACCTGATCTTGAAGATTGACCATTTGAGCAACGCCAAACTAGATTCAGCCGACCGCATTGAGCTTCATCATATTGCTTCAAAATGGTAGACACCGCACCATTCACTGCATACCCTCCAGGAGTAATTTCCTCAAATGAGGTAGGCTTAAGCAATCCTTTGATACCAGATAATGCGAATATAATAGCAGTTGGGATGAGAATCTCCAAGGCGAGAACAGTCCAGTTTCTGATTTTCAACTTGGAGTTCTTCCATGCTAGCGCACGAAACTGTCGCAAAAAATCTTTCAAGTACATTGCGAGACCAGAATCCGCATAGCTGAACTGGGCTACAGTAGAATCAGAATCTGACGACATATTAGCTACTACCAGCGGAGTACACCACGATAATCGCAAAGAGAAATATGACATTTCGGACAAACATGGTTGGAAAAGTGCAAAAGGACGCATTCGGATGTCAGTTAGAAGCTGTGTCATTCAAGCATTAGCATCAAAGCACAGAAAACAAAAAACACACGGTTTGGTTATCGCGAAGTAGAGAATGCCTCACTCCGACCATTCCAAGTTGCTTTAGGGCCGAAAATCGACGAAAAATCAATATACTATGAGAAAAAGCACCATAGTTTCAGCTACAACAAGTACTATCGGCACTTACCTCTCACAAGAAACAGCAGCAACAGCAATACGCCCGCACCACCTTGTGTGGGCCATGACGAGTGGGAGCCCCACGTTCCTGACTACAGAGCGTTCGCACAAGTTGAGCCACCGGCCCAGCAGCCTGCGCTACCTGAGCCTGCAGCAATGCACTCGGGTGAACTGGAGGGGTCTATACATTAGCCGTTCGGTAGTCGACCGGACATAGATTCTTCATGTACATTATTGGTTAATCAAATTCATGAGCGTTTGAAGTTAGGATGGTCGAAATTTTATGTAAGTAGCTAACTATGTATATATCCTGGGCTAGTAGTCAGGAAGGTTCCGAGTTAGATACGACTATGTTAGTAGCTAACTATGTAACGTAGTATATATTTTTTATTAAATGAATCTATGCCCTGGAAAAGGAGAGGATGCCATATGCCACTCAGATTCAATAGGATTTCAAAAAAAATACTTTAATAAACTACGTGGTACAAAAATGAAACAGTAGTGTATGGTTGCTATTTGCTGAAAGGATTGAAAACAATGAACCCTCTTTTCCGGTTACTTATCCCGCTTGTGGCGTTTGCCATTGGAGTTTCTACTAACTTCTTGAGCTCTCCCCTCTTTCTGTCAAGCTGTTTCTTAGTAATCATTTCTTTGCCTTGAGCACTTCTTGTTCCTGTGATTTCATAGTCGTCAAGAGCCAAGTCAGCATCATTTGCGTTTTGGTGTAGCCACGCATCGTCTTTCGTTTTCTGTGAATTTACAAAGCTTTCGGTAAATATTTGTTTTGCGAGACTAACACGTGTACGTAAAACACCTATTGCTTCGCTATCGACGCTATACTGTGGCATTGCTGGGATTGCACCAATCGACTCGCATATGTTATTATGGTGAAAGTAATCTTCTGGAGAAACCATGGAGATGGATGTTCCACTTAGATTCGCACGAGCAGTACGACCAGATCTATGGATGTACACCTGTGCAGAGCGTGCTATGTCGTAATGAATAACTGAAGTAATTTTAGATACATCCAACCCACGTGCTGCAACATCAGTAGCCACCAGGATTCCAACAGGTGATGCTTGAAATGCCTCCAGAGCACGTAGACGTTGTCGCTGCTGCAACTGAGCATGAATTGTTCGACAATTAAAGCCTAGGGCCCTCAAAAAGCCATCTACTCGTCTTGCAGTTTTAATGCTGTTCACAAACAATAATGAGCGGTGGTTGGGATTTTTGTGCAAGTAGTAATAAGTGTTTAAATCTTTCTCCTCTGCTGGTACGTTAATTTGAAAGTGCGATAAAAGCTTAGGCAAGGATGCAACGTTGGTGGGCTGTGCCTGTTCTCGTCGGGTAGCTGTTTTTGAGCTACTGTCCTCTTGAGCTTTGGCCTTGGCCTTGGCAACTGTATTCAATCCATTTGAAGAAATAATGTCAATGATATCAATGGAAGGTCGAATGGCGACCATGGACAGCAGCTGCTTCAGATGTTCCGGTAATTGATCCGACTCTTCCTTCGACAAGCCTTTTAATTTCATTGCCTTTTTGACGTCTTTTTTCCCGGCACGCATGTTTTCTTGAAACTTATGTCCTCTTAGAGCAGTTGCAGAAAAGAGTAATGTCTGTCTTAGTTTCCCGATTAACAATTTTGGTTTTACTGATTCCGCTTGCTTCTTGTTTTTAGGCTTCTTCTGTTTTCTTAAAGTCTGTTGAATCTCGTCCTCATTCATCTCATCAAGCGGTACTGCTTTAGTGTTTTTACGTGCATTCTCCAGTTCTTCTTCTGTAGGCATCGCTAGAAACTCAGGAATCGGGAAATTCAGATCATCGATGTTGTGTCCGGCAAGCTCATCGTTGTCATTAAAAAGGATGTCGTCCTTGTTTTCATCAACTAGAGCTGACCCGGAATTATCTTTCGCCAATAATTCAGAATCCTTGGTTTCATGGTCAACTATTCGACTGAATACCCTGTACAGTTCAGGAAAATGTCCTTCTTCTACTATCCTGTCCGCTTCATCCACGATGAGAAACCTCATATTTGCCATGTTCTTGAATGCTGAAATAGTCTCATCCTGCATGAGGTCGCAAAGACGCCCAGGTGTAGCGATGACTATGTGCACGGGCCTACCATCAAGCTGTCTGCGCTGTTTGTGCTCTGACATGCCACCTACGATACTGACTATTTCAATACGAAATATATGTCGAAACGAAGTGCAAATCTGTTTGACCACAGAGTTGATTTGCAGGGCAAGTTCACGTGTAGGCACAATGATTAGTGCGAAGGGGCAATTTGCCTCAGATCTTTTGCGAGCTCGCTCAAACTCGTCCCAATTCTGCATGAGGGTGTTAACCATAGGTAAGCAAAACGCCAAGGTTTTACCAGATCCTGTTTCGGCAGCGCCAACTACGTCCGTCTTTCCAGTGCAAATGACTGGAACAGCAGCTGTTTGTATCGGTGTAGGAACAGGAAATCCAAGCGCTTCCAACGAATCTACCAAAATGGAGCAAAGTGGAATGCTTCCCCACATTTTTTTCTCCGTATGTTCAGCGGATGTAGTCTCGACGACTTCTTTCACAGGCGCCGAGACGGAGCTCTCTGGCGATGGCTTGAGCTTCTTCTCTTTCTTTTCCTTCTTCAAAGTGGCAAGCTTTGCTTCTTGCTTTCTTATCTCCTCGTCAATGTTCGTCTCCTTTTTGCTCTTTTTGCGAATGTTTTTGTCTGCTTCAGGATCAGCAGCTGCATCCAACTCCGCTGTGACCACATCAGTGAATTGCACAGCAGCCTCAGATTCACGCTTCCTTTTCGCTTTTTCTGCTTTAGCAGATAGTTTCCTCGTGCTTTCTGTAGATACAATCTTGCTTGAAAGTTTATAAGAACTTCCTTGTCTTTTTAGTTGATAAGCGTTGCCATCCAACTCTTCAAGACCGAAGAACATCCCTCCACCTTCAAGGTCAGTCAAATCCTCATTTTCAGTGTCTATCTTTTTCCATGACAAGGAATCCCATGATGTAGAGGGGGCTCCATTGTTGGGCTCTCTCAAACGCTGTCGCTTCACCATCTTGAGTTAGGGTTATAGATTTCAGATCCGCGATGAAAACCTAGTTGCACGTGAATAGTAGATTAAGTTCAAAAACGGGACTAAACCTTCCAAAATACAATAGATATCTGGCCGAGTTATGTTATCGCGTCAAATAATATGCAGTTGGGATCACACAGAAGTCACTCTTATGGAAAAAAGGAAGCAGTGTTGGCCCGCCCACAAGTAACCGGGGTCCATCGAGAAAAGAACCCCCCAAACCACTGAGAACACGTATTTTTGATAGAAGAGAGCACGCTGGAAACGTTCAACTGCACCGCAAATGCATAACAGGCCCTAAATTACTGCGAAATAAAAGAAGAATCTGACCAGGGATAGCATCACCCTCTACCACTTGATCATGAAGCGTAAGAGCTTGCTTTTCCTTGTATATTTGCTCGTTATGGTCCTCTTTGGACTTCTGGCATTGAGTGTCCAGTATTCGCCGATTTTCACCTTGAATATTCTCATGATTATGACAGCCATCATCTGCTATGTCCTTACAGAGTATTGGACGACTCATGATGCGATTGAATTTGAGAATCGATTCTGGACGTGTATGGCGGGTTTGATAGCGAGATCATGTGTATTCTGTAGTGACTCACCCTTGCGGCTACCCGAAGAGCGTAGTGAACTGGGTTGGGCAATTGTAATATTGACAGCTTACGCTGCACACATCTATGATCGACATTTAAGACGTCTTGTATTGAGTCGTGTTCCGAATATTCCGAGAGTCAAGTCTTCAATGTACGATCTATCATCAAGGGTTAATGCGCGGACGAAGCTGGCTGAATTGCGCAAGTTGCAAGACATGCTTGACAATAAATATATTAGCAGCACCTTTCAAAACATTTTTAATCTGGGGAAGGTGCTCCACATTGAGAATCAAATACTGGACATCTTCACCGAAGTTGAAAAAGACGAGCTAAATCTTATATTATCAACCGCGGAGCTTGGACATATATTTTACAAGGTGAAGGACCACAAGTTCGTTCAGCAATTTAACAGAACGAAGTTACTACAAACGCTGGCTGTGGAGAGACTGAATTTGCTAAATGTAACAGCACGTGCAATGATTTTGGATGCGTTTCAGAAAATGAAGCTTTCTGCACATGCAAAGTCGGATTTTTATGTTAAGAACATTATCACTAGTACTAAAGGGGATCAGTTGAGCGAGCTAAAGAGCTTGACCGATTGTAAAGGTGACACGAACAGTTTTCATAAGTTAATTTATCGTGACATAGAAAGTGAAAGTGAGAAAGCTGAAATATTGCTGCACATCCAAAAGCAGGCAAAAATACAGGCTGCTCATAATATGATTGGTTCGAGAGCTGGTAAACAGAGAGGTCTAATGGCTTGGCGGAAGATTCTCTCTGATGTTGACGATACTTTGTCTTGTTCAGGCGGCGTTTGGCCTGCAGGTATGGACACACGATATCCCAGAAGGGTTGTTTATCCGGGGGTACTGTCATTTTACAGAGAGCTGGATTTGGGAACTACTGGTGATGATTCGTGGGATGCGAATGCCCGTGTGGGCAATCTAGTGTTTTTGTCTGCAAGACCGCACGTTTATAAGGAGGTGTCCGAAACACACACTTATGCGAAGTTCAGAGATTTACAAGAGAAAAGAGGATTATATACGAGTCCGACATTACTTGCCGGCTCCTTGAGTGCGGGTACGAACTTTATGGTTGGGGGAAGTCCTGAACCTCTAGCAGTTAAAAAATTCGAAAATTTGACAGAATATTTACAAGTGTATCCTGAATTTTCGTGCATTTTGGTCGGTGACAATGGCCAAGGTGACGTAAGAACAGCTGAAATGGTCACAGATGACAAATATATACGTGGCAATCTTACGAGAACGTATATTCATCAAGTCCAGCCTTTGTATCTTACACATACATTACATTTGAAAACAAGACAGGCTACAAACAGTGATATTTGCTATTTCACCAATTATGTAGAGGCGGCCAGAGACGCATATCTCAACAAGCTGATTCGAATGTCTGGAATGCGTCGAATTATGGAAGAAGCTGTACATGATTTTGGGATCATTTCAGCGGAATCGTGGACCGCTGCACAGGCGACAGGATTGACCGTGGCGGCTTCTCCGGCTGTCGCGGATAGCGAAAAAAATGCTGAGAAGGGAAAATCAGAAGCAATGCGGAAAAAGAAAGAAAAAGCCAGGATCATACCTGTTTATAACCCAGAATTAAAAGTTGATGCGCGAATGCGAGAGCTTAATTTATCGCTATATCGCGCGAACAAGCTCCTCTCTTCCGAAGGAATCTCCCCTGTTAAGCTCATGCGTTTTCCTTGCCGATTTGCAGTGGGAAGTTTGGTCCGGACGTTTATTGGCACTGGTGTGGTCACACGCTTTCGAAGCAACGATGGTGTATACGAAGTGTTACTTCAGTGGGATGCTACTGGTATAAAGCCTCCGGTGAAAGCTTTCTTGCAAGGTTCTGCTATGAAGCTTGTCCCCCCACCGCTCAATCCGTCCTCGCACGTCCGACGTTTTCGTGGGGCGGCACAGCCCGTTGTCCTGCGGTCTGCAGTCACTATCCCAATACTACCGAAGGATTCTACCACAAAGAAAGAAGAGAGGTTTTGGCAATCATCACAGAACAGTAGTAACCGATCGAGCCCTGCCACCACATCGGCATCGGTACCCAATTCTCAGTCAAGCTTAACTGTAGCGGCAGTTGCCAGGCATACGATTATCGCCGGAACGAAACAATTGACAGCAGGTGGAACTCCTGCGAGTAAACCATTAAAACCATCTGAAGTTCCCATTGAAAAGGCTTTAGAAATGGCGTTTTTACCGTCTGTATTAGCCAGAACGTCCGGGCATCATGCGATTTCAACATTTAGCTCGACTGGCACCGGCGTTGGTAGAGCGCGCACAGTATCAACATCATCTGATGACAAGGTGTCTTCAACGCTGACGGGACATGTCAAAGATCCAAATGACAGGTTGTGCGATTGCCGTGGCGCCATTGCATGGACCCCCTATGGCATCGGCGTGGTTAAAGATTACCGTGAAAAGGACGACATGGTGATGCTTTCATTGCCGTGGGCGGGTGTTGCAGTCGTTCAACGGTCGCAGGTTGTCCAATTAACTGATCCAGCGGAAACATTGTTTCCCACTGAGCTTAGGCATTCGGACGAAGAAGCCCTACCTATGGCAGAAACTGTTTCGCTCATTCACGGAACCGCTGGTTCTGCTCATCCAACCGCCTTGGCCATGGAAGTTTCTGCTAAAGGTGAAGCGGAGAAGAAAGACCTGCATCCGAATAGCGCACATCAAATTGCTAAAATTGTCGGCAAAGCAGACCCCAGGCCTTCTATATTCCCATCGTGGCTGCCTATTTGGGGTTCCAAAGCCCCTCCAAACAAAACCAGTTCTGACGATCTCAGAGACTCAACTTCGACAGTGGAGACGAGCGTGACCGAAAGCACAAGAAAAACTTTGAAAAATGCTGAACTTGAAAGCCTTGAAGTACACACACTATTCGGTCTAGCCAAGATTAACAATATTTTTGTGCCTCTGGTGGCACCTGGAGCAAGTGTGAGCCCGCTGGCCGACATTCCCACGGAAGAAAAGATTGCTGAAATTACCATTGAAGTCACATTTTTGCAATGGGAACTTGCCGGAACTGCTGGTAGTTACGCGAAAGGTTTTTTATCGCCGCATGCGATATTTGTTGAGCACACATATATCGCCGCAAAGGAAGGGTCTTCTGCCCTCGTTCCGATTGGAGAAGAATCTGCATCAACAGATAAGTTTTCCAACGTGCATCGCCTGGAAAACAACCAAGAGTTGATTAAATTGTCTTCGCATCCCATCTTCACTAGATTTTTCAATAGTTACTATAAAAATAAGGCTGGCTTCTAACAACAAAATGTAAATGTATGTATAAATAACTGCTCTAAGTGGTTTTTATCTCAATTCAACTTTTAAATCTGCAACTAATTTATCTCTGAGCATGAACTGAATTTTGTCCACTTCTGCATTCGTCAGACTTCGATCCATGTGACGATACGTTATTCTGTATGCGTGCGAAATTCTTCCTGTTTTCTTGTTGGCAAAT
>JACKZZ010010148.1_pt1 | contig 10225 bp, 5 predicted proteins | sample 8027871 | NCBI WGS metagenome assembly JACKZZ01 (sample SAMN15724774, study PRJNA655200) | protist metagenome | isolation source: fluorescence activated cell sorting (FACS) single amplified genomes of... | place: USA: West Boothbay Harbor, Gulf of Maine | collected 2000-07-19
TCAAGAGAATATGAATGCGACAAAGAATGCTCCTGCTGCATATGCTCTCAAAAGTGACTTTGATCAAGCGAGGGATAAAATTGTGAAATCAAAGAAACTTCGTGGTCGGAGTGGATGGGCACAGAATATTTCTTTCGACAACACAGAAAAAAGATTCTTTCAGCCAACACCAGCATTTTCAGCACCACCGCCAGGGATGTATGATCCTCAAAACTTCAATGTTAGTCATGGAATACCCAAGCAATCTAAACGTACGCCAGGTTTCGGATCACATACTTCACGAAGCTTTGAAGCATCTGAACGTAATAAGGTATTTGTGAATGCACAAGAACAGTTAGCAAAAGAACTAGAAGAAGATATTCGACATGGTATTGGTCCAGGTGGCATGAGCGCTAAGAAGAAGAGACAATTTGAAGGAAATAGACAAGGACTTGGAGCTGGTAGTGCCTTCGGAGTCGGTCTCAAGGAGCCACGCTTTTCCAAGTCATTGGAGCCTGTAGGTCCACCTCCTGGAGCTTATGATACTAGACCAAAGTGGGAAGCACGTGGTGCTATATCTTTCAAAACAGCAAATCCTGTTATCTCCCGTTCAGTACCTGAGATTCGCCCTGGTCCTGGTGATTATATTTTACCTTCGAGTCTCAAGTATCCTAAGCCTGCACGTAAGAACATCATGATTAGTACAGGTAAGAGAGAAGGGAATTCTGTAAATAGCACAGTGAATAATCCTGGACCTGGGTCATACAAGACTGCTCCTAATCTTCTCAGGAAGTCGTATAATATCCTCCTTAATCCAGAGTAATTAAGCACACAGTTAATTAATGAAGTTTTGTAAATCGATTGTGAATAAAATGTTTGGTTTACTTTTTTTTTAACCATTTTGTAATTATGTCTATAAAAGTTATATTAATAATTACGTCTACCCTCATCAAGCAAAGGTGCTAGTCCTAAGAGTAAACAAAGATGATCCCACAGCTCCAGTCCTAGTAAGGCAAACAAAGCAATGACAAAACTTACTAGTCATCTTGATGCTGCAAGATATATCTGTATATGTAAACGCCAAAAGAAAAACAGGATAGGTCATAAATAACTAATATAGTAGGATGACGACAAGTATCTCATCAATCAGGCGATGAGCTCAAATGTGCAGTTTGTTTTGAAATGAAATTCAGTAGAAATATGTTTGGCAAACAAGCTCATAAATAAATACTGTCTCACTCTTCATTATGCTTGCGTAGCAACGCTGCTATGTCAGTGTGACCATGCTGTGCTGCTCAAAACAATGGCGTATTGGAGTCCTGATCCACCGCATTCACATCAGCACCACGACCACACAGCATGGTAGCAATGTCAGGGTGGCCTTTTATTGCTGCCCAGCTCAATGGTAGTTACTGGTCATCTAAAATATAGATTGATAAAATTAATTAATATATATGAAGGATTCGAAGGAATGACACCGGCACCTCAAAAATGCCCCTTTTCGGTTAACTTGAAGTAAAACAATTGTTCTCATTATTTACAAAGTACACAAGTTTAATAAAGAGTACAAGATTGTTTTAATCTATTTGCAAAAGATTCGCGGGCTAAATATTATTTTACTCTATTGCTTTCTTGAACCGCGCAAGAAGCGGGCCATAAACGTTTATAAAATCCATTTGAGACATTAAAGTATCACGTAAACTGACGATTTTATTCATTTGATCTTCTGTTGGATTTACATCTGCCTGTATATGCGAATTAAAGACATTATTCTGTGTCCACCGATAGAAGAAACTCCGGTCTAAATCGTAGAACTCCAGATCCTTCACTATTTCTTCTTCTTCATTATCGGATAATCCCAATGATACATGCTTTATAATCTTCCGCACAGTTGGTGTGAAATCATTTACGAAACTATCCGTGTCTATATTGAGAGTACTCGTATCCCTCTGTGTCTGTTCCAATATTGCAACCATTCTGTTGTTCTCGAAAAACTCTATGGCTGCCTCTACCGCCAAGCCTTCTTCTTCAGGTAAAGTACGTAACGCTTCTTGCAAGGAAGTGCTAACATGACCCAAATGTGAGCACATATATTTATATTCTTTGTGTTTACGCGGTGCGTATGTGTGGAGCTGCATTGGCGCCCATTGCTGAGACGGCACCAGATCCTGCGGCTGCTCATGCTCGCGCCTACAGCAAGTCTGACACAATTGTGTACTCTCACAATAACGCACTACTTGTGCTCTACTAATTTCAGATACACTACGTGCAGAAATATCAGTTGTATTACATAAATTCTGATATGGTAGAACCTTCTTGGTCCACGTCTCAGTGCCGGCCTTGTGGTACTTATATCCACTGAGAATTTTAGAAACAGGATTGCGGTAGAAATGTACAAACCGATATGGAACTAAATCACCAAAAAGTTCTTTTGGATTCCATATCCATTGATTGTGCCCAAATAGGTGAACATCTTCGTTTTCTAGAGTTGAACGAATAGCTTCCACAGAATCTCTTGTAGGGTGGAATACACAACACCAGTGCATTTTCGAACATAACTTTGCAAAAATTTTAGAAGCTAGAATCGTCCCAGTGCGATGATGTGAGCCCCAAATAATAACTTGATGGTTCTCGTTTGATAAGGCCCTTCCAGAAACTGGGACATGAGATGAATGTATTTCTTCCTCTATTCCTCGCAACCTACGATCACCAGTAGCATTTGTGCGGTGATGTAAATTATGCGAACGCGGCCTAGTATTGTAATCCACCCAACCGTTCCATGTTGCACCAATGCGAACACCCATTACCTTTCCGTCCCAACCACGTGCTTTTACTTTACATTGAGAATTCAGGGCCATGCTTAGTTCGGGATAGAGGCGCAGCAAAAGGCCTATGGCCAGAAGAACAGTACCACTAAACACACCTAATAGTATGTACACCTTGTATTTTCTCGATCGTGGTTCTTTTTCAGCTTCAAAGAAAATCGTGGCTTTCTCGCGTGAGTCTTCTGCGTCTTCTTCAACCTTCTTACGCAGCCTGTTTTTGGCTTTCATATTGGGCTATAAAAAAAACGAAAAGTATATATGGAAGTTTAGATGCAATAAAGATCAGCTAATAGCGAGGAAAATCACACCGCCTTGCGAAGATTCGAGGAGAGAGAGCTCTTCTTCCAGGATGATCCCCGGATCCCCGGCGCAAAATCTTGCTTCCGATCTTCTGAAAAGATTACCACATATGTAAATTTTGGTAGAATAATGGCAGATTCTTTTTTTTAATTGTAAGAAAAAAAGGTATGCCCAAAAAGTCAAAGAAGAAACTTGCTTCGAAAGAAGTTGATCCTGACTTAAAAGGTTTTCATGTCCTGCGCTATAAATCTGGAGATCGCTTTGAGGGGTATTTGAATGAAGATGGTAATAGACATAGCTATGGTGCATACTTTTGGGCACATGGTGAAGTTTATACTGGCGAATGGCGAGATGGTTTGATGTCTGGTAAAGGTAAGCTGAAGTATAAAAATGGTGATACTTTTCAAGGTGAATTTGTGGAAGGGTATATTAGTGGGGTAGGTTTAAGAACAACTAATAATGGAGCTATGAAAGAAAAAGGATATTATGATGCTGACGGTGAAAGTATTGGACCCGTCACCCGTCGCATGATTAGTGGTGATTCTTTTTCTGGAACAATACAGAATGGGATGAGGCAAGGCTATGGAGAACACTTTTGGCAGGATGGGTATAGCTTTAAAGGATATTGGAAGTGCGATGAGATGGACGGAATGGGTATATGGGGACCACAAGATGGTATGGGAAATGGTGAAGGTGAGAGGAGGAATTTAGGAAATATGGATACGACTTGCACTAACGTGGTATCACCGATGTACTGCTTGCATCATCAAGGCACCTATAAGAATTCATTTCGAGAAGGTTATGGTGTAGGAATTATACGCCGCGATAAGAATGTGGGTTTTCTAGGTTATGAAATTTGGGAGCTTGAAAGAAGGTACGAAGGACATTGGATGAGAGGTTATTATTCCGGCCATGGGAAGCTACACTATCAAAGCTTTGTTTCAGAGCCACCTTTATCACGCCGTTATAGAGTAACATATTCTGGTGAGTTTCACGAGGGGATGCGAGCAGGAACAGGTGCTTTGATTCAAGAGCAAGTGCATGATGGTGACGATAATTACGACGCTCCTGATGACATTGAACGACCCTTGGATTGGTGCATTCGCGTTGAATGTAGCAACGCAAATGTTGCTAATAGTTTACAAACAGCATGTGATATTGACGATTTATCACGATATCTCGAAGGATTTCATCTTGTAGGCGAATTTCTTTGTGGCGCTTGTGTAGCTGGTGTCATTACCAGCACCGTGAATAAACAATGCTACGTGAAGTTCCAGCTGCAAGCTGATGATCAAACTCTTGATCTTAACACCCCTAAATGGATGATCCTTCAAGTAGGCCGTCATAGTGGTGTATCAACAACGTCATAAGCTTGTAGAAAGAGTGCAGAGTAAAAATGACTGAATGTTCAATTGTACAATACTTTAATATGATGTTTACAGTTTTAAATCAATCACTACCACTTTCTTCCTTTTTGTATTTTTTCATCATCTTTTCAAAACGGCTGTATCTATTCTCTATGTATCGTGGATGCATTTTAAGTTCGTGATTTTTCGAGCAAGTGAGTACATCCCTGAAATTGCCGTTAAGTCTTCCACTGATCTTTGCAATTATGTCAGGCCCCATAGCATTGTCAGCTACAACTAAAACTTTCATAGTTTTATTAAAAGCCAAAGATTTGATGAAACATAATCCACCAAGAGCACCAATTCGATTACTTCGAACGTTGAGACTTGTCAAGCTCTCGTTACTTTCCAGCATTTGTGCTATGCACTCACTACCCACTAATTCGAGGTTATTAAACGCTAAATCTACCGTTTTAAGCTGTTTATCATTTTTAAGTGCATTTGATACAACAGATGCACCCTGTGAGTTGATTCCACAAGCACGCAATGATAATGTTCCCAAAGTAGTGCAGTTAGCGAGACCCGCAAATAGTGCAGACAGAGCTGAAACATCAAATATATTAAAACTTAAATCAATGTAATTTAGTTTGGGCCATGAATGTTGTTGCAAATTTTTACATATAAGATCAATAGAAGGCAAAGTCATTTTATTTGCAGTACATTTTAGCGTCTTTAACTCAAAATTGGAATTCTGAAAGTACATGAGTGCTTGTGCATCAGGCTCGATAATCTTTGTACTTTCGAAGATGACGTCGTCACGGAAATTAAAAGCATAGTTCGGGCCAATGTCCATGAAACTTTCACTACCTTTTGGATACATAATACGTAAATATTCTTGTCCCACTGAATATTTCAGATGCTCCGGAATCATTCTTTGCAGCTTACTGGCGGGGCCGTATTGTTTTCTATTCAAGTGCATTGCTTTCGCAAGAGCTTCTACAGAGAGTTCTCTCAAAGATTGTGGATGATAATAATTTTCATTTGGATTAGGTACCTCAGAAACAAAAGGAGGCAACTTTTCATTGTATTTTTCTGTTGGATCAAGAAAATTTCCTTTTTCTACGATACCTTGTGCATCAGTGAACACTCCCGGACCATCTTTTCGTCCGAAACGAAAACGACCTTCAAAACAGCTACCATCAGCATATTTTTTCTTGCCTTGACCATGCTCATATCCTTTAGCGAATTCACCTTCGTAACGGGCTCCATCAGGGTATATTTGCGTACCTTTGCCATGTTTTAATCCTGTGTACCATTGTCCTTCATATGTGGCACCTGTAGGTTTGATCAAGTTACCAACTGGAACACGTTTATGAACAGTAATGACACAGTTATCAGTATGATACTCACCATTCACCCACTCTCCGAAGTAGATGGTACCATCACTGTATATTTTGACGCCATAACCGTGTGGTTGAAGCTCTCCTGTTTCATCATTCTTGTTTACGAGACCAAAGTATTCATCGTAATTATCTTCAAATCCCCATGACAAATGAGTAGATTCACGCACATCTACATCATAGCTAACACCAAGTTCTTTCACAATGAGAGTGCGTTGCCTATTTCTATCCATTTTCATATCCCATCGACTACTATGCTTAGCTTCCAGAGCTCGTTCGTGTAACTTCTCATCACGATCTTCAGCTTCAGCTAATTTCTTAAGATTAATCCATGCATTTTTTGGAGTATCTTCATTAGCCTCCCATATAAGACGACCATTTCCTCTAAGACGTGAAGTACCAGGAGTAGTGACTAACATACATTCTTCACAGTAATTCAAAGAATAGGCTATACTACCAGACTCATATGACATAAGTATTGGTACTTGATGAAATTTTCTACACCGGATACAAGTTTTGCGATAGTAATAACGCCTTTCACCATTTTCTAAATGCTCTGGTCTATATCCATGTGGTACACGACGTTGCCGAACACTAAAATCACGTTTCACATAATAAACGTCTCTACCAGTACCATCATCAAGACAAACACCAGGCCAAACAAAGTTAGGATCATTTATGCCTTCCTCCTCTTCAGAATCAGAGCCATTGTCACCCATTTTCTTAACCCTGTTGAATCAAAAATGCAATTTTTTTTTGTCTGGTAAGTTGATGCAATAATACAGTGATTACACGACAATATTTAACAGCAAAATTTACACAACAACAACAAGAAGAGCCTATTTTGATCAATAAATGTAAAATTTGTTCATAAAAAGTGACTGTTTCAGTGAAATCAGTCAAGGGGTCTGACATGACGGAACGGGTCCCCATTTTTATTTCTGACTTTAAAGGAGGTGCCCATTAATCTTCTTATAAAACTTACAATTTCAATATTACATATCTATTATAGTGGCATTGTCACACTGATTTTTCTTAGTTCCTTATTTATATAAACTAATTAAGATTCGACTTTTTATGATCTCAGTTTTTTCTTGTGCTTCTTTGCAAATCATAAGAGTGTAGCCTATTTAATTGAGATTCGACTATGTTGAGAAGACAACAACAGAATCGGGTAGGTAATGGAGCAAACTTGTTTCCTACTATAGGTGGTGCCTTTGTTTCTAGTTCCACTCCAAGCACTGGAGGTCGTAGTGTTGAACCACGAATTGCGGCAGAATTCAATGAAATTGGTATAGAATTAGGAATATGTAGCAAACAAGGCAAAAGGCCATACCAAGAAGATGAGTTTTGTGCCAAAGCATTTATAGACAAGGGCGTGATTGGCGGTGAACCATGTTCAGAATCACATTTTTTTGGTCTTTTTGATGGACATGCTGGGGGGCGCTGCTCAAAATTTGTTAGTACAGGTATAGTACAAGTTCTACAGGAAGACCCACAAATTGCATCAAACTTACCACAATGTTTAAAACGTTCATTTCATGTAATAAATGACAATTTCTTGAAACTTGCGGAGAGAATGCGATTTCAGGATGGATCGACAGGTATATCTGTCATCATACGAGAAAATAAATACATGATTGCTAATGTTGGGGACTGTAGAGCTATATTAGTTTGTAATGGTAAGCCAATTCAGTTATCGAAGGATCAGAAACCGACTAACCCTGAGGAACAAAAGCGTATCTACGCCCTGGGAGGTCATGTTGTGAATTGTATGGGGATCACACGTGTTAACGGTGTTTTAGCTGTTTCCCGTGCATTTGGCAACAGATCGTTACGAGATGTTATACGTCCAGATGCAGAAATTACACAGCGCTCTATGAGTCTCGGCGATGAGTTTCTAGTCATTGCATCGGATGGTCTGTGGGACGTACTGAGTAATTCTTATGTCACTGAACTCTGCCTAAAATTGCAGAATAGTCCTTCACAAGCGATAGCAGAAGAGCTAGTTAACCAATCATTAATTCGAGGAAGTATGGATAATATTACATGTCATGTAGCTAAACTTGGAAAGTTTGTTTCAGACCAATTGAGTGCATCGTCGAAAGGTGATGGCAAGCTTGATAGAGATTCTCCCATCATGGGCACCACCCAGAAGGGAGGTCTTGGACGTAAGTTTAGTGATGACATGGAGGATATGCATAAGCAGAATGGAAATAAAGATTTTAATGGATATATATTTCCGAAAAGAGCTGATGCAGCTAATGCAGCCGGTATTATGAACAGTCTGCCTCGCCCTTCAACGACGAGTATTTCAGATAGATCAACACAACGAAATGGAGCAATCAGTAGTATATTTCCCAATGCACAAGGTAGCTCTCCATCAATTCCAATGCATCAGGGATATGGCCAATCATCATCTCGATCAACGAGTGTAGCATCTCCTGATGTACCACTCGGCCAACAGCCATATGGTCAGCATCAAACGCAGTCCTATTCACATGGACGTGAACAACATAGAAATGGTGGTGGAGGATATGGTCAGGGGGAGAATAGGTTTATGGCGGCATATCAATCATTTCATAAAGATAGAGAAGATGCAGGAAGAAAAGCACAACAAGCAGGCATGGGGGCTAATAGATTCAGTAACTCACGACCAATGACCGGCTTCAGTGCTACTGGAGGATATGGAAGAAATTCCACCGTTACGAATGGAAGCATTAGTAGCAGTGGCTTTCAAAGTATATCGAATGAAAATGGGTATAATAGTCATACCCCAAGTCCCCGCTTATTGCATTCACCAATCACAACTCGTGCTCAATCAAATAGGTACACACAACGGGTTTCGACAGCGAATTCAGTAAGTGGTCGCGCAAGTATAAAAAGAATATGACATGTGCCATCGTTTTAATAATAACATATAGTCAGGTATTAAATGCACTATACTGTGGGTTAAACCCACAATTTATATGAGAAGAATAAAGAAAGTAAGGTTCTTCGCAATACATATTGTAGATCTCCTTAGTGAGAAATTGGTAACTGATTTAAGGAAACAATTTTATAATAGCTACATAAATAACAACCCGTTATCTTCCACCCCCCCACAATCTACTTATTCCTGCGGTCAATCCAGCAGTCACGCGATCTTCCAAAGCATAGCGCTCTTGTGCAGCAAAAGAAGCATTCACAAAATCCCGTTCTGATTCGGTAAGTTTAAGCACAGTAGCTATAACAGGGAAAAGCTGCCTCTTTTCTTTAAGTTCCACTGTCGCCATAAACTTACAGATGCAGTTTTTAAGATACTCCATATTCACAATACTGTCAGCATTACCTGGATCTACCTGCTTGCTACGATCAATGAAACTTATAAGCTCTTCACGCTGTGCTGTGAGCCTTAGTACGGCTTCCTTTTCGCTTTGAAGCTGGCGTCTGCATGATTCTAGCTCACTACCGCGACCCGAGTAACTTATACGTAACTCATCCAGCTCTGATTTTAGCGTTCCAACATAGTATAGATTATCAGCAGAGCCGTTACTTGTGCTATTATTCAAACTGCTTCCCACATTAGATCGTGCTTGCGAGGGGGATTCAGGCTTGCCAGTTAAAGATGGATCCGAAGGTGCTCTCCCACGAGAAGCTTTGCTGGAAGAATTCACCGCAGTGCGAGATTGCACAGTTGTAGTAAGATCTATTGCCCTATCAATTTGAACAGCAGCCGCTGCAGCACTGGCAACAGCAGTTTTTTTGGCAGCCTCTTTCTCTGCATCGAGTGAACTTTTAGTATCATTTAATTGTTGCTTCAAGTCAATTGCCTCTTGTTGGAGAGATGACACTGCTTGCTCAAGGGATTCACACTTTCGTGTCATCGCATCGCCGCGAACTTCCAAATCATCTACACGAGTAGTAGAATTTATCAATTCTTCACGACAACCTGACGCATCTGAGCGTGCATCATCCAGCTGCTGTGTTAATTTGGCTACATCTTCAGCCTTTTCAGCTGCCAAAGCATTGGCAGCTTTTAAAGCTTGTTGAGCTCGCTTTTTGTATTCTTCATGAGATTTCACAGTTTTCATGTTTTCATGCTGTTCTTGTTCAAGCAATATCAGCTTTTGTTGTAGTTGACTTATTGTTAAAGAATGTGTCTCTTCCATAGTGTGCATCTTTTTGATGGTCTCTTTTACTGTCCGATCACTGTTCTGCTTTATATCTTGCAATTGAACATCATGTGTTTCCTGAAGCGCTTCCGCCCAACTTGCGCGCTCAAGCTCTACCCTTTGCTCGAGTTCTTTTGCTTTAGGATGTAGGGTAGAAATTTCAACTTCATGTTTCTGAGCCTGTTCTGCAAATTTCTGACGCTCTGCAAGGCAAGTTGCTT
>JACKZZ010018731.1_pt1 | contig 10224 bp, 13 predicted proteins | sample 8027871 | NCBI WGS metagenome assembly JACKZZ01 (sample SAMN15724774, study PRJNA655200) | protist metagenome | isolation source: fluorescence activated cell sorting (FACS) single amplified genomes of... | place: USA: West Boothbay Harbor, Gulf of Maine | collected 2000-07-19
AATCGGGATGTTTTGTGGGATGTCTGGGGGGAAAGCCGGCACTGGTAGGTATGTTGAGGGATATCATACTCGGGCTCTTCCTTCGAGTAAGACGGTGACTGTAACACATCTGACGTCGGATGGAGCTAGCGATTTGTTGGTTTCGGAGTCGGCGCAGTCAGGTGGGAGTAGGGGGAGCAGGTCGAAAGCTACAGCTGTTCAGAACCATGCGAATGTGGAACAGTAGCAGTTCCAACCAACTACAACCTCCCAGCTTTCTTCAAAAAACACGGTCGCCCAGTGGTCTTCGAAAAACTCTTCTCAGAGTCAGACGCAGTCTAAAAACACAATTGTGACAGTACCATCGAAGACACAATACAAGGCTTGCTCCGACCTGGATCTGACTGTTCTTACAAGCGGGTCGATATCTGGGTCAGGACTTGCTAGCAGGGGTGGTACGAGTATCAAACGTGTTAGAAGTCTCGGCAGCACTGGTGGGAATAACCGACCAGGGGCTGCTGCCAGTGCAAAGACCTTAACACGACAACAACATGGGTGTATCAACTTTCCGACCTCGAATTTCAACGTGTTAAGAGCAGGCTCAGGCTCGGCTGCTAGTAAAGAGTCTGCTAGTACAGTTACTAGGACTACGAATCTTCGCCGAATTGTCTACGGTTCCGCCTCCGGAAGCGGGGTAAAATCGGTAGGTACGTATAGTAGTGTTCCACAGAAGGGCACTAGCAAGTCTAAGCGACAAACTCCTCCTACTAAGTCTAAGCCGGAAGTAAAGCAACCTACTCCCAGACAGATTCAAAACCAGAAATCTGAATCCAAGACCGATTCAAAAACCAGCAACAGCTTGTACGATCCCGACATCGACTTGGTCGAATCACAGAGCAAGGTCGTGGATGAGCCCGCGAGGTCTGTCCCAATGCCGGAACGCGAGCCGGTGCAGCTACTTGAGGTGAACACGAGTAGAGAACCCGGACCGAGTGGGAGTGGTTTGACCGAATCACAGGCTGCTGGTGTAGTAACTGTTAAAACGGGTTCAGTTGGTAACTGTCAGACTCAGCAGCGCGTCGTCCAGGTGGACCTGGGTTACGGCCAGCTGCTGAGGAGGTCGTTGGCGAATCAAAATGGTGAAAACGACAGGGGGGCTGTTCCAAAAGACGAAAGTGAAGCAGCGGAACCTGTTACACAGCCGGAATCAGGTGCAGCATCAGGAGGTTGGGGAGTTTCAAAAATGATTGCGGGTATATTCGGGGGGAAGAGCGGGTGAGGGGTGGAACTGAGAATTTAGTACTATTTAATGCAGTGATCAGTGAGAGTTGAAACTAGTTCTACGATTTACAGTTTACTTAAATAGATTTAGTAGCAGCAGTAGCTGCCAGCTGTCACCTTTCGAGTTTTATTTCAAGAGCATAGCATAGTACTAAGTACAGAAAAATTGACTTCAAAATTACAACACCAAGCATATAGATAGCACGATTTCGATGAATTTGCATTTCTCAACTTTCTAGATTTGATTGTCCTGTTGTTCCCTTGCAATTTCTGATACGCATAGCATACAAATACCATTTTTTTTGTTCAAGGACTTCCAGTACTACCTTAGGCTTTCACGCCCGTAACCGTATACTACGGTTGCGGGTAGGTTTTATCATCTTCCAGTTTAAGCAAAAGTATTAGTGAAAAGCATAACTGCTCTGGAGCATTTGTCATAGTATGAGTTACGCCTTGTTTACCTAGTTCTATCGTCATCTAGCATAACACTGTTAACAGTGTATCCATATTCTTGTATCTGCACCAGTATCCTAAATTAAATCATGATAACTTTAGCCTTTGACCAAGAAAATGCACACCGATTTGGATCTCTGCGTTGATTATTAAATATTGGGAATCTCGTTTGAAACACGAAAACTCCAGATGCAGCTGCAGCCTGCTACTGGTGCGATCGGTGACATCCCAGGAATTCCGCTGTGTTTCACCGTTGTACCATGGACTCGATGAATTTGCCTATGCCTGTCCCAGCGCCCCGGTTAGTATTAATATGCCCTGATCTTGGTCTTCGTCGTCAAATACGGTGTTGTTGCTGTGTTGGAGATTGTTTGATTTGCTCAACCCCCCTCTTGAGCTCTTGGTTTTCGAGCCTTTAGAGACACCATTAGTATTACCATCTAGGGGAGACATCATTTCGTTGGCGTTCCGGTCCTTAGAACTCGAGTTATAACCCGCTAGAGATATTTCCCGTGGCGGAACAACATCCTGTTTGGCGAAAATCATGTCGACAGCACGGTCAGTACCTGGTACTTTATGTTTTCCGAACACGAACTTACCACGCGGTGAACCAACTAGCATTGGGAAATTCACATTTGTAGGAAGGCCCTGATCATTTAGTACATTTTCATCATTTCCTTCCCTACTTCCCTCTATCACTCCGTGTCGCTTCAAATGTTCTCTAACCATCCGCTACTCCGCCTCCTTAACACTCCGTTCCTACTCTTCCTACTGCGCTCTAACATTTCGTTCCTCATCCTCACGCTGCTGCATCTACACAGCTGATTTCCGTGCATGCGATTCGTTCAAACTTCCATTACTCACAGACAAGCGGACATTGAAGTTTGAGACAATCGACTGATAAACAGCGCCGGAGTCATGGACCTGATTAGGAGACTGCAAGTCGTCAGCATCGGGTGGAGGAGCAATCATTGTGCCGTTTGCAGCAGCAGTACCGAGGTTTGTACCGCTACTACCCCCGTAATACAGCGGCGTCACTGCATTCACTGCTGCATTATAGCACGCAGTACCAGCAGCGTTATTAGTACCATAATAATCATCAGGCACATCCGCGAACTAAATGTTGTCCACGGTCGGTACCTACTCGTCGTCATCAATCTCATTAGTACCGCCATTATGATTAATACCGCCGTTCTCCTGGCTTCGAGTGATCATCATATCGCAAACGTCGGCAAAGCTCTCCATTTGAACATTTTACAACGACATCGTGAGATCGGGATTGACTTCTCCTTCGCCTGTCTGGTAGTTATCATCAGGCTAGTTATAACTGTTTGGGTTTTTTGGTTTAGAAGTTGAAGAACTTGAACTTGAAGTACCGGTATTGGCATTGTAAAATGTACTATTGGCTATTACTGTTTCATGCATTGGTGCGACAACTTGGGGTGCAAAACGAAAACTCTGCTCCTGAGGGACTTGCTCAGGTTGGTCATTGTGACTACTAGTACTTGGCATAAATGTTGTTGCTCTGGTATTGCTAGTACTGAAATTGCTATTTACATTCTGAAACTGATTTTGGTTCTGGTTAAAATTCTGGTCATTCTGAAGCTCCCCACCGTTTACTACCATCCATGGTCCCATCGATTCACCGTAAGTTTCCTTCGTATGAACCGTTTCTCCCGCGCCCCAGGGTCCTTATCTCTAGGACATCGCTTCTGAATCTGCCGAATTGAAGTTACTATTACCACCTTTACTCTGACCGCTGTTGCTGTGAGTGTTGCAGTTACTCTCCATTTCCCCATGGAACAAATACGGTGGACTAGGAGTAACAAGGCCGCCCCCGCTTGGTTTAAAGGTTGTTGACCTTGTTTGTGGAATCCCAACCACCGGCATTATAGACCTGATTCCAATTGAGGGCATCCCGAATGAATTCCGATTACTGGCCGTGTCAGCAATACCAACCGTCCTTTGACCAAGATGTTCCTGATTCTGAATACCTATTGGATTCGGAGTTCTCAGAAGCTTGGCGTTGGATTTCATAATCCTAGGGATTGTCAGAGAGGGCATACCAGTGCCGAGTTTAGGAGTTACAGTACCGCCAGCTCCAGTGCCGACTGCGCCGCCTCCAATCAGCCTTGTATTGCTTTTAGATCGATTTCTCGACGCTGCAGTTGCTGTTTCCTCCGAGTTAGGCGCCCAATTCATAGGTAAAGGCAAAGAATGAATAGGCGTCCACCGCTCCTCCGCCGGTTTTTGCATCATAGCGTTGGATTTAGCGTTATTCAGCGGTACGGCTGGACCTGGTCCAGTATGACCAATAGAAGCGGAAAGGCCAGCGTTGTTACCACTTGCGGTAAGACCACCCGGTCCCCCGATCCCGTTCTGTAGGTCCTGAAAATTCATTGACATACCACCATCATTAGCTAATCCTGCACCAGGAATTGCGTAGCTATTCCCAGCGTAATTCGCAAACCGCCCCCTACTTCTATTCAGTTCATCCTTAGTTTGTTCATTCAAAACCTCATCCCCTGGTCTTGCTATCAACCTATGGCCCGTATTTGCATCTTCCCAGTGCACAGACTCCGTCGGTAAACACTATGACATGACGAATTGTTTTACAACAGGGTTTGCAACAGTGTTTGAATTAGTAACGTCGTCGACAGCGGCGTTAAACCGAGCCTCAGAGATTCGGGAGGTTTCTGCATTGATTTGTTTCTGGCGGGCATTGGCTACTGTTTTATCCTCCTCTGTACTCGCCCCTTGAACGACGCTAACACTCGGCGCAAAAACCACCCTCTCCTTAATATTGCCGTCTGTTGGTGAAAAGTTAGAATCGATATGATTACCAGTTTTGGTGTTAGCATTCGGCCCAACAGCCTCCAAAATATCAGAGCGTTCATTCAAAAGCGTCTTATTTTTCTCATTCACATCCCCCCCCTGCACGCCAAACGGCGTAAAATAGGTAGGATTGCCCCATTGATGCACAGGGCCCTGCGGTTCATGATAAATCCCATAGTCTTTTCGCTTGTCCCACTCAGTTTTGCGAGCTAGAGTGGACTGAACATGCTATATCCCGGTGATGTTCAGGATCTTTTGGTTTCTGCAGGCGCGCATACTCGCGTTTGCTAGGTCGGAATCGTGGCCACTTACGTTATTGGCGGCGGTTAAATTCTCCAAGGGCGAGCGCAGGACTGTGTACCCGAATTCGTTGCAGACTACCATGCGGGGAGATTGAGCAGCTACTACGGCTGAGAGAGGGACAGTTGAATTTTTAATATCAACAGCAGCATTACTCAAAGGCCCACTACCAGCTGCAGCAGATTCAGGATGTTGTCTAGGAGTCACTGTTCCAGCCCTTTCCCTCGACGAATTTCTCGCCAAATTCTAATTTGCCATCGCCATACTTTCTCCAAACTAACTTCCAAAATCCCCCACTTTGAATCCCCGTTCCTCTAAATTCATTAGCCTAGGACCATCACCCATCATTTTGTTGCCGCGATTTCGTGGAGACAGCATGCTATCAGACAACCTTTCGACCGGACACCCGGCGCCGAGTGTGCCTAAATTATTTTGGAAGGACCCTAGAGGGTTGGTTAGAGGATCCCGGAAATCCACCTGTGGAATGATAGGAACAGTGTCGCCAACATTTCCGGCGGTGGTGTAGCCGGCTACTCTCGTGGATTTTCGGTTTACGGTAAGACCGTTGGGCCGGTCTAACGCTGAGTTTTGAAGTAGTGAAGGGTCGTCGAAACTTTGGAAATTCTGGGATTGTTGTGGGGCGATGGAGATTTGGCGGGGAATAAGGAGATTGGAGGAGAAACCGATTGTTGACGACGGTTTTGAGGTGGGCTGCGGTGCGAATGCCTGCTCTTGATTCAGATTCCCGAGATTCAGTCTCGGAGTTAGATTCACGGTCTGATTCTCAGGGATTTGATCTTTGTTTTCGCCCCTAGGAGACCTCTGCACTTCACCACGAGGCGTGACTTCGGGCGTAAAGTGGCCCTGAGCCCGAGCATACTGTCGGGGACCTGGGCTGAAAGATGCTGCAATCAGATGAGCCTGAACCTCTCCACGTGGACTACCGTGACCTGGTACTAATTCCATCTTTTGCTGCATGACTCCAGACAAATCCAGCTTCTTGACAGGTGTAAACCGCGGATGCACTACCGAACCAGTTTGAGCATCAGACGTTACAGTTTCAGCGCCCTGATTCTGAGTTCCATCTCTGGGCGTTACCGGCCCTGCACTTCCAACAGCACTACCCCCTGCGGAAATCTTGCCCTGAACCTAACTAAACTACGCCAATGGCAACCCTGGTACTTGAAATTGTGCCGTAAACTGCGAGGGCACCGTGGCGAAACCTTCTGAACCAACTGAACCGTAGGAGCCGTAACTCTGTCTAATCACGTCCGGCCCCTGTAATCCTAACCCTGGAAGATGCGGCGGCGGATAAGGCACACTCCTGTTCTAACCGTTGACACCCATTGGTATCGGTGGTGTCGGCGTGGTGTGAGAACGGGGGGAGAGAAGGAATCTCGCTTTCTGGGAAGTGACGCTAAACTCTGGATTTAGGGCGTTGGAAAGAGGTTTGGTTTTGAGTTTTCCTTTTGGGGATAAGTTGTTCATGATAGAGAGACGGGGCGAAGTCCTTCTTCTGGTGATGTTGTCGTTGACGTTGATGTCTTTAGAGGGGGTTCGAGAATCTTTTTGAGAATCCGGGGGAGAGAGTGCTCGGTCTTTCGATAGACCACCACGGGGTGTGCTAGCCGGGTCCCGTGGCGTACCTGGCCCTGGCAACTCGTTAAAATTACTGGTGTTGTCCTGATTATTAGGTGTCCGCATGCCCCTCGGTGTTCCAAGACCGACTTCTTCTTGCTCTGTTCCCTGCGGCTGTAGATTCAGCGGAATCAGATTCAACATCTGATTTTGGTTCATTGCCATTGCCCCCGGGCCCTACTGTACTCCGACTCCTATTCCCGGTGGCGGCGTTCTGCTCCTAGTCCTCTACCACGCTTCACTTAGATTAGATATCCCGCCGAACTTATCGAATCCTAAACTCCGTTTACCATCGGTGTTTCGCGCGCAATAAAACAGTTTTCCATTCAGTTTTAACGCAGCGGTGGCTTTACCGCTTAATCGCGTGCGTGAAGAACTTCTGTCTCTTATCTCCCCGCTGATACAGTCCTAACTGAGTCTACGTCTTGGGGGCGAACCCGGACCGTCTGCCTGATTAGCGTGCCTTGGACTCAACAATTTAAGAGAATCAGAATAAGAAAAATCATTATCAACACCGTCTTAAGGAGACTCAGCCAGTGGACTGGGGACCTGCAGCGGGCCTTTCAGGCCAAAAACCCCCTACGTTGGGAGTCTAACCGGTGGAACCTCTATCCTGGGGCTCGACATCGGCGGTCTGATTGTTGGTTGCCCTCGCTCGTTCAAAACGGTTGCGAACTCGGTTAATTGTCCGAAAGGACCTTAGCCTACCAAGCCCGGTACTAGAGAGGATGATTGAGCTTGGTTCTGATTCGAAAAATCCTCTTCCTTTGACTCAGATACCATCTGATCTCGATTCCTGAAGGTAGGCGTCAACGCCCCAGGTAGACTCTGAGGACTCGGACTTCGGATCTGATTAGTATTTTGATTGTTACCCTGCATCTGATCCTGCTTCCCCCCACTCTCATTACTCATAGTCAATAGGTTATTGTTGTTCACCGGTGCAAACCGATTCTGCAGGCTGACTGTCTGAGCATTACTGAACCTAGGATTTACTTTTAGTAGCTATGGCGCAGGCACAGGTTTTTTGTTTTTACGGAGCGCACTACCACTGTGAGCGCCAGCGTTAGACCCACTTGAATTCGAAACTCCAGCAGCTCCGCCGGCATTGTTGGCGTTCTTTAATGTTGTTGTATTACTTGACGCAGAGCTACTACTTGCTACCTTTGCGGCTGAAGGACCCGGCTCCTGAACCGGTGTTACAATAGAACTTGTCGTCTTCTTCTGATTCACGTTCTTCTGAACTCCGGCTGTAGCTGGTCCAGCTGCTGAGGTTTTAATATCCTTCGAATTCTGTCCTGAACGAGGTGTCGCAGCCGCTGCCGCTTTTGCAGTCAAACTGGTGCCAGAACTTACAGCAGTGCCACCGCTTTGAGTTTTCGAACCATTAGGAGTTTTCGCAACAGTAAAGGAACCAGTCCTGGAAACAGCCTTCTGATTCGATGAAGTACGGCTGCTAGGCTTTGCTATTGCTGTAGGCGGTGTTGTTTCAGTCTGAGTCCCGTAACCTTGCGTGGTAGTAGACTAAGTACCAGCTACCGCTGCCGCTGCGGCTGCAGCGCCAACACCTATTCTGGAAGTAATTGTAGTCGCTGTTGCACCGGCACCAGTACCAGCCCCCACACCACTCTGGTTCGCATGCTCTGCCGACAGTGCAATCGTATCGACCGAATCGTAGGTTTCAGTCAGCGTGACTCGATCCTGATTCGGAAAACTCGGACGCTCCTGGGGTCGGTCGAGACTGAGACTGTCCAAAGGTCTGTTCTGAGACGACTCCTGAGGCTTTTCAGTATCCTCTGGCCGAAGGCTGTCGTAGTTCCAAGAAGAACCTCCGAATCGTGGGACTGGCTCAAAATTAGGATTCCGCGACGCAAGAGTTTCGCTACCTACAGGACTGAATCGCATCGAAGTCTATTATGCGCCTGCTCCAGCCGAGGTTGGTGATCCCCTATCCCCTCCCTTACCCGGGCTATATCCAAACACGGCTGGACTACCACCACCCTTTCCACCGCCCGTTGCATGCATCTACGGCATCCCCCCACTCTCCCTTATAACTCGATTAGTACCGGGCGAAAAACTGCTCCCACGATTACCGGGCGCAAAACTGCTTCCAAAATTTGCCCTAAAAGTAGGTGTATCTGGCGCTGCAACAGGGTGCTACCCATGGTACCCGTAAGCCCCTACCGCAGATTTACGAAATTCTTCCGCGTGCTAGTTATAACCCGTGTTACTAGATAGTAAGCTGCCGCTGTCCCGGTAAGACCCAAAATGGTCGCGATTCACATTATTCACGGCTACTGCTTCCCTCGTCTAGATTATAGCGAATCCGCCACCGGGAATCGCTACTCTTTTTACCCCGCTACTAGTACTGCCACTGGAACCGCTCCGGTTTTTAGTAGGCGTGATACCCGGGCTGTAGGTGGAACTGCTCCGGACAATCTCCTAACTCGCTGCAGCTCTAGCCATTTCTTTTAAGTCATGAGCATCAAGAGGTCCTGGTACCTCGGGCAAACTGGTCCTGAATTCAACGCCGAGATTACTGGATCCACCCAGAGAAGCACTTAAGTTTACATTCAGCGACCTATCCTTCGATTGCGACTTAGTCTAAGTCTTTTTGCCCTCAGATTCTTTACTGGCACTCCCTTCTAGTCGTGTAGTGCTAGAAACGCCGCGTGGAAGAGGGATTTTGGAGGGAGTTTGAGTTTTAGCAGGAGAGGAACCTGGTGTAGTAGCAGAACCTGATTGAACTGTTTCCGTCGTATTCACCGCGCAGTAACTCTCGGTTGTTGAATCGATTACATTCACATTGTCGTTGAATGCCGAGTCAGAACCGAGTGTCTCTGTAGTACCTAAACCCGCATTGTTGTTTTGATTATCGACATTGTTAGTAAAAGCAGTTGGTGGTCCTGGAGATCTACTACTACTTGCTGCTGCTGTGACACCGGGTCTCGGCGGCGATGTTCTTGAAGTAGTACTGGGTTCAACCGATCCCGCTGGGTCCCACAGCTATTTGACAGCAGCGCTACCAATAGCACTCGCCCCGCCTCTAGGTGTATTGTTAACCGTGTTATTCGCGGTACCCTGCGCCGTATTTGTAACCGACAAACCCGGTGGCGTTCCACCCGTATTCGTGCTTCCGACACCTGAATTATTCAGACCAGTGGGATCAGAAATTTCCGGTACTACTCCACCCTTCTGCTACACCTAGGACAATCGTCCCTGCAGCGCTGCGACCTGTTTCCGTAACTCTTCCGCCTCTGCGGCACGAATTGCGTCAACTTCCTTGATTTTTGCGACATAGGCTCGTTCCATGTTCTTGACGACCTCAATGTTCACTGGGTGCCCTGTACTAGTAGAGGCAGCCTCCTGAGTTTTTTGAGTTACGTGAGGTTGTGACTGTGGTGGGACGGCAGAAACAACCTTAGCCTTGTCGAGATTGATCTTCGGAACGCCAGGAGGAGGGATTGTATGGCTAGCAGCAGCTACCTTAGGAATACTCACATGCTCTTTGACATGCTGGTGCTCCTTTGTGTGGCCTGTACTAGCGTCATGACCAGCTCCTGCAACGGGACTCGCCCTGAGATTAACCGGCTTTACTTTAGGAGTTCCAGAAAGATTCAATTTAACGTTACTGTTGTTCTCCCCCAGTTTAGCCTTTTGAGGCGTTACATCCCTCTTCTGAGGCGTCACTTCTCGTGGTGTCGACGCAATCTTCTGTGGTGTAACGTCTCGTGGTGTCGA
>JACKZZ010009156.1_pt1 | contig 10223 bp, 1 predicted proteins | sample 8027871 | NCBI WGS metagenome assembly JACKZZ01 (sample SAMN15724774, study PRJNA655200) | protist metagenome | isolation source: fluorescence activated cell sorting (FACS) single amplified genomes of... | place: USA: West Boothbay Harbor, Gulf of Maine | collected 2000-07-19
AATAGCATTAGCATTCCACTTAGAAGCTTCCTTCTTCATGGTAATATACTTATTCTCGCACGCCTTCTTATGAGCCTCCTCTTTGGCCAAAAGTTTAGCTGCCCACTCTTCGTCATTCAGATCACCTTGTTCCGAAGGCTCCCTTGCCAAAAGTACAGGAGGGTACCATTTCGCAATGACTTTCTTATAAAGTGGGTTATCTTCAATAGCCCACAGAACGTCATACGCTAGAGGCTTATCGTTCTTCTCGATGGCAGCTTTAAGAACTTCGCAGACTAGAGTGAGCCGACCCAAATCCGTAAGTAAAGCCCTACGTGCATTGATCAGCACAGAAACACCATCTTTAAGATTGTTCGCTATACGCTCCTTATCTTGCCTGTAATTCTGCTGTTGCCTTTCAACTCCCCGAACTCTGATGATCGCTTCGGCTGCGGTCTCTGCTCTAGCACTGGCTTGACCGGCATGACCTCCAGCCCTTGCAGACTCAGATGCAGTAGTCGGTAGCATAGCATCCTTCTCCTTGGTCCATGCAACATCAAGTGCTAAAGGGTTCTCAGGACCTAAACCAAGCAACAATAATGGCACTCTTGTCTTCCATCCTTTTTCCCATCCTTTACCTCTTGATCGAGGTATCCTCTTCCTTTCAAAATAACCAGGCGCTTTTGCCCATGTCACATCTATCACATTCTTCTCATCCCCTGGCGCTGCAGACATAATACTTATCTATAAAGCTATCAGATCTAATATCTACCCCTCGGCCTTTCCGGAGACCTGAAGGAGGGACCCTCTTTCCTGGCATTCCATTGGTGGAAGGAAGCTGGGGATTTTACCTAACCAAAAAAAGGAAAATTGGAAAACGCGGGTTTTATCAGTTTTACAGCTCTCTGCTCTTGTTGCTAGTTTGCCAGCAATGGATAAGGTAAAACAACAAAAAGCGAAAGAGTTGGAGACTCGGGAAGGTGCTAAGAAGAAGAAGAAGCTGAATAAAGTGAAGCCTCCTTTAAAACCTTTCCATGCTCCTCAAGAGTTGTTTAATCTTACATCAGATGAATATAGTCGATTAGAAAAGCTATTCAAGTTGCAAGAGGTCCGTCTTGCTACATCACGGAAAGACATGGGTAAGTCGAAGGACCAGTTGAATATCGAAAAAGTCCAAGCGATGTTAGCATCAAAGAAACAAAATTTTCTGGAGACACGAATTCTTACATCTGTGATGAGTAAAGCTAATAAATATGCTAGATTAGGGGATGAATTAAACCTCAGGTCTACTATTTTCAATTTGGACTATTACGTCAATCGACGGTGTCTTATTACGGGACGAACTATGTTAGTTGAAGCTGCTGGAGCTGGCCATTTACATATAGTACGAATGTTATGTAGAGAATTTAAAGCAAGCCCAAGAACGCCTACTATAATGGGCAACGCTACAGCATTGCATGTGGCAGTACAAAACAATTTCCGTCAGATTGCAGCGATGCTGATCACCCATGGGGGTGATACGAACGCTAGAGACAACCAGCTAGCAACACCCATGCATTATGTACAAAGCATTGCTGTATTGAAGACCTTAGTACGGTTTGGGGGAGACGTCCTAGCTAAGACAAGAAAAGGACACACCCCACTGGAGTACTACCAAATGATGATTCCCTTGGAGGAACAGGACCCGGACTTGGTTGCTGATATGGAGGGGAGGATGCGGAAGGCACGCATGAAGACTCGACTTGACCTGCCTCCGAGCCCACCTGATTCAGATGAAGACCGTCCAGCGACAAGAGCAAATCAGGTGCGTAAGCGTGCCCCACCAAAGGATGCCTAGCCAGTCTGAATTGATAGAGAGAGAGTGTGTGTGTTTGAGGGAGAGAGATGGAAGAGAGTGCTGTGTTGTTTGTTGTCAATCAATCATGAAATCCGAGTTGTTTCTTTTGGTTGAATTTATATATGGTACGGAGTATGAGCATTATTACTTTTTTAAAGGTTGTACTTGGTCTTATTTTAATACGTAGTATTAATTATTGTAATTATATTGTATACAACCCTATGGGTAATATACGACCCTATGGGTAATATCTTCGCTCTACAGAAAGAAAATGCCGATTTATTCAAACACATATAATTCAGGGAGGTGGGTACATAGGTAAGTATAACAACATACATGTTTGAAAAGCGGAACATAGTTTCATTATTAATCCGAGATCTTTACTTTGATCTTTTTCTTCAAAATTTTCTTTTTCTTTTTCTTTTTCTTCTCAGGCTCTTTCTCGTTTATATCACCAATGTCATCTTCAACGCGAAGTTTAGCAATAGAATCAGTAACTTCTTTATCAATTGGTTCCGAAATTCGTTCAGCAGCTCGAATGTCCTTCGATTTCGTAACCATTTTCTTTTTACCACTCTTCTTAATTGCAATTGGTTCATCAACTCCTTCCACAACTATTGGTAATATATCTTTCTCAACTTCAGCAAGAACAATATCCGGAGCAGTAGTTGTTGGTATACTAATATTCATTTTCCTTCTATTTTCAAGACGCTTAATTAAAGCACGTGCTTTCATTTCTTTCTCATTTTGAAGGTTCGCACGGAGAGTTTCTCCTTCTACTTGTGATTGTTCAATTTTCTGTTTAGCTGCTAACACTATTGATGGACTCCTCAAGGAGGAAAACCCAGCATCAGGAGTGGTATTGGGAATAATGCTAATTGGTGCATTCATTGTCATTTGAACATTACTCACACGTCGTCCAAAACGAGGAGGAAGAGATTTGATAACCTTTGCAACAATATCTTTATCTTCTTTCTTTATACCGAAAGAATCATCTGGAATAACATCTGAATCCGTATCCGAGTCACCAAGATCAAAAATATCTTCACCAGTATCTGCTTCAGTAACATCGATATAATCATCAGATTCTTTCTTTTTCTTTTGTTGTTTATCACGAGTAGTGGTAGTTGTTACATCAATACTAACAGCTCTAACTCCATCAACGACATCACGTTGATTAGGAGATGTCGCAATAATATCATCATCAGAAGACTTATTAATAGGAGCATGAGAATGAACATTAGTAAGCTTCTCTGGCTCTTTTTTCGCTACATACTCTTCATTAGCACGTTTGCGTAACTCTTCTACTAATAGATGTTTCTCTTCTTGGTGTTGTTTATGCAATTTCTGTTGCTTTCTACGGAATCGAAGGGCAATATATACTACACCACCGAACAATGCAGCCAAAAATGCACAAGCGAAATAAAATTCAGCTCCATCACCAGCATAAATCAATCCTACGACGATAGAACTAAACACACCACTTAATAATGGTATAGGAAGAGTAATAATAATCTTTTGGAACACAAAAGGAAGGCCACCAATGGAAATAAGTAAACCTACAAGTGAAAATGCAAGGCAAGAACTAATAACTCGTCGACCAATTCTACCCAAGGTTATATTCTTATTCACCTCATCGCGATCTTCGTATGCTAGACGAGAATTAGCTGGTAAAGGGTTCTTATAACTCAAGACTAAAGCAGCTTCAGGCAAATGGAAAAACTTTCTCGCAACAAGATTAGAAAGGAAAAGATAATCTGTAGCAGAAAAAGTGGAAGCATTCCATCCTCGGCGGTTGTCCCGTTCATCCTCAACCTCACTATCAGAGTTACTGTCATCAGAATTTGAATCCGAGTCAGAGTCAGATTCTGATGAAACTTTAGATAAACCTTTCTTTTTCACAGTAGCTTCACGTCTCGCACGTTTCTTTTCATCGTGTTCTTTATCATGTATGGCAATAGTCGCTCTGTTTCTCTCATCATCAGAAGCTCTAGCGAGTAATGAGTCTTTATCAAGTGCTGACCCTCGAATAACGGCTTGTGTGGCTTTTACAGCTGGTGCAATTTGATTTGGAATAACATAATTAAGCATGACAGCTTCAAATGTCATATCAAATACAACAGTAAAAACGCAAAGAATCATAGCAAGTGACATCCAATTGCCTTGCCATAGTGTCCCTTTAACTTCGCCATATACAATACAAAGATTAAAGCACCAGTAGTTAATAAACAAAATCGCCAACCAAGCGGCCATCTTTAAATTCCAACTAACTACTCGAGTCGTCTTGAAATATTCCATAGACTTTTCAGCAAAAAGATGACCCTGAGGTGTGTTTTTACCAAGTAAATCTATGCAAAAGAGACGAACCAATTCAGCACCAATGGCATAATCAGGATAACGTTTCAATTCAGCCACCTTTTCATTAGATTGTTTTTGGAGTTTTGATAAACCATCTATACAACCATATCGAGAATCCCAATGAACCAAAGATTTGTCAAGGCTTTTGCCCTTGATAACAATCTCCCATTGTTGGCTGAAATTATTCAAAGTAGATGTCCTGATAGCACCGGCATGGCATCCACGAACATACAATATTATGGACTTATCAAGTGATGAAAACATATCATCTGCTGAAATATCCAAAAAGCGATCAGCGGAAATTGAAGCAGAATCTGAAATTGTCAAAGATGTGATTTTTGTTTCTGGAATTGTACCAACTGCAACATGGCGTGTCGAACGCACGTTGTCTGGAACAGTCATTGAGCGAGACCACAGTTCAATATTCACATCTCGTTTAGGTCGAGTCACGCGGCTTTTGATAGAAGTAGGTAGATCAGGCATAATAGCGGACATACGACGGCCTAAAGCAGCACCAGCAGAACTCATTCGTCGACCAACACTCATCACTGATCCACGAATTGCACTGAGCCAAGATTCTTCCATAGCTTCCGAATCAATCAAATCCTGAGCAGTAGGGGCATGAAGTAAACCCTGGAATAAATACGCAATGAAAATTCTGAAAGGTACCATAAATGCCACAGCAATGCCTGTACATACTAAGAATATAAAGAGCGTCGAGTTCACCGCATTGAACACACAGGTAGGTGTAGTCACATCAGTGTCTGGGTCAGTTTCATAGGACCATGAACATTTAGACAACTCGTGGTCATAAGGTGACATTACTTCAATACAAGATGCCTCATCTGAGAAAGTCTGACATTCACCATCGTCACCTTTAAACTCCAAAGAAGTAACGAATGCGGTAACTAGTAATGTTACATTCATAAGTGTAATGAATTCGGCAAGATTGATCAAGCGATTCTTGCGATCAGTACCCGTAAAGACCTTCATTAAAAGGTGAGACGAGGTGATTTCAGTCATCAAACGCGTATATGGATCCTTACTCGAAAACACTGCTGGGAATACACTCTCTATATATGAAGCCAAGTTCTGAATATTATTCAATCGAGTTATGTTCTTACTATCATCACTACCAATCTTGGCAATTTTCTTCAGTTGTCTAGAAATACCTGCATTCTCTATCGCTTCCACTTTACCCGAATTCTTCTCTTCACCACTAGAAGAGTGAAGGAAATTCTCAGATAAAATGAAACATAAGACCATTGTGGCCCAAATACCAACGAAAGAGAAAGACACCCGAATCGTGTTCTCATAAGTCTTCAAATAGAAAATGGAATCCGCACGTGATAAAACCAAAGCAAAATCAGAAGTGGCGATTTCTGCCATGGCGCAAAACTCTACTACACCCACGGATTCACCTACTTCACTGAACCCAGACAAGCGTCTTCGAGAAGCCGCGTCGTCACAGATTCGACATGCACAAGTAGTACTCGAGCTTGTATATGATACAACTCTACAAGACCCAGAAATACCACCGAGAACAGAACTATCACAAGTAGGTGTATAAGTCTTGTTGCACGCAAAATCCTTATTTACAACTTCGACTCCGTCACAAACATTACGAATCTCTTTTGGACTGCCAAAACAATCAATTGTTAAAGAATCAATAACAATGCCCTTTACACATCTCTGAGTGAATGTTGAATTCTCGTGACTAGCCATTTTCTCTATTCCTGATGCAGCCGACGGAATTACAAACATAACTTCGTCATTATCATTATCGCCATTCGATTGACAAGCCCCTCCAACTTCTAGACGAACTAGTCCAGACATGACATTATCACTTTGATCTGTGGTGACAACAGTAGATATGACAGTAGAATCAACAGAAGTAACTGCAATGCTGCCACCAGGGCTACCAGAATTCTTATTCAGATGAACCACAGCATCACCCTGGCTACTGTCTGAACAAGGAAGAACATAGACATCCGTCCCTTCTTCACCACCATCCGAGTTTTCATCACGACGCGATACAGACGAGCTCATGACATTGGATGTGATGACATGAGCGTCTTGCAAGGGCATCATGTTTTTACCGAAAATAGTTGAAAATAAGCCAAGAGATTTTTTTAGTGTTTCTTTATTCGCAATGATAGAAACGTCACTAGTAGAGTTGTCTAACCTTATATTAGGAGTGAGACCAGAGCTATAAGCCAGAAACAAATCATCTGCGCTACTCGAGTCAAGGGAAGGCGATGCTTGTAAAAGTCTTTCCACAGAAGTGCGCACCATGCTTTTAGCGGAGTTGGACAACTCGTCGAAAGAAGCCGATGCATCTTTCAAACTTTGTGCAGACCGACTAAGACTTTCATCGTCAGAATCACCATAAATCGAGTCAATTTGTATAAGGCTCTCAATCAACTGTTCTCTTAAATTAGTGCGAAGCTCTTTATCTTCCGCGCTGAAGTCGCCTGGTTGATTCAACGCACCCGTCATACAACTAATAGCCTGACGAGAACTCTGTGCTTGTAACGGTGTCATGGACTCAGATTCAGGAATTGCACTTGTCATATAGTCTTTAAGACTAGACATTCGATCAACATTGTTCGTGGGATGTACTTCAATTTCTACTGCTTGAGTTGCAAAAGAATTTAAGCTGTCGAAAATAGAAAACACAATCACCTTCTTAAACGAGTCATCTTCTTTGCCTGAAGGCAAAACAGACTGACCAGACCATGAGGCTGAGCGATCAATGAGTACCGTCTTCGATCCAACTGCGTCTAGTACACCAAAAGCGTACGTAAGAGGCAAATCCTCATCCTGCCACATACTGCTCGTAAAAGCAAAGGCTGTTGAAAGCTCAGTACCAGTCATGGGCGAAACAGACACAGATCCAGGAAGAGGAACACCATTCGTCGTCACTTCAATAGCAGAATAGGTCATAACTGTATTATCCAAGTCGTCTGTAATTGATGATACTACCGTAAAAATATAGTTCGCACGCTGTGGAAGACTAAATGGGTTGAGTAACAAATTACTGGTAATAGAGGAAGTAAACGCACTTGTGAGTTGATACGTAGTGTTTAAAGGAGTGCCTAAAACATCTTCAATGTTATCCAGTGCAGGTGAAACGCTCCATGATAACACTGCAGTTCCAGAGCCCACAAAGGATGCAAGTGATTGTAAACGCAAGGCTTTGTTTGTATCAATATTTTGCAAGACACTAGGAGGTGTCAATATCGCTATAGTAGGGGAAATGCTAGGCACCACGCTGACTCTTATGGATGTAGAATCCTCACGTCCGTGATGATCACTGACTCGTAGAGTCAGTACATTCTCAGAAAATGCAGTGACATCAGAATTAGCAAACACTTCAAGTTTATCGTTACTTTCACTTTCTGTTGTTGGAGTTGTAATCGTCAAGGCAGGGCAATCGGTAGTGTATATCGGCTCCACTTGCTCGCAACTCCATTCAAAGACAGGTCTTGTAAGCTCCTTGCTATAGTTAATTGATTCATCCGTGCTTTCACTTCCATCAAGTACAATACTCGATCCAGAACGTACGCTCGTGGTTAAACCACCAGCAATATTCGCTACGATGTCACCAGCAGTGACAGTAACCTGAACAGTATCAGATACAGTGAGTACAGAACCGTCAATAGAAGCAGTTAAAGATACCTCATACGTAGTGTCCTTTTTAAGCCCAAATTCAGGAATTATCAACTTTGACGGATCTTTAGAAGAAGAAGTTAATGTTGAAAGCATCGCACCTTCGCTCTTAAAAGACCAAGAGTAGAGAATCTTTTCACTAGATGCAGAAGAACTTGTGGTCCCACAATATGTCACACCAGTCTGAGAAGATAATTTAAGCTGTTGGTTGCGCTGGATAGACACAAATCTATCGCCAAGAATAGTAACAAACGGAATGCCTTCATCTTGAGCGCTTATAACGTTGAAAATGAGCTTAGAAGAACCACAGCTATTCAAGAAATTGCATTTCTCTGCGGAAATGCTGTACTTCCGCCCACTTTCTAAGAAGTCCTTTGGAATAGTAACAGCACTCAATTTATTGAAAGCTGCTAGATTCAACCGTGCTTGGAGTTGAGTGAACGTATTTGAGTCACTAGCAGCTGGCATTACGGAAATCGAATAGCTCTGAGACAACCATGCCCTCCCGCCACTACCAGAACCAGTTGTAGTTTCGAAATTGTAGTCAGCACATGGCGATGCTGTCGAGGTACCTACAAGATCGAATGCGGGGATAACAGGATTCGAAAACGCCTTGACAGCTGTAAGCATACTCGAAGTATCAGAGAAAGCCCAGGTCTCACAACCTGCACTATCAACACATGAGAATCGTAACTGGACATCAGATTTAAGAGAAATGATATCTCCAGGTTCAAGAGTACCACTTTTGCCAGGATAAATGATAACATCATTGTCGCCATCCCATGAACAAGATGCACCAGCTACGCCTGTAAACAGTTTAGAGCATTCAAACGAACCACTGGTACTCACTATACCTGCTTTATCTGTAGCAGAATCGAATTCGACACGTACTGACAAACCAGATGGTGCAAACATAGCTGACATCTTACTAGGTGGCGGAGGGCTTGTAGAGCTGTCTAACTTAACAAGCTGGAAAGAATTAGTCTCCATTTGCTTATTATATTCATCAGATGATGCTCCTGTCAAAACCGCCTTGAGTGTGTAAGTACCTGCAGGATGACTGCTTTTACTGTTAAATCCAACCCACTGGTTCAGCGAGCTAGTGGGCGTTATAGTGACAGTTGGTGGTACAAAAAGGTAGTACTCAACACCAGTAGCATCATTCACAGCTGATAGTGTTAAAGATACTGAGGAAGCTGGTGCAACATTCAATTGAACATTAGCAGCTTCAGATGTCATTTGCTGAGAAATAAAAGTGCTTGAAGCGAGTTGAATAGAAGCTGATTTACAGCAAGTCTCATTCATATGAACCTTTGTCGCAATCATATCTGCATAAGACATCATTGTTCCATCTGTTGACTCTGATGCGCAGTAGATATCTCTCGGTAATGCTATAGGCAAGCCATGTAGGGTCACCGATGCAGATGCATGAAGCACACCTTCGCCAATAGTAGATGATTGCTCAATATTACTAACTTGGTTCAATCTCTTGAGTTCTGTCAGTGATTTGGGACCAACAGAGCCAACAGCATATGCGCCACAGAACACGCGACCAAGTATACCATCCAAGGTAGCCTCACTTTCATCCAAAGTGAAGTCAATATCAACGGTAGTAGTACTCTTGGAGTCTACCGAAGGGGTGTTCGCTTGCACTAAGGCGATAGCAGGTGCACTATGATAGTTCTGGAAATCCGCAAATATAACCCTCTCAGACTCCTCGTAGACGATAGTAGCAGGTGATGATGGAGGTTTACATCCAGAGATTAAGCCTTTATTATTTGACATAGAAGAACTGCAAATACTGTCAAGTGAACAAGTATCTCCAATACATAAGAATGGAGAGTTGTGAGTACTGTCTGCGACAGGGCACGAACGTATGAACCAAGTAGAATTGTCACAAAAGAAGGAAGTACCATCAATAGTAGGCAACAAGAGAGCACCGATAATATCTGTGGATGTGCTCTGGACTTTACAAATCCATTCCACGTAAGCAATATCACCAGATGAATCAGCAAAAGCTGATCTCGCACTAATACTTTGCGACTCTTTATTAAGCCGTGATGACAAGAGGTCGCCAATAAAGATATGCCATTGTTGGCAAGATCCAAACTTCAGCACAGACTCCCCATTTAATTCTGCTGACAGCAATACTGATCGTTTGTCATGAGTAGACGAAGATCCGCCTTGATTGACGATAGAATCAGTTAGATCTACAACCATTCTGTCCAATCGAGCTACTAGTCTTTCTCCAGCTACTTCATGAATCGTCGGTATGGATGTGGGAATAGCAGTGGGGGCCGATGTAGGAATAGCAGTCGGCTTACTAGTAGGTGCTGGACTAGGAACTGACGATGGTGCTCCTGAAGGATGGCTTGAG
>JACKZZ010019287.1_pt1 | contig 10220 bp, 2 predicted proteins | sample 8027871 | NCBI WGS metagenome assembly JACKZZ01 (sample SAMN15724774, study PRJNA655200) | protist metagenome | isolation source: fluorescence activated cell sorting (FACS) single amplified genomes of... | place: USA: West Boothbay Harbor, Gulf of Maine | collected 2000-07-19
GTGCGGTCGCAGAGGGTGACAAAAGCGGGATGAAGAAGGAGCTTGCTACGCAGAACCAGCAAGTTACGGATCTGATTTATCTCGTGCGCTCGGACATCAGCAAACTCCAGCGCAAGAAAGTGAATTCCTTGATTATCTTGGACGTGCATGCGCGAGACGTTGTGGATCGTTTTGTGCGCGACTCCGTGCTTCAGAAGGAGGAGTTCGCGTGGGAGTCGCAGTTACGCTTCTACTGGGATCGCAGGTTAGATGACGTGCAGGTGAAGCAGTGCACCGGGATTCTCTTATACTGCTATGAGTATCAAGGCTTGAACGGACGACTGGTGATCACTCCGCTCACTGACAGGTGCGTGATGACGTTGACAACGGCGCTCACGTTCAACATGGGAGGCGCGCCGGCGGGTCCGGCAGGAACGGGAAAAACAGAGACTGTGAAGGATTTGGCCAAATCCCTCGCCATCAGCTGCATTGTGACGAACTGCGGCGACGGGCTCGATTACCGAGCGATGGGTGCCATCTTCTCAGGTCTCTCGGAAACAGGATTCTGGGGCTGCTTTGATGAGTTCAACCGAATCAACCCCGAAGTGCTTTCCGTGGTCGCCGCGCAAATCAAGACAATCCAGCTGGGTCTTACGACGAAAAAGAAGAGCATCGAGCTTCTCGGGCGTGACGTATCTTTGAAGCCAACCATCGGGTATTTCGTTACCATGAACCCCGGGTACGCCGGTCGATCTGAGCTTCCAGATAATCTGAAGGCGCTATTCCGTCCCGTGACAATGATCGTGCCAGACTTACTCATGATTTGTGACAACATGTTGATGTCGGAGGGGTTCATCATGAGCAAGGTTCTTTCGAAGAAAATGACCGTCTTGTACGCTCTTTCCGCTGGACAGTTATCGAAGCAGTATCATTACGACTTCAAATTGAGAGCGCTAAAGTCGGTGCTCGTGATGGCTGGGGATCTCAAGCGTGGCAGTCCTAACTTGAACGAAGACGTGGTTCTCATGCGTGCTCTACGCGACATGAATATCCCCAAGTTCGTAAAACAGGACGTCCCATTGTTCCAGGGTCTCTTGGGGGATCTGTTTCCCGGCCTGGATTGCCCTCGCGTAGGCCACCCCGAGTTGAAGGGCGCGATCGTAGAGTGCCTGGTTGAGCAGCGGATGAAGCCGTCGCAAGCGAAGTATGACGAGATTTTTGACCTGCAGGTCGACAAGATCATGCAGCTGTACGAAACGATGCTAACTCGACATTCTACAATGGTTGTCGGTCGCACAGGCGGAGGGAAGTCGGTCGTGATTAACACTCTTGCTGGGGCGCAAAAGAAAGCCTTTAATCTCCCCACAAAAATTTTTCCGATAAATCCCAAAGCGTGTACGACGGATGAGTTGTATGGCGTGTTGAACCCTGCAACACGTGACTGGACCGACGGTTTGTTGTCGAAGATTTTCCGAGATATGAACTTACCAGTCGATGCAAAGAAGCCAGAACGACGATACATTCTGTACGACGGGGATGTCGATGCGTTGTGGATCGAGAACATGAACTCAGTCATGGACGACAACAAGCTTCTCACGCTTCCAAATGGCGAGCGTATTCGCTTGGAGTCCCATTGTGCTATGTTATTCGAGGTCTTCGATCTCCAGTATGCGTCGCCGGCAACGGTCTCTCGCTGCGGGATGGTCTACGTCGATGATCGGAACCTGGGTCCGGGACCGTATTACGACACTTGGGTGCGTGGCAAGTGTGGTTCGCATGAAAACATGCGCGAGATCCTGTTCGATCTGTATGACAAGTTCTATCCAGCTTTGGTTTCTTTCGTCTATGACGGTAGGGTCGGGGACCGTGTTGGAACGCCATTGACCCTACAGATTCCGCGCTCCGGAGTTGGAACGGACGCAGTATTCCAGCTTACACGGTTATTCGATAGCATAATCCAGACAGCCGAGGACGATGGTGTAGCACGTGGAGGGGACGAGCCAGCACCCATGAAGGACGTCTGCACAACTACTAGCGGGCAAGAGATTTCGCTAGATCTTTTGGAGCACATTTACGTCTTCTGTTTGACTTGGTCGATCGGTGCAGCCGTCGACGAAGACGGTCGTAAGAAATTTGACGAATTTATTCGGAAGAAAGCGACCAAGATGATGCCGCAAACAGCTTTATACGAGAATTTCTTCGAGTACGAGTCGTCAGGTCGTTGGGTGAGTTGGGAAGACCTCATCGAGGAGTGGTGTCCTCCGGACGATATTGACTTCAACAGAATTTTGATTCCGACGGTCGATACGACGCGGTATTCCTGGCTTACAAAGAAGTTCCTGAACGTTGGACAGCCAACGTTGATCGTCGGAGAATCGGGTACGGCCAAGTCTGTGACAACCCAGACCTGTCTCGAAACGGGATGGTCAGCTGAAGAATCTCTGATTCTCAACATCAGTTTCTCTTCCAGGACGAGCAGCATGGATTTTCAGCGCACGATCGAAGATAACGTGTCGAAACGGACAGGTCGGCAATTTGGACCGGAAGCCGGCAAGAAATTGCGAGTCTTCATTGACGATTTGAGTATGCCGAAGATCGACAAGTACGGGACCCAGCAACCGTTGGCGCTTCTGAAATTCTTGGTGGAGCGTGGCTACATGTACCACCGGCTAGAGCTGGAAAGGATGATAATCCAAGACTGTGAATTCATTTCGTGTATGCAACCCCCTGGCAGCGGGCGTAACCATATCGACCCACGTGTGGTTTCCTTGTACGCTTGCATTGGCGTGCTGGCGCCCACCAATGCCACGGTGGAGAGAATCTATGCGAGCATCCTCGGCTTCAAATTTCAGGGCTTCTTCTCCGACTCAGCGAAGGACGCGACTCTGAAGCTGCCCAGTTGCACTATGGATCTGCATCGAGCCATCATTGCATCTCTTCCGCCGACGCCAGCAAAGTTTCACTACATCTTCTCAATGCGAGATCTGTCGCGGGTCTTTCAGAATATGTACAGCGCGTCGGATCCGCAGTTTTTGACCGGGGGTGCAGACGTAGTCCGTATGTGGCGTAACGAGTGTCTACGTGTGTACCAGGACCGTCTGAACGACGAAAATGATAAAAATTTCGTTGCGACGCAGATGCAAAATATCGTTGGTGCAAGCTATTCTGCATTTAATGCAGATGTGATGAAAGACCCATTGGTGTATGGTGACTTCAAAGAGGCGCTTGACATCATGATGAAGTCCGACACGCCCTATAATGTGCCCCGCTCCTATATAGACCTCGGCGAATTTCCAGCTGTGAAGAAGTGTCTCGACGCGGTTCTCGAGAACTACAACTTGGATAAGAAGCAGATGAACTTGGTTCTCTTTGTCGATGCGATGTGTCATTTGATGCGAATCCATCGAATTATTCGCCTGGAGCGCGGCCATGCTTTGCTCATCGGTATCGGTGGAAGCGGCAAGCAGAGTCTGACGCGCTTGGGCACTTATACCGCGTGCTACACGTTATACGAAATAACGCTTTCTCGCGGTTACGGTGACAGCAACATCCGCGATGATTTGAAAGCGCTGTATACTTCGACCATCAAGTCGCCGCACTCGTTTCTGTTCACGGACGCCCACGTCGTGCAAGAGGGGTTTCTGGAGTATGTGAACAACATTCTGACGGTGGGTATGGTGCCAGCCTTGATGGCAGAAGATGAGAAGGAGCCTTTGTACCAAGTCGCGAGGCCCGTAGCTAAGCAGATGGGTATTCCGGAGTCCGGGTTGTGGGCCCTCGTGGTGAGCATGTTGAAGGATAATCTTCACATGGTACTCGCCATGTCCCCGGCTGGGAGTCAATTGAGGACGCGTTGTCGAAACTTCCCTGGAATGGTTGCTTGCTGCACGGTGGACTGGTTCTTCTCATGGCCAGAGGAAGCTTTACTGGCAGTCGCCGAGTTTCTGATGCAAAACGTGGAACTGCCGGATGCCAATCGGAGCTCGATTACCACCGTGATCTCCTACATTCATACCTCCGTGACGTCGAACTATTCGCCGAACTTTGAAGCGATATTCAAGCGTAAGAACTTCGCAACGCCAAAGAATTATTTGGACTTTCTGCATAATTACGCTGATTTTCTCGAAGTTTACCGTCACAACTCGGACACGCTGAAGAGTCGACTCGGTGGTGGGTTGCAGAAGTTGATCCAAGCGGCTGAACAGGTCGCGATAATGAGTAAGGAGCTTGAAGAGAAACTGGTGGTCGTGGATGAAAACGCGAAAAATGTTGCTGCGCTGATTGAGGAAATCAACACAAAAACCGAAGTCGCCACGAAACGACAAGAGGAAGCCAATGCGGCTGCGCTTCAAATCGAGGAGGATAACGTTGTGATTGTGCGTGAGAAGGCGGACGCAGACGTGGCCCTTGCTGCCGCTCTCCCTGCCCTGGACGCCGCTGCTGCCGCCCTGGAGTCGCTGGACAAGAAGGATATTACAGAAATCAAGTCGATGGCCCAACCTCCAATGGCCGTGATGACAGTCTGTATGTGCGTGGTGATTCTCCGCCCGCTCGGGCGTGAAGATCAGAGCACGGGTTGGGTCGGAGCGAAGGCAATGCTCTCCGATACCGGTTTCATGAAGGCCCTGCTGGAGTACAAGAAAGACGAGATGAAGGAAAGGCAAATCCGTCAGATTCGGGATTTGCTAAACCGTGGCGGAGACGACTTCGTGGGTGATCGTATGAAGTCCATCTCAAAAGCAGGTTTTGGGCTTCTGCAATGGGTGCTTGCGATGGTGAAATATTACGATGTAGCCCGCACTGTGGAGCCCAAGCGCAAGCTTGTGAAGGAACTGCAGTCCAAGAAGGAGGCCGCGGAGGAGAACCTCGCCAACATCCAGGAGGAGTTGGAGACACTCGCGGCGAATTTGGAAACCTTGCAGAAGGACGAGAAGGAGCAGTCTGCGAAACTGAAGGAACTGAAGGACGATGCCGATACTATGCAGCGTCGATTAGGCGCGGCTTCACAGCTGATTTCCGGGCTGGGGAGCGAGCGAGTGCGATGGACTGCGGATTTGGCGATTCAGGACGAAATTCGTGTGAAGCTGGTGGGTGATTGTCTTCTCGGCGCCGGCTTCGTGTCCTACGCGGGACCGTTCAACCATGAATACCGCACAGAAATGGCGTATAAAGACTGGCACAGTGAAGTTATCCGGTCCAAGATACCAGTCACAGAGCAATTCAAACTCCAGGATCTTCTCACGTCCGAGGTAGAAATTGCGTCCTGGAGCGGTTTCGGGTTACCATCGGACGAGCTGTCTATTCAGAACGGTATCTTGGTCACGCGTTCGGCTCGCTATCCACTCTGCGTGGACCCGCAGATGCAGGCTGTGAGTTGGATCAAGAAGAAGGAAGCAACCGCGGGCTTGACGGTGAAGACGTTCAACGACGATTACATCAAATTCCTGGAGCTGGCCATCACTTACGGAAAGCCGTTTCTGTTCGAGAATTTGGACGAGGAGCTGGATCCGATGATCGACCCTGTTCTAGAGAAGGCTTACGTGATCGTTGCCGGGCAGAAGGTGATCAAGTTGGGCGACAGCGAGTTGGAGGTGAGTCCTCAGTTCAGTCTGAATTTGTGTACCAAGCTGTCGAATCCGTCGTATACGCCGGAAGTGATGGGAAAAGTGAGCATCGTGAACTGTGTCATTACCTTGGACGGATTAGCGGCGCAGCTCCTGAATGTGGTGGTTGGGTTCGAGCGCCCGGACCTGGAACAGCAGCGTCTCGACTTGGTTAAGGCTATGAGCGACAACCGGCAGATTCTGAAGGGCTTGGAAGACACGCTTCTGCGCGAGCTGGCTGCCAGCAAGGGTTCGATCCTGGACAACGAGGAACTGATCAACACTTTGAACACGGCGAAGTCGAAGTCGATCGAGATCGGAGAGTCGCTCGCGGCCGCTAACGTCACGGCCGCGGAGATCGAGAAGACCCGCTCGGCCTACCAAAAGGTGGCGAAACGTGGCTCCATCCTCTACTTCACCATGTCCGGTCTAGTCGCAATTTCCAATATGTACGAGTACTCTCTGGGTTCTTATCTCGAGGTATTCGAAAACGCCATTCGAGAAGCAAAGCCAGATCGCATCCCCGATAACCGCCTCAAGAACTTGCGTGAGAAGATCACGCAGATGATGTATGATTACACTTGCATGGGATGTTTCGAGAAACACAAGCTACTCTTCTCCTTCAAGATGACGACAATGATCATGAATGGGGATGGGGAGCTGATCCAGAAGGAGTTTGATTTCTATATGAAAGGAAATCCGAGTCTAGAGAAGGCGAAAAAGCAATGCCCGTTTCCCTGGATCTCCGACAGTGGTTGGAAGGACTTGGAACTCCTGTGCTCGTTGGATCCTTGTCTAAAGGCTCTGTGCGACGATATTACAAACAATCAGCACGTATGGAAGGATTGGTACGACACCGAGGCGCCCGAAAATGAGACTATCCCTTGCGGTATAATTTTTGACTTGTAGCTGGGTTTCTATATTGATAAAAGCAGGCAAGCTGTGCTTCTGCGAAGAACGGTCTTCATATTAGGAATCTGTCTTCATCCTTCCAAAAATTTGAATGAACTCTTTTTTTTCAGGATACAGCGAGGTCGACCCCTTCAAGCAAATGCTGATTGTCAGGTGCTTTCGACCAGACAGGATTCTAACGGCCACAAAAAACTTCATCATTTGGAGGCTCTATGATTATTTTGTCCAACCTCCGTCGCTGGCTTTTGACAAGATCTACTCCTTGAGTAGTGAGCGATCTCCGATCGTTTTTGTGCTTTCCCCAGGTATAATATATTATTGTATTACTTTATGAGGTGCTCGTGCTTAAACAATTTCACGCCTAGCAAGCACAGGGCAATAACAATAACAATACGAGGTGCTCGTGTTTTATTATTTCCTTTTGCTAAACATCGTATAAAAAAATTCTATATTTGACATTCAGGCGCGGATCCATTATCAGATCTGCAAAAATTGGGAGAAGTGATGGGGTACGTTGGTACGAAGTTCAAATTCGTAAGCTTAGGTCAGGGGATGGGCCCCGTTGCTGCCAGCAACATCGACACTGGCGCGCAGCGTGGGCATTGGGTGATCTTGCAGAATTGTCACCTGCTTGTGTCCTGGTTAAAAACGTTGGAGAAGATTCTAGAGGGTATTTTGAAGCCTCACAAGGACTACAGACTTTGGCTCACTACCATGCCCATCGACGAGTTTCCCATGGGGATTCTGCAAAAGTCATTGAAAGTGGTGACCGAACCGCCTGATGGTCTCAAGCTGAACATGAAGCAGACCTACACCAAAATGTCGGATGCTGATTTGAATTTGTGTCCGCACTGGGCGTTCAAGGCCATGTTGTACGTGACGGCCTTCTTTCATGCTATTGTTCAGGATCGGCGTAAGTTTGGTCGCATCGGTTGGAACGTGGCTTACGATTTCAACGAATCTGATCTTCGGATATCCAACAAGTTGTCAGCGCTCTATCTCAACAAATGCTACGAGCGGGGCGAAGTGATCCCCTGGGAAACGCTGCGGTATCTAATCGGAGAAGCGATGTACGGTGGCAGAGTGACGGACGATTATGACAGGCGCGTTCTGAATACATACCTGGAGGACTACATGGGTGACTTTTTATTCGAGGAGAATGTTCCATTTATGTTCTCAAAGGACGGTTACGAATATGATTGCCCGAAAGATGGAAATCACGCGCACTTCATGAGCGTAATCATGGCTCTTCCGATACAGCAGAATCCAGGTAAAGCTTCGAATTGAAGCTACTCAAATTTTAATTTTCTTCTCTGTTGTCTACATATTTTTTAAGACGTTTCGATTGCAAATGACGGCACTTGGATTTCTTTATAATCTTTATTTCGCTTCTCGTTTTGTATTTATGTCATCATCTGATCGACTTCAAAGGCGTCTTCGGTCTGCATCCGAATGCAGAGATCAATTATTTCACGAATAGCGCACGGGAGATCTGGGTAGGTCTGCTATGCATGGAGACGGGTTCCGGTGGCTCTGACAGTGGATTTTCGAAAGATGACTACATATCCAAAATCGCGGATGATGTGCTTAAGCGGATTCCGGATACCGAGCTCAAATTCCTGAAAGATGACGTGCCTACACCGAATGAAGTATGTTATATGCTTTTCAATTCATACATTACAGGCACAAGTTTGACTCTATCAGCCTGATCGGACTCTGAGCAATGAAAAAAACGTAGGTCGTCCTCCTTCAAGAAATCGAGCGAATGGAGAGTCTGACCACGAGAATCTACAACACCCTCCAAGATTTGAAGCGCGCAATAAAGGGCGAGATCGGCATGTCGCAGGAACTGGATGACTTAGGGCAGTCATTGTTTAACGGCTTCTTGCCGACGATGTGGTCGGCGTTGGCACCGCAGACCGAAAAGCCACTCGGCTCCTGGATGGAACACTACACGAGACGATACAATCAATACGATAAGTAAAATTCAGTTTTTAGCCGAGTCTAATAAAACTATTGCCGAGTTCACACACTCCTAATTAAAATTACTCTTCCTGAAAAAAAAACCCTTGCCAAAAACCGCCGATCCACTCACTCAAACGAATCAGGTGGGCCAAAGACGGCGATCCCATCGTGTTTTGGTTGTCCGGTTTGCACATACCAGAGTCTCTTCTCTCGTCTCTGGTGCAGACAACGTGCAGGAGGCGGGGGTGGGCCTTGGATAAGAGCACGCTCTATACTGAGGTGACGAAATTTAGCGACCCGTCGCAGGCCACCGAACGTATGATCGACGGGACATATGTTGAGGGAATGTATCTGGAGGGTGCGCGGTGGGATCGAGAGAAAGGTTGTCTAGCCCGACAAAATCCCAAGGAATTGGTGGTGTTGATGCCTCTTATTCAGATCATCCCAGTGGAGGCGAATAGACTCAAGTTGCGCAATTCATTACCGACCCCAGTATACATCACACAGTTGAGGAGGAATGCAATGGGTGTCGGATTGGTATTTCAGGCAAATCTGCACACCGAAATCCATCCATCACTGTGGGTCCTGCAGAGCTGCGCGTTGATGCTAAATGACGACAACTAGTTGAACATTGTCAAATTTCGAATTTTGGATGTGCATCTCTTGTTGATGTAACAAAGGTTAATTACTATATCGTTGCGTGTGCAATTCGTTCATCTGTGCTTCTTCCCTTTATATTTCATTTCTAAACCGTTTTATGCTACTTAGTACCCTGATGCTTCGCTTTGCTTTTATGCTTGAGACTATCACTAACCTCATATCACATGCGTGACGGACGTCACCACTCACTAACTTTTCTTTGGGTAGTCATGCGAGAATATTGCTGGATTTATTGCTGATAAACTCGAGACATCAATGAGAAAAGGCTCGATGTTGGTATTATTTTTATTGGAATTTGGTCTAACGCATCTTGGTTGGTGCGAGACATCACGGGAGGGTCACATTGGCCTTAAGTTGGATATCTCGTGAGTAAAACTGTGGCGGTTTCGCTGTCACAGGAATTCCGTCCGGTGGGATCAAAGCTAATGTTCGTTTGTATCAATTGTTTATTTTTTGCGAAGAGGCTCTGATCTTTCGTTGCTGCTCGTTCTCGTTCAGTGATTTTTCGTATCAATCCTTCTATAAATGAAGTTGATTTCTTTTCTTATATTCCACGCAACAAGATACAGTGTTGGAGGTGAGAGGGAGGTATGTGCAAGCTGTAGCAAGGAAGAAACTCGGTATGCTGAGACACCAGAAGACCCTGTCGCGCATGATGCCGACTCTGAATTTCCCGACGGAAGTGCCAGTGGAGCGCACCCGTCTGAGGAGCTCCACTCTAGGACAGCTCCCACGCGCGGGGCTTCGACGTTCACTCGACTGTCGAGCGCGAAGATTCACGTTGCCTGCGGATGCGACGTTTACAGTGGTGGGAAGCGTGTCTTGAAGTGCGTGCCGCAAAACCAACAGGTAATGCATTACGTATTCCGCTACCTGATTCGAACTCTCCGAAGAGTTTGGCATTGGTTCAAGGCCCGCCAAGCAAAAGGATTGAATCAGGCGGTTCGTTTTCGTGTGTCATATTTCGTCTCGAATTGTCTGTCATCTTCCGTATTGTATGGAAAGCAGCTGCCTTTCTGGTTCGGAATGCCGCAGTATTTGCACATGATGACTCTGAAAGTAGATCCGAACAGACTAACGAGCGGCAGGCAAAAAGCTTCA
>JACKZZ010000932.1_pt1 | contig 10219 bp, 8 predicted proteins | sample 8027871 | NCBI WGS metagenome assembly JACKZZ01 (sample SAMN15724774, study PRJNA655200) | protist metagenome | isolation source: fluorescence activated cell sorting (FACS) single amplified genomes of... | place: USA: West Boothbay Harbor, Gulf of Maine | collected 2000-07-19
AGGTTGAGCTTCCTTATGTACGGTTGAAGATTCGTTAGATAGGATAAATACAATTGTTGTGTTGATGTAGGGACTGGGGTCTAGGGGTGGGAGAAAAGAATGGATGGAGAGAGAAGAGGGTGGCGACGAAGAGCAAGGGAGGTAGGATAAGTTAAGGTTTTTCTAACCCGTAAAATAAAGTTCTTTTTTGCATTACTTTTTAAAAATAATAAAGAACTGCAGCAATACTCCTTCTTATATCCTATTGACATCATATTAATAGCGAAGTACATACTTCGACTTAAGAGTAATTCTTATGGGATGGGTTGGTTCAAAACTTACTTAGTGTATTATACTGAACATAAAACACAGTTTCCGGAGTAAGAATATTCGATTTCTCGAATATTCATCTCTATCTAAACCCTCAAGCAAGAGAAAATCACAAAACAATAGCAAATTACTGCTGCTTGGGTTTACTTTTGCTTCTCTTGGCCGTTGCTCCTTTAGCAGGAGGTCGAGATGTACGGACTGGCAATTCATCATCATCATCAGCATCATCGTCATCATTACTACCACTGTCAGAATCAGAAGTTTTGCCCAAAGTATCCTTTACTGTTAGAGTACCGCATAGAATTGTGGCCCTTTCACCACTTGGGATGTTATGTTTTTCCTGATACTCAGAAACTGCCTCATTTAATGCACTCAACGTCTCATTTACATTTTTAAGCCCATTATGAAACGGCATAGCTGTAGCACAGCAATGTTCCTGGGTGCTGATACCTTGGCCAAAGCAACCACTACAATCAATACAGCAACAGACATTGGGGTTAGGTTGAATTTTGGGGGCGCCACAGCAGGTAAAAGGCATCCCATAAAAATAGCCCCCAGTTCTGAATGGGAAACGATCGTAGAAGATAACATTAACATTATCCCTGATTGTAAGGTCACCACCACAGCATGGATTCAAATTTATTGGTTGGTTAATCACGATACGATTATCGTATATACGAAAGAAAGTTCGTGCTTGAATGTTAGTACTCACGCAACATGAACAACAACTGCATCCCGCCGGTGCAAAATCTTCGTAATCTGCTTCATGCAGCAAAATGTCATCGCCTTGAATGAATGGGGAGGTACCGTGAATTGAATGGGACATCCTGTAATACCGTAAGGTTGATTAAAAATAAAAGTAGTTTTGAAATCAAAATCCAAAAAGAAAAAAAAAACGATACGGTACCACGAAATAAAACCCGGACACCAATTCCTGAATCGGGGAAATTATTTCGAGACAATATTGACGATTATATCCTCATTTCAGTAGAATGTTGGGTGAAAAAGGTCAGGTTGGGAAAACTGACCGAGAACTTACATTCGATGAGTTTTCTGCTATTCGAGCACGTGATAAGGCTTCAGAAAAGCCTGCATCTCGTAAACCTGCGACTTCTATAGGTTCTAATGATCGTTCACAAGGAGTAGGTAATGCAAAGAGGGTTGATAGCAAACAAAGGTATAATATTGTGGATGTTTTTGAATTGAATGAGATGCAGGCGTTTTATGTTGGTTTATTGTTATTAGATACGGCTTGTGTTTTTTTGTCGGTAGGCATCGACGCTGAGATGGCAAATGAACTTAATACATTTGATGTATCTACGATAGGTACTATTTCTTTAATTTCTTCATTTTCGAAGACATTCCATACATTTGCGATGATTTTCTTCTTATTGGAGCTCGGCGTAATGGTAATCAGTCACCGTTTGAGGGTATTTGGACACTTCGGCTATATTATCGATTCAATTATTCTAGCTATACAATGGCAATTTGGATCAGAAGGATTAGGACGTCTAAGTATTATGCTCAATTTTGCGCGAGTATGGAGGCTTTATCGGCTGTTTTCTACTATAGTAGATACTGAAAGAGATTTACATTCCGTTACCAAGCAACGTCTAGATGAATTGGAGATTGAATTACAAAGTGTAAAAACCAATTTTTCGAATGTTGAGGAAGATCTTGATAAGGAGAGGGATGCGCGACTAGCAGTGGAAGATATGCTACAGAACTACAAGGAAGAGGTGGATACATTGAATGAGGCACTACAAATAGCAGCACGTGATATTGCTGAAGTAGCTGAAGCGGATGACGACTTGCTGAGTTCCGATGACGAAGAAGAGGACGAATTTGCGGATACATTATCCAAATCCACCAAGGAATCTTCAGTGAAGTCAGCACAGCGGAAAGAGCGCGATACTTTGTTTGAGCATGCGCGCAAGAGTGGCGCTAACCCCCCATCATCACAGCCTACTTTTACCATTGGGGCTGATGGGAGTTTCCGCAAGTTATAAATACAAATAGGTTAATGGTTACAATACAAGTACAAGAATAATATGAGTAATTTTTATCAATTATAATTACGAACTTATAAATCATTCACTCAAATCCCATATGCAGCCAGGTTGTCGTACCACTCGCCTAATATAGAAATGCCTCCATCCAACACATACCTTGCGCCTGTTTTAAGGAACTGCTGAGGGGGTAACTCGGAACATAATTGGTAACCATCGCCCAAATAACCGCCGCCTAGCTTCGTCTTAGGATATTTATCACGAAACTCAGGCTTGATCTTCATAGGGTCGATATCATTCGCTGAAACCAAATCAAAACGGAATATATTGTCACGCGCTGGTCGCTTGGATAACCCAGTCCAGCAGCGCGCAGCATTCTCAATATCGCTGTTACCATAGGACGATAGGACGCGATGCGATTGCCAGCACTGTCAAGTTTTTCTGATCCATCTGGATTTAACATCCATACACCAATTGTAAACAACTGCTGAAGTTCACGTGCATAATTCTCATCTGGATACTTTTTGGCGTAACTATAGGCTTTGTTATCAGTGTAAGTGAGGTAATCTCCCATTAATGGAGAAAAAGTGACCTCAGCAAGGAGGTCTCGGTAATTACCAAATGCATTATGAACAAAAATATCAAAAAAATTGGATTGTATCTCTCCATATAACTTTAAACATAATCGTATCGCATATTAATTAATAATATATCCGTAGCATATTGATGAGACATATCCTATTCTGTAACTTACTGTTGCAAAACTCGCGAGCACTTTGCAAGTTCTATGATGTCCTTCAGAGCTGCCTCAAATAGTGTCTTGGCAGAACGTAATGACCGCGGTGGGATGCCACTTATTACAAGAATAGGATCAATAGGATCGATATGGCCTTCTTTACTCTCACTCTCACTCTTACAACCACAACCGGGTTTACTTATTGTGGAAGATAAAGGAGAGGATACAAGATCTATATTGCATTCTTCTTCGCGACCTTCAACTGACTTTACATAGACTAAAGGGTCCAGCTCCACTCTCCAATCTTCAGGATTCGTATTCACTCCATCCTTCCTTGCTATGGACAAATGAAAAAAAGCATCCCGCAATTTATTACACAAATCGCGATGATGAGTAGCATACTTCTCGCAATTCTCTAGCAAATGGAGGAAATTAGCGTTATCCATTATATACGTAGTGTTTTTAGAACAAAAGGTCCTTTGAAAAGGATAGATTTAAAAAGCTAAAAAAAAACCCCTCAAAATGTGGCCAAATCTCTTTTATGCTTTTATGACCTAAAATGGCCCAATTGAATAATATATTGTTTGATTTGTCTGGTTCCACTCGCTTAAGTAATGAAGATCCTCGTTGGAATACTTTATTCAAGTCATATGATGCTCTTTCTCTAACATCACTTGGGGATGAAATTACATCACGTTTGGTGGGTAATAATTTGGGTACTGGTAATATGGGAGTGTTGCTAGAACATACAACTGCTCGATTGAAGCAAATGAATGATTCTTGTCACCGTGAATCTCGAGCTGCTCAATCTCTAGTTGACCAAACTTGTATTAGTTTGCATTTATTGGGACTTTTCATTCATGCACTGTCGCATTCAGTATCATCAGATGAACTTGGACGTCATTTTGGACTAACTGCTGGTCCATGTGGACCTGATCGAGTATGGATCGAGCATGAGCACAGTGGAACCTCATTATTGGTCTCTTTATATGACGAATTAGCTTGCGCATTATATCCTTACCAAAGAGCTCAGTGCCTATCCCAATCGACCCAGTCTCATAATGGTTCATCTTCATCTATTAGTTCTCATTCAAGTGCAAGTGCGAGTTCAAGCCCAACTCCTCAGAACTGGGCTGATGACGTCAGTTTCTTTGCGGCTAATCTCCTTATTTATGTATGTAGCTCCCAGTTATATGTGGGCGTGGGGGGACTTGGGAGTGGTAGTGGTGATGGCAGTGATGGTATGGGAGCATCGAATGGCGGAGATGGGATGCTGTTCCTTGCCGCGCCTGGTGGGAGGCGAGATGGAGATGATTTCCTTCTATCGGCACTGCTACTATCCGCAGATGCTCAGTCACACAAAGCCAGTTCTTCACCATTGTCATCTAGGTCAAGGGTGGTAGGGAAGGGGAATCTTGCTGAACAACTTGTTCGAGCAGCATTGACTCATATTCAAGCACAGCCTGAGCCTGTTAAGGGGTCGCTTACTGCTGGTGTTCTAAAACGCTCTGTGGATTCTTCTCTCTCATCCTCCTCTTCCTCCTCCTCTTCCTCCTCCTCTTCCTCTTCCTCTTCCTCCTCCTCTTCCTCTTCCTCTTCCTCTTCCTCCTCTTTGATTGGTCAACTTGTATGGGGCTCTGCTGATGCTATCATGGGGGCTATGGGTGCGATCGGTGGAGGTCTTGGTCTAACTAAAGGTTCAGAGTCGGTTAGAGCAGATAGCAGTACTGCCAATGGTAGTAGAAGTAGTAGTAAAGGCAACGTGCTGAAGACCCCGTCTAGAGTGCTTAGCAAAAGCCCCCTCGCATCGCGATGTATCACTCTACTCAATCTACTCCTTTTGAATGAAAAACCCTCTTCTCAGCGCACTCGCCCATTTTTGCATGCTTTGTCGTCTTTGCGCGACTCTAATTCGCATGGGGAAGGAGAAGGAAGATCCTACGATGGTATCGGAACCGTTGATTTTGCAAAACTCACCGCTAGTTTATCGAGAATGCTTCCTTCCCCCGATTCAACTCTATTGTTATATTCTTTGATACATGCACATCCAGAGTACCTTAATACGATGCTTTGGTCTCAGTCAGACTCAAGTAGTGGTAGTCGATCGGAGGCGAATGCATCATCTCTTCAACCACTACTACTAGGGTTCCTTAAAGGACTATATGAAGCTGGTTCGAGCTCGAATGCTCTATCATTAGACCATTTGTATGTACTGTCCGTTTGTGTGCTCATACTTATAGGGAATGATACCTTTCGTAATGCCATGTCGTTTTGTAAGACTTCACTCCCTTGGTACAAGGAACGGTCATTTAAAGATGAGAAGAACTTGACCCTTTCTGATGCTGCCCTTTTGTGTTTGCTTAGGGCTCTCATGCACGCTGTGACTATCCAAGACTCGTATCTCGCCTCTAACTGCTCTGCATGTCTGCTAACTCTCGCCCCCTCTGTCTGTAACATGCACATCTATACGGCCGAGCGCCTTGTTGGTGTGGCTTCAAAACTAGCTAGACGGTTAGGAGTAGGCAGAGGTGGTGTCATTGTAGGAGGACCACACACGACTGCTACACCTCTAATGGAAGAAGCACTGCGAGTTCTCTTTCAGTGCATTTCAGTTGCTGTCGAGCCAGGCCATCGCGGCGGGAATTTGTACCTATGCTATGCACTAGCCAGAGAAGCAGAAGATGTACGAGTCGTGTTCAGTGACCCTTATGTGGCAAGCTTATGTGCTGAAGTTGGAGATCGTTGTAGCGGTAGCGGTAACGGTAGTGGTAGCGGTAGTGGTAGCGTTAGCGGTAGTGGCAGCGGTAGTGGTAGTATATCTCCAATTTCCGCTCCTGCTTATGTTCATGCTCCCACTGCCGGTGATGAGGCCGTTACTTTCAGTTCAATTCCTAAACCAATGACTGCATCGGCATTAGTGGAACTATCTAAGAAACTTCTACGACAAGTAGGAGGTAGTTGCGTCGGTGATGGTGATGGTGACGATGGATCAGGCGGTGGTGGTACTGGTGATGGTACAGATGGCAATGCGATGCCGCCCCGAGTAGGATTTAGCACTGCTTCATTAGCCGTAGCAGAGCTGCGTAGATACCTTAAGGGACAAGGCGAGGTGTGTCCGGATGGAAATGGGGATGTTTCGCAACAACTTGCTGCGAGATCACGGAGTGCTATCCTTGTTGAACAGGCTCTTGTTTACGCCTACGAGGAAGGCGCCCGTGCGGATTCTTTCTTTGTACCCTTTGCGTGGGAGAACGCGATTCGAAGCGCACCAGATATAGACTTTAAGCTAGGAATGGTGGCTGCATTCGATCTCAAAACTACAGGAATCGTGACACTTCCCCCTTCTATTGATATGGATCTGCATAAAAAAGAAACGCCACTAGAACCGAATGTGGCGGAGAACCTTGTGTAATTTTTTGTAAGCAGAACCACGAAAGGGTGTTTGTGTGTTGAACTTTTTCTTTTCTTTTCTTTACAGTACATTACAATTCAAAGCTACAATATTACTCTTGTAAAACCATATACAAAAACAAACTAAGGAGTACTGTATTTCATAAATAAAGTACGAAGTACTTCGTACTTCGTCTTTTAATTACTGATATTAGCGATAGCCACACTACCACCATATGTGATAATATACCCAAGAACAGTCATAACTAACGTCATTTTCCCCATGTCTACGCTAGTATAAGCGATTCGCAAGGAGGCTTGTGATAATACAATAACCTGACACGTCATGTTGGCTGCATATTGCACTTCTTCGCTTTCACTCCCAAAATATGAATGCAAGGTTTTCTTCATTTTTAAGATAAAACGATCACCAATATACGCGGGGAGGCCGACTAAAGCGATAATTAAAGAGAAGGCGATAGCAGCCTGTAATAGGTTAAGAAATAAATTAAAACAAGAAAAAGAAATTGCTGTGTCGAACATAGATTCGAACTTGCAACAAAAACCAAAGACAAGAGTAGATGGTGCACTAGTAGGTTGGCTTGTCGGAATTGATAAATCGCTACCATCTGGCGTAGGATCAAGGGTAGTAATGGGATCCTCACAGACAAGCTTCAAGTTATAAACGGACAAAAAGGTAGATAAGCTAGAGAGCATTTGATATACAAAATAAAAAGCTGTCATCATATTATTTATTATTCGAACGACATTATTTCTATTCCAAATTTCAGATAGTTCAGTCTGTTTTTCCAAAGCTTTTAGAAATGCTGCTAAAACCAAATGTGATGTTATATATTCAGGACTGATTTGTTGGAATTGCTTATTGGTCATTCTATATGACATAAAACATAGCCATACCCACAACCCCATGGCATGTAAGTTAATGAATATGACTGGAATTTCAAATATTATTAATGATACTATAACCAGAGAAAGTGTTATATATTGTTCATTGTTAGTTTCATCGCCGCTCAATTTTTGTTGTTGAGCTATCATCTGTATAGTAACCACTAAAGTGGCTATAGTAAGAACACTTAAAAATATCCAAATATATCCAGCAATTTTGACTGAAAGCAAATATAACATATTTGAAGCTTCAGTTGTATCAATATATCCTGGTGCAACTTCTTGGTATCTTTCGTAAACACTATGAATCCAGCGATTTCTACTCAAAGAATAACAAAAATAAATATTATAAATGCTTGTACAATAATGAATAAAATAATAAGCCTGTTCAATTATTGTTGGTACAATATATTTCGGGCCTATAGGCTGTACAAGTTTATATAAAAAACAGCCATATCCTATTGTTATTAAAATCATCAGCATAAACATACGAAGAGGCTCATGCCGACCAAAAACGACCTCCTGTAGCCAGATTATGCTTTTCGGTAAAAGTAAATTGTCGAAAGAAATCTCACCAGCAACAGAATTTTTGATTGATACCTTTCCTGAAGTAGAAGAAGAGCTTGTTGAATCAACTGTCTTCCGCATCGATAAATCTCTATCGCCACCACTATTTTGCAAAGATGAATCAGAGAACCGCATAGGTGAATTATTTGACAGTGTGGCACGAAGCTCAATAGTGGAGGAATGCATAGGATTCCTGGGGTTCAACTCAGTGACATCTTGAGGAGTGTTCTCCTTCGATTTACCCCAACCACGGAACATTATTAGAGTATATCTAGTTTATCCTGCTAAATGGTTTTTGCCTTTGCCTTGAATTAAGTATATAGCGCCCACTTTAAAGTCCACTTTCAAGTTTTGAGTTTTGTCCTTTTCCGTCTTAAGTTTTTACCTGTTTCGGTGGACCGGGATCGGGGTACGCAAGCCAGAAATCGGGGTACGTATGCCACGGGCCCCAAAAGGACAAAAGGACGGGTAAAGAGGATGTTATCATCAATGAGGTCAACTATTCGCTTTGCGTCTCGGCATTCATTCATAGCCCGTCATTCATTTTCTGCTTTAGCTCAACGAGCTGATACTGCACCAGTGACTGCATTAACAAGTGCTGGTGCTCGTATTTTGGAGATCGATACAGGAAAAGATGGTAATTTATCCCTTCATATCATGGGTTCGATTAGTGAACACTTGTCTCTTTTCCAGTCAAATGATACTATTGAAACTGTGATATTTGCGTCAGGAAATGATGATATTTTTAGCAGTGTTGTTTCTGATGAAGATGTGTTACTTAAGGGTGATGAATTTTCAAGGAAAATTACTGAGTTAGGTTTACAAATTGATACATACCCTAAACCACTTGTATCTGTGTTAGGTGGCAAGATGACGGGGACTGGATTGGGTTTGTTTAGTACTTCCAAATATAGATTAGTCACACCTTCATCTACATTCGTGCTGGATGAAGTAAGCAGGGGTTTCATCCCCATGGGCGGTCTAGCGTATCACTTAGCTAAGGGATGCGAGGAAGGTATTTCATTTGCAAGATACCTTGCACTATCGCAACGCGAAATATCTGGATTTGACTTATATCAACTAGGAGTAGCGACTCATGTGACAGAGCATCAGCCCCAAGAAGCCTTGACGTATGCATTGGCACACACTACTGCTCCGTTCAGCGGTTCAAAGTACATGCAGGATAACAATATAGATATTAGCGCGATGGATGACTTGTTAGATACATTACACATCGAGAGCGATGTAGATGCCTTTAAAGAAGAAGTATGGGATAAAGTTTTGTTAGTATCTCCGTCTGAAGCCGGCGAAGAGTATGAGGATGCGCTTGATGATGATGACATTGCCGTAATCAGTGACGATGTGTCTAAAGTATTCTCAGCAGATGCTTCAATAGAGGACTGCTTATCTCGTTTACGTCGTGTGGATGCTCCTTGGGCACGTGCGGCCCTTCGAGGCATGGCATCTATGTCGGAGCCGCGAGCCTTGCGAGCATGGTTTCAACTGACGGCGTATACCCGCGGTAAATCTCTCAATGACGTGTTGAATGCCGAAGTGGCACTTAATAGACATTTGATGGATCTAAGGAAAGCGGGTGATACTAGTGATGATGTAGATTCTATTGAAAGTCTCTTGAGGAAGTATAAATAATAGAGAAAGTAAAAAGTACCATAACGGAAAAAATACTAGGTAGCCTTTGTTTTAATTTTTTAAATTACTATTATTATAGGAAGTATTATTCTCCATAAGAGATAAAGCTATGATTGTACTTTTATAATTGATCCTCATCCACAACAGCTTGTTTGCTCCAATCCGTGTCTGGCTGGTCTTCATAGTCAATAACAACTCGTCCTCGTAATAGCGCTAGGCGCTCTTCCTCGAGAATCTGGGCTCTCCCCGGACGGAACTTTGGATCAAATACTCCGTCAACTTCGCTATCTGGTACAGTAGCTGCTAAATGAGTCACATTATGAGCTAGTCGACCGACACCATTAGCCAAATAAGCTTTATCAGCTTCACTCCAGTAATGGTTTTTGGAAATCGCGCGCCAGGCTTCTTCGGCTAGCAGGAAACCGGGGCTATCCCGTGGAATGTCTTCACTGATTTGTGGTGTCATGCTTTCCAATAGGGCCTCTGCACCTCGAGCTCTAGGGATGACACCAGGTTCAAATCCAGGTAATTCCATCACAGTATTCACAGATCCAGTGGGACTCTTCATACTAGCCTGTGTGATGTCAGCAATAAACTGATCCATGTCATCAAATCCTTCCGTTGACATATATTGGCCAGCTAAGGCAGCGCT
>JACKZZ010002154.1_pt1 | contig 10219 bp, 4 predicted proteins | sample 8027871 | NCBI WGS metagenome assembly JACKZZ01 (sample SAMN15724774, study PRJNA655200) | protist metagenome | isolation source: fluorescence activated cell sorting (FACS) single amplified genomes of... | place: USA: West Boothbay Harbor, Gulf of Maine | collected 2000-07-19
TCGATTTTTCGACGAGACGAGACGAGAGTCAACACAAAAAATAACCTGAAACTATATTAATAGACTTGAACATACTCGCATGCACGAGGCTTTGCGTAATTAAAGCTTTTTTTAGCTATAAATCTATATTTAATAATTAAAAATAAGAGTGTTACAGTATAAACTCACACATATTCAAAATAATAAAAAGTTACTTCGATATTTATTTATATATATATATATATTATAGGAACTAGTCGATCGATCCTGACCTGGTAGGAGGCCCTGGGAGGAGGAGGCACCACACCACACCACACACCACACACCCACCCCAGATCAGACCAGTCAGTTCATTTTTGATTAATTGAAATTAAGAAAATTAAAACATTAATTTTCATTGCAAGAATAGTGTTGGGACAAGTCCGGTGAATTCCCACCGCCGGCCTGGAACATGTCCGGTGTGGAATACGTTGAAGAAGATCCATGTTGCATTTGTTTGGAGAAATTACCACAAAGGAATTTTACATGGGCACCATGTTGTGGAAAAGGATATCATGTTGAGTGCGTCGATAATTTCTTTAGTAGTAACTTGACTAATGAACAAAAGAGTAAATGTCCACATTGTCAAACAAAACTGCAAACATCACCAGAGGAAGAATTCAAAAGAACACTTGTTTGGGCTGGGAAAGGTAACGCAGTGGCACAAGACAGGTTAGGTACTATGTTTGAGCAAGGACATGGTGTTGAACAATCGCATGAAAAGGCTGTTGAATATTATACAGTGGCAGCAGAGCAGGGATATGCTATTGCTCAATTTAATTTAGGTACTTTGTATACTGAAGGAAAAGGTGTTGAACAATCGCATAAAAAAGCTGTTAAATATTATACAATGGCAGCAGAACAGGGAGATGCTCGTGCTCAGTTTAATTTAGGTACTATGTATGAGAATGGAGAAGGTGTTGAACAATCGTATGAAAAGGCTGTTGAATATTATACAATGTCAGCAGAACAGGGAGATGCTGATGCTCAGTGCAATTTAGGTTATATGTTTAACATAGGACAAGGTGTTGAACAATCGTATAAAAAGGCTGTTGAATATTATACAATGGCAGCAGAACAGGGATATGCTATTGCTCAGTTTAATTTAGGTACTGTGTATCATGAAGGAGAAGGCGTTAAACAATCGTCTGAAAAGGCTGTTAAATATTTTACAATGGCAGCAGAACAGGGACATGCTGGTGCTCAGTACAAGTTAGGTAATATGTTTAACAATGGACATGGTGGTGTTCAACAATCGTATGAAAAGGCTGTTGAATATTATACAAAGTCAGCAAAACAGGGATATGCTGCTGCTCAGTGCACTTTAGGTACTATGTATAAGGATGGAAAAGGTGTTGAACACTCGTACAAAAAGGCTGTTGAATATTATACAATGGCAGCAAAACAGAGATATGCTGTTGCTCAGTTCAATTTAGGTAATTTGCATGTGCATGGAATAGGTGTTAAACAATCGCATAAAAAAGCTGTTAAATATTATACAATGGCAGCAGCGCAGGGATATGCTGTTGCTCAGTTTAATGTAGGTGTGATGTTTCAGCATGGACAATATGGTGCCCAACAATCGTTCGGAAAGGCTGTTAAATATTATACATTAGCAGCAGAGCAGGGAGATGCTGATGCTCAGTACAATTTAGGTGCTATGTTTGAGAATGGAGAAGGTGTTGAACAATCGCATGAAAAGGCTGTTAAATATTATACAATGGCAGCAGAACAGGGAGATGCTGGTGCTCAGTACAATTTAGGTAATATGTTTAAGAATGGAAAAGGTGTTGAACAATCGTACGAAAAGGCTGTTGAATATTATACAATGGCAGCAAAACAGGGATATGCAATTGCTCAGCGCATTTTAGGTCATATGTATCATGATGGAATAGGTGTTGAACAATCATACGAAAAGGCTGTTGAATATTATACAATGGCAGCAGAACAGGGACATGCTGTTGCTCAGTTCAATTTAGGTGTGATGTATATCAAAGGGCAAGGTGTTGAACATTCGTTTCCACTTGCACGTAAATGGTGGACTAAAGCAGCAATCCAAGGACAACAGAACGCTATTGATTACCTGAACATATTCAATGTTAATTACCAGAATACATTCGATGAACGTGAAGGAACAACAACATCGTCGTCGTCGTCTCATTGTTCTGCATGTGGTAAATCAAAATCCAACAATCAGAAATTAAAAATATGTTCCGGATGTCATGCTGCTCAATATTGTAACACTGAATGTCAAAAAGAACATTGGAAAATTGGCGGACATAAGAAAGAGTGTAAAAAATTAAAACAACAACAACAACAAAATACAAAATAAGCAAAACAAATACATACTATTTTCAAATATGAAAATGTGAATGCAACACTTCAACAAGATGATATTGATTGAAGAGAAGAACAGAAGAACAGAAGAACAGAAGAAGAGGAGAAGAGCACGTTAGAAAGGTCTGCCTAACAGGCCTCCATCGTGCTTTCTACTTTTTATAAAAACTAACAAATTATAAAAGGTACCTGTATAATAATAATGTTCATGTTGTTGTTGTTATTATTTAAATTATAAGAGAGGAAGTATACAAAATCCACACCTCATTAGGAACTATACCTCATACTTTGAAATTGGCTAAAATATCTTGTAAAACATCTTGTAAAAAAAATATACTATCGATACCACAGGTATCGATAATATTACAGTATAATACTGCTGTATTTTTTGAAATTTAAGTACTGTATTCAAATATCCTCCCCAGCCTTTGCTAGTAGTATAGTAGTATATCTTATCCCACCGCCAAGTGATATATCTGTCGTCGCTTCGCTTAAATTTTCCCTAACAAAATACAAAGCAATACTTTGCAACATTGCTCAAAGCTCAGCCTGGTACAAGTTCGGGGTCAAAACAAAAAGGAGAAGCGTTCCAAAAAATATGAACGGCGCACTTGATAAATTAACAGCGCAAACAGCACGTGAATGTTGGGGTGACGAAGCAGAGGAGGAAAGTAGAAGCAGTAGAGTAAGAAGTTTAACACCTGTAAATTCCACACAAAAGTTCAGTGAGAGGTTACTACAACGAATGTTAGATGAAGGTGATGATCCAGATACAATTGCCATTCTTCAACAGACATTAAATCAAAATGTTATTAATTCAATGAATAACGACGACGATGATGGTATGGTTCATGTATATTCAAATGATAGTAAAGTTAATAATAATATTGAAACAATCAATGACACAGTTGTAAATGACGAAGACGAAGAAGAAGAGTATAAAGAAGAAGAAAAACAAGATGCAGAAAAGAACGAAGTGAATTTTATACCAATAAACGTAGCAGTATCACCTAAAGAACCAAAAGTAATCACACCATCGACAGTCAATGCAACGTTTATCAATTCTTCATCTATTTGGGGGAAATCTTTTTCAGATCAGCTACAAGAAGAAAAAGAACGTAAGAACATATTACAAACATTAAATCAGAATGCTTATCAAATGAAAGAAAAGGAAGAAGAACAAGACGAAGAAGAAGAAGAAAGAAAACATCAAATGTTGGCACAAGTATGCGCCTTTTCAATTCCCGAAGAAGATAACAATCAACACCATTTAATGGAGGATGAATGGGAGAATGATGATGATCAGGGTTATGATAGTATACCGATATCTTTAAACGAATTTTTAGCAATGGAAACATCAGACTTAATACAACTTAGTCATAATAATGGAATGCCAATGGATATGTTTGCATGTGATTTGTGGCGAGAAGCAAATGATGCCAACCATCCATGCTGCCAAGTTGAAGATGGAAATCAGGGTAACGGAGTGGGAATGGAGGTAGAGGAGGTAGAGGAGGTAGAGGAGGTAGAGGAGGTAGAGGAGGTAGAGGAGGTAGATGAAGATGTTGAATTATCAAATGATTTTTTTCAATATCAACGCAATTCATTTTTACAAGTTATGTCCAATATGTCATCAGAGGAACAAGATTCATTAATATCACAACTTCATAATTCTGCAAACACTTCTTTTTTACAACTAATAAATCGTGAAAAACAGAATGTCTATGACGACGACGACGACGAGGAGGAGGAGGAGGAGGAGAAAATCTTTTTACCATTGAATTCAGTTGAATTACGACAAGTTGTTAGTTCTTTTACATTTATTGAAACACAAGCAATTCTTACGTTAGCAGCAGCTGTTGCAGCATTGGAAATTTTAACAGAAAGATCAGCATCACCTATTATCTTTCGTGGTAGTCCAAATGACCACCAACAGCAACATGAAAAGGATGAAAGAGAGGAGGACATGCCGCTCTTGAACAATTCTTTAGACAGTGGACCACCAAGAATATTATCACCACCATCACCACCATCACCACCACAATTACCGCCAACATATTCTGCTAGACAAAAATCTATGGAACATCAAAGAGCACCGACTTCTTTGTCTACCAACCCATTTGACAATCTTCCTTTACCACCATTATCACAACGAACACATCCCATTTCACAAAACATAACTGAAACCGATTATGAATTAGCTATGAAACTACATCAGGAAGAGAGATTAGCATTGAAAAACAGAAGAAGATCAGAGCAGGGTATGTATTCTTCACCTGGTAGTAGCTATTGTGGTACACCTAATAGTAATAATTCTTCAAGAACACCATTATCAACATCATCAAGATCATCATCAAGATCATCATCAAGATCATCCTCATCTTCTAAAAAGTCGTCATTTCAAAATATGTATGAAGGGCAATCAGTAGTATTACGTTCAATTCCACCAATGTTTCATCGATGTAAAGTTAAACTTGGTTTAATGCGTGGTTCACATTCAAGATATTTATTAATTCATGCAAAATCTTTAGTTGTCATGAAACCAAATAAAGATTTAGCAGATAATTCAAGAACAAAAACTGCATGCATTTTTAAATCATGCCAATCACTACATGGTGTAAGAGCTAGAATTAATCGAAAACAAGAACTTCATGTTGATGTTGTTGATCCAGGTAAAATTAAAGACTTTTTCTTCTTCTTTTTTTTTTATGTTTGAATTAATTCTTATTTGAATTAATTATTTTTACGTTTTTCTTCATATTTTTCAGATGGAAAAACGATATATATGTTTGAAACAAAGGATAAAGCATTAAAATTTGTTCGTGATGTTGAAGAGCATTTACCATGAGGGGTGTTAAGAGTTAATAAATATTCTAAAAAGGCTTCGTTTTTGATAATTATAAAAATAAATTGAAAATTCATAATCTTTTCATTACATTATTTCATCACTAGTACCTTCTGTATCTTCTGCCCATCGATCTAAATATCGATCCATTTCTGCAAGTAATTGCCATCTATCAGTTCTTAATCTTACAACAGTAGATGTATTTGATATATGAAATTTTAACAATAAATGATATTTCGGTGGGAAAAAAATTACAGCATTTTGAACTTCTACACCATTTTGATCACTTTGACCATCTTGATCATTATTTAGTACATACCATTCTTCTTCTTGATCACTCTTTGCTATATTATCAATACTACTACTAGAAGATACTAAAAATGGACCTAAATGGCGTAATATAGCATTCACTACCTCTTTTCTTGACATATTTAACATTTTCACAGATTCAGCTGGACCAGCAGATTCTTCAATTTCTGTATCATCTACATCATCAACCCATTTATAATTAGTCATCGACGATGATGACGATTCATTTGAATGCTTTATTAAAAAGTAAGCTAGTGATGGTACCATTACAGCATCCCACAATGCAACAAATAATTCTTTTGCTATCCATCCATTTGTTTGGTGTTCTTTTTTAAATTGATATGATTGAAATACTTGTGAAACAGGAATTCTTAAAAATAAATCTTCAAATAACATCTTAATTGGTGGTAATGGTCCTTCACATGTTCTACCTAAATCATCATTGTAAACCATACGTACCTGAAAAGATGTAGGAACTGGATTAGTCATATTGACTGATAATAATAAGTCATATGCGTATGGAAATCTACTTTCACTACCACTTGATACTTTTTGACATTTTGTTAAAAAGGGTAATGTAATAGTATCCAATGGCACGCAATTCGGCGAGGGTGAAAACTCTAATACAATAGAATATAGACGTTCTGGTGTTGCTGTTGTACTATCATCCTCATCATTTGTATGTTTAGTTTTACTGTCATTATTTTGAAATCTTAAACGTAATGGTAAATGTATAGATGATGGTATAGCAGTGGCAGTATCATTCTCATCTTTTGACGTAATTAAATGGCTTCCATAATGACGTAATAATTCCATACGCTGTATAACATTATCAGCATTATCCTTATTATTGCCATCTTTATAATAAACTTCTAATCTTGCATTTTCAGGCTCATCAATCATTATATCTGCCGAACCTAAATCTAGTAACCCAACTGATTTACGACTATTTAATGTTCTTTCCAATGATAAAAAATCAGATGGATTTGTATTTTGTATACCTTCAAATCTTTTTGGACGAAAACTAGATGTCGCATCATTATCATCCTCTTTTCTAGAAATAAACATAATATCTTGTATCTTATCACGATCTAGGTGTGTTAACATTTGTAACATTAACCATGCTTGATCTCTCGTATCAATTTCACAATAATAGGCAACTATAAATTGTAATATTTTTAGTAATGGACTATATACTAAATTTGTTGGATGTGTCATCAATGCAGCACGACATATACTTAATATTTGACGACCAACTAACCAATCACCTTTAGCACATACAATACTATAATATAAATGATTATCATTAGAAAATGGTGAAGAAGCATTATTTGAATTTATATAATTACTTAGTGCATTTAATGTTGGTAAGGGTGATATATTTGATTCCATTAACATTCTTTCCATCAATGGAAAATATAATAATAACCTTCTTTTTGGGTAGACTGTCGATAACATATTTGTAAAGGAGGCTAACAGATAACAATAGACCCTCTCAATGGCATCATCTATTGAATCTACAATATTGTTTATATCATTTGATGATGATGGTACTAATGATGGTACCAATGATGGTAATAGTGATTTGATACTTAATTCTCTACCACGATATTTATATTCTTCTAATAAATGGACAACAACTGGAACAAATCTTGGTCCATATAATATAGACGAATGTAAGACTCTACGTACTTGTATACATAGTTGTGGAAATCTTAATAAAATTTGAAACAATATACGATAGACACATAATGATAAACGACTATGTTTATCATGATAGTAGCGATATTCATGTACGCATGTTAAAATTTTTAATAATTTGCTTGATGGATTATATTTGACATAATTATTTTTATTTTTTGATAATTGTATCACATGATGAGCTGCAAAACAATGTAATAATGCTTGTAATTTTGATTCTCTTAATGCAAGTGGTTCAAATACAGATGGATAAAATTCATCTCGATGTTCAAATAATAATAAAAACCTTGCATGATGATATGACAATGGTGATTCTTTGGATGAATCTTTTATTTCATATTTTGATGCTGGAAAACATAATAACCATTGTACACCTAATAATCTATGATGTAAATGTATCGTTGAATCTCTTGTTATATGAAATAATCTAGTCACTAATACATTTTCATCGTTTAATTTATTAAACGGTATACAATTATGTAATAATAATACTATATGATACAATAACGTTGATTTTGTAAATGCCAAACCAAAAAAATGATGTCGATATATTAATGGTGATAAATGTAATCTTTTTTGAAATGGTATAATTTTACATATTACATGTGTTATACCCCATTTCGACATTAACGACATATTATCCATTATCAATGACAATCCTTTATTTATTTTTTTAATCACAGCATCAAAATATGTACGTACTACTTCATCATTCTCACCAACCTCTTTATCGGGATGAACGAATTGTATCATATTGGATGGATAATGTGTAAATAATACATTCCTTTCACTGACATGTGTTGGTAAATCAAATCTATGTGTTGGTAATGTATACCCATTACATTTCATCGATACTGCAATTTGATGCACAAGACCAGCTGTTAATTGTTTTAATATTGGAATTGGTACATTACCTAGACTTGCTGTTAATGCTGTTGTTAGTGACATTTGTTTTGATGATGATGATGATGATGATGATGATGATGATGATGATGATGATGATGATGATGAGGTAGATGAAGATATTGTTTCACTAATATTAGCAGAATTTAATAATTTGTTCTTTGCAAGACCTGAAAAAATTGGCGGTGATAATGGTGTAATAGGTAACATTCGTCTTTGCATAAGAACTGTAGATTTATGTGGCGTTGCGTACATTAACTTTTCATCATCCTTTTCATCGTAATTTTTTACTTCCTCATTAATATCTTCATCTTCATGTTGATAATTATCATGATCTGAATCATCAGAATCATCATGTTGATTTACATGATGATTTCTGTACACTTCATCTTCTTCATCTGCTGCAGCATGTTCTAATACTGTTAAAAACAATACAGCATAGGATGGACTAATATGACTTCTCTCTTCTTGGAAAAATCTTAATAACGAGGAGGAGGATGGTGGATGACTCGATGCAGGCTTTGCACTTAATGTTTCTTCAACATATTGTGATAATAATGTAGGATACATTAATTCTAATTCACGTAAACTTTCACATGCCATCTGTCTTAAATAACATGTACTTGAATTTGATACATCAGCTATTATTGAATGTAGTAATGTTATAAAATGTTGAAACAATAATGGATTTATACTAATGGTATCAATTTCAATCATTATTGTTGTTGCTGTTACTATTATTTGTCCACGAATATATGATGAAAATTGATTTGGGTGTAATAATATTGATTTCAGTGTTGTAAAAAAACACCACATTATTTTATTATCATGAAATAATTCAATACATTGTTCTTGTAAAAATACCAGTAGATTTGTTTTTAATTCATCTGGTTTTGTAGATAAAAGTAATTCTAATGCAGTATCGAGAAGGTACCGTCGAAAATCAATAATAACATGTGAATGAGTTGGTGTTGGTTTTGTTGAATGAAAATTATTTGGTGTCGCATTATTGCTATGTGTAGTTGTATTCAAATCAGATGGGGATTCTACTACTGCTGATGGTGATGAAGTTACCTTTACTTTTTCGTTCATGTTATTGGTGATATTGGTGGTGGTTTTGGTATTTGTTGAAAATCTTTCTGGTGTTGCACTAAAGTGAACATTGGAAGATGTTTGCAAACTATTCGTTCCATGATTATTTGTACCATTAATCTTTCGCCCTGTACTATCATAAGATGATGCATATGAATTTTGTTGTGTAGCTGGAGATGAAGTTGGGATTTTAACCCGTCTTGATAGTGATCTTCCACCACTACGATTAATTTCTCTTGTTAAACGAAACCAATCTTCTGTTGTATTGGTTGGCACCATTGATAAATAAGGTTATTATCTGACCAGAATCTATTGATGTTATACAATTACCAGCATAGCGCAGTTACTATAGAGTTATGATTGTAGCAACGATATCTAGGGACTAGCCTCTGACGAACAAGCTATATCGATACCGTAACTTGGTTTTTAGTTTCATCGAACTATTGTGGACTAAAACTGTACTTACCTATATATATATACAGTATAATATAATTATATAAATATATATACAGTATATATAATATATATATATATATATTTATATAATAGTACTAGTACCGGTACTGGTACTGCTGTATTAATAAATATCTTACACCACACCACAGCTATACCACAGTGTTAGTGTGGTAAAACTTTATTATAAATATCTTACCTCGTACACAGTTTATTATATATAATTGACAATTAAGTTATAATTTAAAATAAAAGATTAGTTCTATCGATACCTCGTAGTTCCTAGATTAAGATTTTAAAACATTTTATAACATTAGGAAAACCTACTCGTAAACTAAATTAGGAACTATTCAGGTGATGATACAGAAACGACATGCTGAGTTAGCAATGACATTGCCAACAATAAATATATATTACCAATGACTACACGTACGTAGGGATTTGTACCTTGATTTAAAAACTACGTGTAAAACCCTCTTGAAAACCCTACAGTGTACACACATTTGTACATGTATAAACATGTACGGCTTTTTCTTCTTGTTCTTCTTGTTCCTGGGAATA
>JACKZZ010001832.1_pt1 | contig 10218 bp, 16 predicted proteins | sample 8027871 | NCBI WGS metagenome assembly JACKZZ01 (sample SAMN15724774, study PRJNA655200) | protist metagenome | isolation source: fluorescence activated cell sorting (FACS) single amplified genomes of... | place: USA: West Boothbay Harbor, Gulf of Maine | collected 2000-07-19
AAATATGGTAGTATAATAGGGCGCAACCACTTGGATGATAGGGTGCAACCACTTGGTGTAAATATGATAGTATAATAGGGCGCAACCACTTGGTGTAAATATGGTAGTATAATAGGGTGCAACGACTTGGATGATAGGGTGCAACGACTTGGTGTAAATATGGTAGTATGATGGGGTAGTATAATAGTAGTATGATAGGGTAGTATAATAAGGTAGTAAATTGTTAGCGGTTTTTTAGTTTGTCACCGATTTCTGAGATACTTTAAATAAGGCACTTGGTGGTAGGGTAGAATGGCGCGGTAAGGGGGCCTGGTAAGGGGATGTGGTAGGTAAATGCACTGTAGCACCAAAAATACTTTATTCTACTTGTCATGGTCTTTGACGGATTGAACTCTAGATTGACGTTCTATAGGCAATACTTTAAACGCTATACCCATACCAACACCAAACCCAAAGCCATATGCACACTTCTCAGTAACTTTTAATAATATTGTTTTATGTTTAAGACAATATTATTATTAGATAGTTTAATTCTAAATACTCATTTACTTATTTTTATAGTAATACTTTTCAAAAAACTCTTCATCTGTTATATTTAGTAGTTTGGGTTTTACTTTATTAACTACATTTTTTTTTGAAACATAATTACCTTCAAAGTATTGTATAATATTATTTATTGCTTTTTCACCACTTTTTTTTATAAATTTACCAGTAATAGGATTTGTTATAAGTTTTTTAGACATATTATAGTAACTACTGAAAATTAATATTAAAAAAAAATAAATTATTATTAAAATTCAAGATATAAAATACCAACTTTTAATAATCAACGTTTTACGTAATAATACTTTGCACAGTAATAGCACAAAACAAAACAAATAACCACAACACAAAAACAAACAACCATAACAACCGTTCTACTCTATTAATATTACGAAAATTAGATTGCAGTGGCAGTTGATAGTCGAAAGAAAGAAGAAGAAGGAAAAATAAAACTAACATACTACCTTTTATTATAAGAGCGTTAATCCAAAACATATTTAACGACATTTTGATTTATTACGCAACATGCTGCTATAAAGTTTTCAATTTTCCCTAAATACTAGACATAGTGTATTTTAATATAATAAAACATAGAATAGTATCATATATTCTACATCATTAGAAATAACAAAAGATGATTTACTTGTGTAATATTTTAATATTTTTTTAAACAATATTAAAATATCTCTCCACAACAAAATATATGGATCAAATTGTAAATCAAAATCAATCTTATCAGATCGAACAAGGCAATAGAAAAATAAAAGAAAACGAATTCTTTCAAGACTTAACTACCCTTATGGAAAACCCTACATTCGTAAGATTCTTTGACAAACATATGTCTAACTGGATTGAAGTTAAATCATCTATAACTTATATGAAACTTTACAAAGAATTCAAAGACAAATACAAAAAATTAACCAATGAAGAATTAGATAAAAGTATTATTGTTTTTTTAATGTGTCAGATAATGCGTGACAAACAACTCAGACCTTTTTCTATAAAAACTGTGGATGATGTTTATAATAATAAAAAAAAGAATTTTTTTAAAGAATTTCAAACATTTTTAACAACCCAAAATAAAGCACTACTAGACGCCCAACCTCTGCAAAATGATAATTAACCTTTAATAACAACAGGCTTTGCAGCCCCCGCTCTAAAAATAACTTGAATACTACATTCAGATTCTAAGTTATAATAGGATAGCCTTTTTTTATCTACCAACATTTTTCCTGAGTAAAGTAAATAAAAGATATCATAAGGAACGTTAAATTTATTTGAAATAGTAAGTTTTAGAGAGCGTATTGTATCGTAACTTTCAAACTCATTAATAACAAATGTTTTTCTAGTGCTATTTTTTTCTTGAACACCCGTTACAAAAAGTTGAATCATATTTGGTTATACCCTTAAATTGTATTTTAAATTTAATTCAATTTTATATTATTTTAAATAACCGATGTTGATATTAATATCTCTTTTAAATATATATAATGTTTAGAGTTCCAGATACAGTTAGACAAGGTATGCAAAATACCCAACCAGAATTACTAAGACAAATGTCTAGAGGAGAGACTTTTCTAGACTGCGTTGCACAATCGTTTTATTTTTTAGGTTTTAATGAAACATGGACACGTGAGGTAAGAGACGGTGTAGCCAACACAGGAACCTCAGACAATATAATAAGAAGTCAGATTACTTATAATGGAGATCGAATAGGTCTATATCATGATGGTTTAGCAAGAAGCACTGCTGATGGAAATAGATATGAAAATATTAGTTTTAATATAGAAAGATCTGGTAATTTATTTGGTCAAGATATAGATATTGTAAAAGCAGTATTACAAAATATATGGGCAAATATTGCACCCGGTTATGGAGTAATGGGTTTAATAATGTTTCAAGGTTCTAATATGGGACATGCTATTGTTTTTGGTGTATGGTCAGATGGAACCCCTTATGTTTACGATGAACAACGAGGTTATTTTGGAACAGAAACCGCAGGAGGAGAAGCATATGCCCGAGAAATGGTACACGACAGTATTAACAATATAGGATTTGTAGATGCGATAACTAATACAAGAGAGAAGGTAATTTTTGACAGAGTTCCCCATGAAACAGGACATAAATTACAATTAAATACCGCTCCTCAGAACTGGCATGAAACACACGAATCACAAGCAGCACTTGCTGAGGCACTTGCTGCTTCAGCAAAATTAGCCGAAATGACACCAGCAGCAGCACCAGCAGCAGCACCAGCAGCAGCACCAGCAGCAGCACCAGCAGCAGCACCAGGAGGAGAAAGCAAATTATCTCCTGATTTACAACAATTAGTAGATTCTGGAATGCTTCAATATGAAGATGCTATCGGTATGATGGGAAATAATGCACCAGCAGCAGCACCAGGAGGAGAAAGCAAATTATCTAGTGATTTACAACAATTAGTAGATTCTGGAATGCTTCAATATGAAGATGCTATTAACATGATGGGAGGAAAAAGAAAAAAGAAAAGAAAATCAAGAAAGAAAAGAAAATCAAGAAAGAAAAGAAAATCAAGAAAGAAAAGAAAATCAAGAAAGAAGAAAAGAAAATCAAGAAAGAAAAGAAAAACAAAAAAATCAAGAAAGCGTTAAGTTAATAATTTAACAAAATTGTTATAATGAAATTTTGTTAAATTTTAATATTGAAATATAATAAAAGGAATGTCTAGATATACACGTAAAAAAAATAAAAAATCTAAATCAAAATATAATAAAAAAAATAAAAAAACAAAACAAAAAGGAGGTTTTTTAAAGGGATTAACAACAGAAATAGTGCGATTATGGACAAATCCTCATTCGCAATATACACCAAATGATTGTTGTCCTTGTGTATTTAGTTTATTAGGAATGCCTCAAGCCGCAGTTGACTATTTAAGAGCGAAAAATATAAATGGATTTTCAAAAGAAGAAATAGAAGATGGATTTAATTTAGGTTATCAAGATTATTCTTTTAATTTCCATGAATCAGAAAATTTAATTGACAAATCACCTGAAATGGTAAAATCATATTTAGAGGGTATTTGGTCAACAATTCCTAAAAATTTTGCTACTGTAGGAGGTATTGCAAGAAGTGATGGAACTAAGCATTGTATAGTTTTGGCTAAAGATGACGATAACACAAATATTATATTAGACGCGCAAGTAGGGCAAGGATTTTCTGGAATAGAAGGAATATATAAATATCTAGCGGATCAAAATGTCAGGTTTGTTTATGTATTGCAAAGTCAAAAAAATTCTGTGGCCAACCCGGAAGAAGATCATCAACCTTTAATATTAAATCCTGCTGGACGCAAATTATATTCACAAGGTGAAGGAAAAAAAGCAATAGATGATTTAGCCTCAAAATTAGGTGACTTAAAAATAGATTCGCCTCAAGAATCGGCCGCCGCTGCAACCGATGATGATATAGAGATGGATGGAGATGATTAAAACACAAACAAGAACTTTTCAAAAAGTTCTCAAAACAATAATAAACTAAAAATTGAATAATATTATTTTTAATAAAATAGTATTATTGACTAACAATGTTACTTCGTTCAGGAAATAAATATACGCCACCTGTCCCAATAACGGCCCCACCCTCTCAACAAGCCCAACAACCTCCTCCAGAGCCACAAATGTGTGGAGATTGTAATCGTTTCTGGGGAAACCCAGAATGGGATATGCAATGTTCTATTTGTTCAGGTTATGGTGATGAAAGTAAGGTATCTCCTTATTATGGATTTGACGATCCTAAGTATCAAACCTTGCTTACAATATGGGTAAATGACGCAATAAAAAACAACGCAAGATATATACCTATTTTAAATGCTGCCGCAGAACAAATTGATATTACTATGTTAAAGGAAATTTTTACTATGATGAGAAGCAAACAAATATTTCTTACAGCAGAACAAGCCTATCCCCTTCTTAGAAACAAAGGTGCTGATACGAATGAAAAGTCACATCTTATTTGTCAGTTTATTATTGATTGGTGGAATATGAAAAAGTACCCTTATAACGGAACAGAAATGTGTTATTTTGGTAATTTTGGAGACGACCCTGAAACCAAAAACTTTCCACCACGTCTTCCTAATTGCTCTTTTATCCGTGAAATCCGTATCCCTTATCCAAAATAAAAACAATAAAAACAATAAAAACAATAAAAACAATAAAAACAATAAAAAAAAAACAAATATACCTAAAATATAAATGAAAATCGCCTCTCTAATACCATCTAACTACACATCATCAACATATATTATACCAATTATAGAAGCCATATATATTATTTACATGTGGAATTTTTTTAAAACAACTTATTCATTTCACAATATTTGGGAAACAAATTTAATGTCCATCCCCTCCATCCCCCAATTTTTTAAACATCAAATAAAAAATACTGAATATTCAAATAAAATTTGCCCTCTAGGAAATCTCTCCGCTTATCTTTTAGCAATTTGGATTATTATAACAAAACTAATAACCCCACAACATTTATCTAATAAATCACAACACTATATAAACTTCGCAACAAAAGTAATATTCATAATAACTGCTATTATTGCCTTTATAATGAACTTAAACGCGTTTATATATTTAATACCTGTATTTGTATATGAACTTTTTTATAACTAAATATACTATAAAAATAATCTTTATAATTTACTATTTGATGTTTTGCAAAACTACTACAAAATCTATCATAATGAACAGCCATTGAATTACCACATTTTAAACATCTAGGATTATTATTAATAGAGATAAATAATTTTTAAGACGATAGTAAGTAATTTATGTATTTTCTTTTTCTAAAAGGTAATAACATCTATAGATTTTATTTTTATTCCAATCGTCATCTCTACGAATTACATAATGATGTAATAATTTTAGATTGTAAAGTTTAAAAATAGTTCTCCATTCTTCATCACTTCTAAAAATCCCTCCGGGTTGATGTGTAAAGTTTCTCTTATGCCATTTCATACCATAATTTAATTCTGAAAGATCTTCACCAATAATAATATATTTTTCTGATATATTTTTTATTTGATTTAATAAATAAAGAGTATTTTCTGGAGCATGATGAAAAACCATTGAAACTAATACTAAATAGAATTCATCATTTTTAAAAGATAAATTTCTACCATCATATAACATTGTTTTGCTATTAATAGTGTAGCCACCTGTTCCACTTTTTTGTGCCTTATCTAAATTAACAGATGTATAATCTAAGTTATGTTTTTTACAAAAATTAAGAAGTTCACATCCACCTATATCTAATATTTTTTTATCTTTTAAATTTAAATCTAAAATAATTTTTTGTAATCTTTTGATTCTATCTTTATAATCATTTTTTTTTGCAGATGGAAAATAAGTTATTTTATAATCATCCATATTATAAAATAACTTATTATAATATTATAAATATATAAACGTAAATTTATAATTTACTATTTGATGTTTTGCAAAAACTACAACAAAATCTATCATAATGAACAGCCATTGAATTACCACATTTTAAACATCTAGGATTATTATTAACAGTATTAATAATACTTAATTTTTTATTAACGTGCTTGTGTTTTATTTTTTTTAAAGTCGTAAATATTTTTTTCTTTCTTTTTTTAACCATTATATTATATATATATATATGACAACTTTTAAAATTGTTTCCCGGGAAAAAACAAACTATTGCAAAAAAAAGTGCAAAACATTTATAAACTTTTTTTATAATTTTGACGATGTTTCTAGTCCTCTAAATATCTCTCCAGACAATATAATTAATTCTTGTAAAGATTATTGTATTAAAACAATACCAAATGAAAAAATAGATTATAGTAAAACTATTACTTTAGCAGAAGAAATGGGACTTATTATTGGTGAAGAATATAACGCCAGTAAAACCAACTAGCCATAAAAGGATTAAAAAATAAACTAGATGCAGAAATATGATGAGCACCGAGTTTTTTATATCTTTCCGCATCCTTTCCACGCCTAACACCTCCGCCTGCTATAATTTCAACCCCTTCTTTATCGCGTAAATAATAAATCAATGAACCTGTGTAAGGTTTCAAATAACTTCCTGACAACCCGCCAATATATGCTCTCTCCCCGTTTCCTAATGTTTTATGTATAGGAAACGTATTAGAGCAGTGAAATTGTCTGAATCCTATATCATAATAATGATCAACTACCGAAAGAGGTTCCATCGGAGATAATTTTATAATGCACCATTTTCTTTTTTTATTTAAAAATCTCTCCAACCCAAATTTAGAAGTTTCATTTTTATTCCCTCGAAAAATATTATGATTAGGACAACTCACATTTATTTCAATACTCATATCTTCAGGTATTCTCTCAATTATCTTAGGTATTTCCATTTTATCACAAATAGCAATACTAACTACTTCTTCCGCACCATTATTAACCTTGTTTTCTAAATACCGACGCACTCCTTCATCTAACCCAACATTACGCAATCCTATTTTATTAATCCATCCGCCATATTCAAATGAATAACGCAATGTCTTTAAAATCTGCCAAAACAAACCATCTCGTGGTTCTAAAGTATAACTTCCTTTTATTGAAATACAATTATTAAATGCTAAATAATTTCCAAACGGTGGAGAGATAAAAAAAACCATAATTTATTATATTAACAAGTCAATTATTTAAATAAATCTTAAAAATAAATTAAATATTCAAGATTTAAAACTAAAACTAAAACTAAAACCAAAATTAAAACTTTGTAAAACTAAAAATCGGCTCACCAAACCAATTTTCTCCACACAATCCCTTCTTAGCGGGACCACCTTTCATACGCTGCAAAATCCAACCATCATATTTAAAATCTCCAACCTTATCAATATATTTTATCATGTCATCGCAAACCTTATAACGCTTTGTTTTTATTTGAGGATCAACAATGTTTAACAATATTTTTCCGCCACTTTTAATACACTTACCAGCATTTTCAATCATTTTAAACAAAAATCTATCCCGCCATTTTTCAAAAGTATCATATCGTTTCCACGATTGTAACTCTTCCCCCTCGCCTCCTTCATTATAGCGTTCTGTTTTAAAGTAAGGAGGAGACGTGAACAATAAATCAAAAGTGTTTTCTTCACCCAATAACAAATCCTCAGCACATCCATTATAAATTCTAACACGCTTTTTACCAACACATTCAAAATATCTTATTTCTTTATTCCCAATAACAATATTATCTTCAATAAAATCTATATCATCAGCATCTGTGCCTAACAATTTCTCGTATTCAAAACATTGATCTTTATATGATTCATAAACTTGTTCATTTGGATCACAACCATGATAAACCTTAGCACAATCTGTGCAATAAAATGCAACCAGTCTATCTCCCCAACCACAACTAGTATCTAAAATACGTTCTGCACTATTCATAAGATAAACACTCTTTGCAACATGAGGTTTAAATTGTGTTGCAACATAACCACTTACACGCATTGAAGAACGATAATCTCTATCTCGAATACCATTTTTACCAACCATACTAGGTCTCCAAAAAGTCCAATTCATTTTTTTTAATTCTTCTAAATCTTCCCATGCGTTCAATGGACCCTTATAGCCATATGAATTACAACGCAATCTATTTTCTTGTTGAAAGTAAGAACTAGCATCATTATATTCGTGACCTAACTGAATAGCATATAAACACTTCTTCTCACCGCCATCAGCACCCCCGCCCGCACCGCCATCAGCACCGTCCACAGAAGTAGCATCATAATCATACTTCAACTTAATATCATAAAGATCACCAGCATATAAAACCCCACTTCCATCATTCGTTGTTTGCATAACCTTTAAAGTAAGTATATCTCTTTTCCATAAATTATTAAAAGAGTTAGTCATATTTTTCAATTCTATTTTTCTTAAAGGAAATGTTGGTTTTTCATAAATAATATAATAAGCCAAAACTTCTATGACTTTTTTTTTGTCGTATCTGTCAACAACAACTCTCCAATCTTCTTTACTAAAAACGGGAACACGGTTATCGTCGGCATGTTCTCTAAGAATAACATAAATTTCTGCAAATTTATCTATTGTTTCAACAACTGTGGATAATGAAGCCATTTATTTTAAATAAATATATTTAATTTATTTAAAATCAATTTTATTAAACAAAAAAAGTAAAAAGATAAAAAGAAAAAAATATTAAATTAAAATGGAACATCCTGATTATTTTGTTGTTAATCCACTACAAATAAAATTATCATTGTATCCATATTCTTTATATGAAAAAAATGAAAAATTAAATGAAAAAATAAAATATAACAAACCATCCAAATATAAAACAAACCCTATAATACAAAAACGGTTTAATGAAAAATTAAATGAAATAAGAGAAATAGCACTTTTATTAGACAAAGTAAAACAATCAATAAACACTAATAAATTACTTTTAGAACGTTATTAAATTATTTATAGAATATTATTAATTTATTTATATTTTACAATTAATAATTTCATACCACTACAAGAAACATTTTGAATTTTAAATATCTCTGCACTTTTTATTTCTAAAGACTTTTTTTCAAATTGAAATAATTCATCATTTTCCCCATCAGATATAATTCTTATTTGTCCACTTAAAACATTAATAATATAATTAAAATTATCATCAAAAAAATCAGTAAATCCACCAGAATGAACATGTAAGAAAAAAATCTCTCCTTTATCATATTTATCTATTACATTCTTATAGGGCTGTTCAACCAAAGACATATAAATTAATATAACAAAATAAAAAAAGACAAAAAAAATAAACTTATAATTAATCAAAATACAACAATAAATTAACAATTAACAAATTAGCAAATTAAGAAATTAGCAAATTAAGAAATTAACTACAATAATGCAACACTTCTTTTTTAAAAACCTTAAGCAATTCATTATATTTGTTTGTCATAGTAAATATGGCTTTTGTTTTTTCATATTCATTTAATCCCGAATCTTTTGTGTTTTCAATTATTTCTTGTAATTGTATTAATTTGTCACTTAAATCATCAATATATCTTTCATGTTCCATTTTTTAAATAAACACCATAAAGCAATAACAAATCAATTTTTAAAAAGAGTTAAACAAAGCATAATATTTTTTATTAGTTAATATGGATATACCTTGGACATGTGAGCATTGCAGTAAAAAATACAAAACATTCAAGGGATATACAAATCATAAATGTAAAGTTTTAAAAAAAATACTTGAAAATAGGGAAAAAGAATTATTAAAACAAAAACCACATCAATCACCAGAAAAAATAATTAAGAAAAAACCAAAACAAAGAAAAAAGAAAATCTCTCCACACATTAGATTTCAAGTATGGGAAAAATACGTGGGAAATAAGATAGAAACAGAATGCTTTTGTTGTTTAAAAAGTAAGATAACACCATTTACTAATTATAAAACATTTCATGCAGGTCATATAAAATCTGAGGCAAATGGCGGAGAAATATCACTTAACAATCTTTTACCTATATGTGGAGATTGTAATAAAGACATGGGTCCGATTAATTGGGATGATTATTTAACCAATTCAACAAACTTTCGTCCTAGACTTTACGGAGAAAATATACCTAATTTAACACACAAACAAGCCAAAAAAATACAAAAATGGTA
>JACKZZ010021507.1_pt1 | contig 10218 bp, 2 predicted proteins | sample 8027871 | NCBI WGS metagenome assembly JACKZZ01 (sample SAMN15724774, study PRJNA655200) | protist metagenome | isolation source: fluorescence activated cell sorting (FACS) single amplified genomes of... | place: USA: West Boothbay Harbor, Gulf of Maine | collected 2000-07-19
AAGCGTTAACTGGCGTTAATGGCACTTCAGAAAAAAAAGGAGAAACGTTAGGGTGGTTTTCCAGGGGGTTCTTGCGGGGAGGATCCGGGGCAGATAAGAGCAACGTAGAAGGACTGGGAGTTAGTGTTAAAGGGATTTGGAGTCAGACTGGAAATAATTTTTGTTTCAACTTTAGTCCCGATCTCTCTCGGGGGGATCCAAACGTGATCGACGTTTAACTCGTCGAACTTGTAAGTCGTTGCACTCAGTACACGTTGTTCACAGTTCGTTGCCCGGTGACGTTGACCGGCCTAGGATCTGAACGACTACGTTGCCCGGTGACGTTGACCGGCTATCTGTTTTTCTCTCGCAAGTTGGATTGTTGCACTTCAGTTGTTTCGTTGCCCGGTGACGTTGACCGGTAAATCCCACGTTGAACTTGTTGCACTTGTTTCGTTAGGCGGTGACGTTGACCGGCAAACCACGACACGTTTACGTCGAACTCACATCCATACATACTCCCACCATAGGGGAGGTTTCATTGCCCGCCATAGGGGCCACTTCAGCCCACCATAGGGGCACATCCCCTCCATAGCCCACCATAGGGTCCCACCACCGCTATCTTCAGATCCTTCCAACCCACGAACCTCCTTCCATTTCCCCTTTCCATTGCCCCCCCGGTTCCCCCGCAGGTTTTCCTTGACGATTAGCATTTTGATTATTTGACGGTTGGCATTTTGATTAGCATCGTGTAGACTAGGTGTGTCTTAACTTTTAAGTGTAGATTGAGTTGATTAGCACTACTCTGTAAAGCAGAGTAGGTAGTGTTTTTAGAGTGTTTTTAGTTAGAAAAGAATTTTAGTACGCAGCTGTCGTACACTTAGTAACAGTTGGCCGTACAGACTCAGTAGATAAGTAGTTTAGTTTTAAGTACAGTCAAAAGTTTTAAGTACAGTCGCTATACAACAAGAAGAAGATGCCGAATTTCCGTTTATCGAAAACCGATAACGGCCTCTTAAGAATGAGAAGGAAGGAGGCGGAGAAGTCGAAAGTAAGTGGAAACTCACGGAGGAAGCAGAGCTATGGAGACACCGCGTAAGTGGGAACTCGAAAGGACGCCAGAAGGCACCGTGTAAGTGGGAACTCAAAGAGGAAATGGACGCCACCGGGTAAATGTTATTACGGTAGGTAACTGTGAAGCTTGATAATTCAGATGGATGGTGAACCATGATGATGATAGATTGACCCTGAAATTTTCCCTCCAGAAAAATACTATTTTCCTCTCTTTCCCCCCATTTGAACTTTCCGCTCTTTATTTTCCGCTCCTTATTTCCCGCTCTCCCTTCCAGGTCTCCGAATCCCTAAACACCGGGTTATTAAGGGGGGCAGCCTTAGGAAGTCCTAACCACGAGGAATCCCGCTCTCTCCCTTCTTCGCCGTTGGAATTCCCGAGCAAGATTATGGGGGACGCGTCGCTGGTCTCCTCCCCGGTCTTCTCTGACGGCGGCGATCTGTGGACGGCCAGGCCCCACACGGAGGACTGGGAGTTTATGGGGGACAAGGGACTGTCCACAGAAGAAATTTTCTCCCAAAACTGCGCGAAGTGGTCCGCGAAAAAAGACCAGAAGAGCCTTAATCAACTATGGTTCGAGCGCCAACAGGCTTTCGCGAAGCGGGGGGCCGATGTCCTGAGGGCGTGGCGCCAATCGGGGGAGTGGGCGGCCCAGGAGATGCAGCTGACGGATCGCCAAGACTTCGGGCAGCGGTGGAAGAAGGAGCTGGTCGGCGGCTGGTTCTCTTACGGAGTGCAGTGGAAGCAGGAGTGTGTCGACGGCTGGGCCTCTGCGTCTAAAGTGCCCTGCGGCCAGCAGTGGAAGCGGGGGCGGGTCGCGGACTGGGCCTCCGAGGACCAAGCCACAGTGTTCGTCGGGCTGCGGCTGAAGCGGGAACGAATGCTGCGGGAGTTCTGGGACGATGCGGTCACCCTCGCGCAGAAGTGGAAATGGAGCGCCAACCGCAACCCCACGTCCCTCCCAAGTCAGGAAGAGCACCCGGAGAAGGAGGAGGAGTGCGAATGGGGGGAGCGCTTCGCGCAGTTGGGGGAGTTGATCGAGGAGCAGAACCGGCGGCAGCGGGAGAAACAGGAGGAACTGCAGACGCTCTTTGACCTCATTGAAGAGACGATGATGGTTGCATCCATCGCATCGGAGTTGAGGGGGGAGATCAGGATTCCGGTGGTCGATATCAACTCGAGTTTTAGGTTACCGGCGGTGGAACAGATGCCCGCGTTCGAGGCTGCGGTTTTTAAGGAGGGGAAGTTTAGTGCGCCAGTTGTCGACGAATCGGTGTGGGACCTGCTTAAGAGCGTGACTGCGGGTGTTAAGGAGGGGAAGTTTAGTGCGCCGACTACGGTTCCCGCGTTCGAGATTGTTGAGAAGTTTAGTCTACCAGCTGTGGACCAGAAGGTTCCCGCGTTCGAGGTGCCCGCGTTCGAGGCTGCGGTTTTCGGGGAGAGAAAGTTTACTAGTGCCCCGGTTGTCGACGAATCGGTGTGGGAGTTCCTCGAAAGCGCGACCGCGGTTGTTGAAGAGGGGAAGTTTATGCTGGAGATGCCTGAGGCTGCGGTTTTTGGGGAGGGAACGTTTATGCTGGAGATGCCTGCGTTCACGACTGCGGTTTTTGAGGTCCAGGAGGGGAAGTTTAGTGGGAAATTGAACGCCCCGCTTGTCGACGAATCGGTCTGGGAGTTGCTGGACAGCGTAAAAGCGAGGGCGCCTATGGAGTCTGAGACGAGGTTTCTCCAAACGATGGAGCCCCTGAGTCTTCCGATCATGTCCATTCCCGTTCTGAGCGTCTTCTGTGCGTCTCCAGATCTTGGATGGAGTGCCCCGTTTTTCCCAGAAGCACAGATGGAGGTGCCGGTCCCGGTGATCGAGGAGTGGGTTTGGGCTAGGGCGGAGAGGGAATTTCCGGCTGTGAAGCTATTTTCTTCCTGGGAGGCCCTCCTTAAAGTTTTGGACCGATTAGGAGACGTAGAAAGCAAAGAGGAACTAGGAAAACCACAAGAGTCGAAGCAGTCGGCGATCTCGGAGGAGACGTCCGCGGGGGAGGTCGGGTCGGAATTTTCACAGCTTTCCAAAGACTCCTCCGAGCTGGGTATGTGGGAGGATTCGTGGGCGGATTCAAGTTGCGAGGACTCGATGTTTTTCGAAGGCGAACACCGGGCTTCGAAGGACTCTTCTTGCGGAGAGGAATCGGAGTATCATGAGGGCTCTTGCGGGGAGGAATCGGATCGTGGTGAACAAGTTATTGACCCGAATCAGACCGGTCCAACGATGGTTTCCGACTTAGGCAGCTACAGTCGGTTTGAAGCTGCGGCGGTCAAGGACTTCGAGGGGCGGAGGGACTCTTGGGGCGGAGCAGAGCTCCAGTTTATTAGGGGCGAATTCGGCTTGGACGCGGAGGGCTACGAACCGAGCGAACCGCCGTCGGAGGGGAATCAGAGTGACGCTCGAATCTACGCCGCGAGCAAATCGCCGTCGGAGGGGAACGCTCTAGAAGAAGGTTTGTCTGAGGGGATTCAGGACGTGGAGGGGGTGTCCCAGGGAGGTGGATTGGGTTGTGACTTAGTGGAAACTGCGGCAAACGAGTTTCTGAACGGCGCTGTCAATACCGGAATCTGGGATGCCACCACCTTGGCGTTCGAGGAATTATTATTTCTGGGGTCGGAGGACGGTAATACCCGCAATATCGAGGGATCCGATGATGAACAGGAAGCTCTCAAACGATTCTACAACAAGATGGACGATCCAGAAGCTCTCAAACGATTCTACAACAAGATGGACGGACACCGCTTGAGAAGTCCGGCTCCCGGGGAAAAAAAGTGGGCGACAACTCCGACAACCGCTCCGAAAAAAGCGAAGAGGGTGAGAAAGTCCGGGACTGCTACGGAGGAGACGGTTAAGATTGCAGCCCTCCTGCCGCGCTCGCGACTCAGGTCTGAGCACTGTGAGAGCCCGGACCGGGTGCCTCCTCAACCGGGAACCTGTGAGAGCCCGGACCGGGTGCCTCCTCAAGCGGGAACTTTACAAGCCGAAAGAATCGCTTCAATAGAACATAAAATCGCCCTTGCCCGCAAAGAACGGGAGATCGCCCAGCTCCGAAAGGAACGGAGCCGCCTCCGGCGGAGTGAGGAAAGTGCCGAGAGGCTGATAGAGTCGTCCATGGAGCAGTCCGCCAGCAAACTAAGCGTTCTGTTTATGGGGGAGAAGGGGGAAGACGTCGATAAGCCGAGTGATAGTAGGGGTGCAGATCCAGTTGCTAAGAAAAAAGTCCCCAAAATCCCCCTAAAACAAGCTAAGGAAGTCACCCAAGTACTCGTCGATTCAGAAAAGAAGCTTCCATCAGCTGAGGGCGGTGAGCAGCCGAAGCGGAAGGCCGTTCGGCGAGGAACAGTTAAGGTTAGGGCGAAAAGGTCGAGTATGACCGAGGGAGGGTCAGACTCAGTAGGAAGAGGGACTGGGACTGGAACTCCGGGTGATGATACGAGTAACACCATTGCTGCGGGAGTAACGGTTAAGAAGGCGAGAGCTAAGGCCCGAAGTTCGGTTCCAACAGCGATTCCCGAGGTGGATGCAGTCGCACTAAAAGCGGTCACAGCGGAGTTGAAGGCGACCGAGTTTCAGGAGCAAGAAATTCCAGGGGGAGACTCGGGGGCTAAGCCGAAAAAGAAGTTGGTTCGACTGGTGAAGAAGAAGCCGAGGGTGGACGCTTCGAACTCGAATAATGACGGATTCAGTTCAGCCATTCCCTCTATTCCTTCAGTAACGAAAGAATCTGCCGACCTCGCCCAACAGGCTATTTCAGCCTCCCTCGGAACGACTCCAGCTGATTCCGTTTCCCCTTCAGCCCGGAAAAGGGACTCTACTCCGGCCTCGGAAGTGTCGCCGGCAAGAAAACGCGACTCGGCCTCAGAAGCGATTCCCGCCGCAGAAAGCCCAGAAAATTTCGGTCGACCCGTCGCCAAACCGGTGGGCAACCGCACCGCGTTGTCACCAAAAGCTGCTCGTCGGACGTCGGACGGATCTCCAGTTAGTCGGCCTAAGAAGAAGGTGAGGGCGAAAACAGCGTCGGGAAAAGTTAGGGGCAGTATGCCGGATATGAGTGTGGAGATTTCCGAGTTGGATATCGAAATGAAGCGAAACTCCTCCGGTAGAGTAACGATAGATCCCCTCCCTCCGAGCGTGAGAACAGTTCCGAAGGGGAGCTCCGCATCTGAATCCGCCTCTGTATCAGCAGTTTCTCCGTCTGCCTCCAAAGGAACCGAGGAGTCCACTGCCAGAGCTTCCGCGGCGGAAAACGCTCCTCCTGGACCCACTGCCAGGGATTCCGCGGCTGAGAACGCTCCCCCTGGACCTAGTGCGATTATCGCGGAGGATTTTAACGCCAACAACATCGATTGTGAGGTAGATGCCAGCAAGGGTACTAATGAGAGAAAGCGGAAATCGGCCGATTTTTACAAGCATATCTCCACTTTGTCACAGTCTTTCGCCCTGGATGATGCCAAAGAATTTGCTGCAGCAAGAGAACAGGTCAACTCGCAGCCCGAGTCCTCCGACGCACCTCCATCCTCCAACGCACCTCCCACAGCTCTCGACTTCCACGACGTCTCCCACCTGCGACACGCTCCGGTATTCGGGGGGGCTAGTGGAGAGGGGTTACCCCCGGGTTTCGGCGTCCGAGACCACGCGCACCAAAAAAACCCAGGAGAGGAGTCCAAACTGCATCCAGATGATCATGGAGAAGGCGAGCGCCCCGACAGAGTGACGTTCCGGGGACATAGGGATTCACCTGGGGAGGTATATCAATTGAAGGAACCGTCGAACAAGAAAGAACCGGGATCTGAGGCTCTTACCCATCCAGAGGACCACGAAGAGGGCGAAAAGCCGAGTAGAGCCGTGTTTCGGATGCACAAGGATTCTCCGGGATCGGTTTATCAGCTCAAGGCGCCCGCCAACCGCCCAATCCAGACCGAGCCTGACGAGGAGACAACCGAGCCGGAGGTACCGGTATTTCGGGCGAAACGGGGGGACCCGGAGTCGGTTACGGAGGGGGTGCGGGTTAGGAAAGAGGGGAATGTGACGGCGGACCATTTCCACCATTCAGATCATATCGCTGGAGCGGATCATGAGGCCGAAGGAGCTAGTCTTCCCGAGGGATTTACGTTAACGAGGCATTCTCATCAGAAAGCGCCCGGGGAAGAGTCAAGAGACCACCCTGACGAGGGGAAACCTGATCGGGCTATATTCCGCGCCCACAGGGACAGTCCGGGGGCGGTTTACCAGCTGAAGGATCCAAATAACAGACCGCCAGCGCCATCGGCGCCTGGGACTGAGGACGAAGCGGGGGGTCCGAGCGAGCCCGAGGTACCTGTGTTTAGGGCGAAGAAGGGAGATCCAGATTCTATCCGCGAGGAAGTGAGAGTGCGAACAGAAGCATCCATTACTGCCGATCACTTTCATCATTCCGACCATATCGCCGGGGCGGACCACGAAGACGAGGGGGTGAACTTACCGGAGGGGTTTACGCTGACACGGCACAGCCACCAAAAGATCCCAGGAGAGGAATCCCGCGATCATCCGGAGGACGTAGAGGGGAAGCCTGATCGGGCGATATTTCGCGCAGTGAGAGGGAATCCAGAAAAGGTTTATCAGTTGAGGGACTCCCCGGGGGCGAGGCCGGTTGACGAGATCGAAGTGGGGCACGAACGTTTTTCGTTTCGCCAAAGGAGAGGAGAAGGACCTATGAAGAGCCATGACGATCGGGAGAGTCGGGCGGTTCCCATAGGGGTGTTAATGGGGGCTCGGGGCGAGAGAATAGTGGAGACGGAGTCAGAAGACGGCGATCCCGCGGCCGTGCAGTCTGAGGCCTCCGAAGGTATGATGCTCCCAGAAGAAGCCGACCCCGCCTCTATTCACGAGGGTTCGGCAGTGAGTAATAGGTCACGGATCAGGAAAACGGAGGTAGATGAGGTTGAGGGGGTTGCCGCTCGAGGAGAGGGTACGATTGTTGATGATGGCCCTACAGGGGACAGAATCGAAGGAACCATCGTAGATGACAGCCCTACTGGGGAAAGAATCGAGGGCACGATTGTCGATGACATTGACCCAGGTATTAATGCCAGTTTTAGGATGGAGGGCACGATCGTTGATGAGGCTCCAGGACTTAGGGCTGAGGGCACGATCGTTGATGAGGCTCCAGGACTTAGGGCTGAAGGGACGATTGTGGACGACGGTCCAGGACTTAGGGCTGAAGGGACGATTGTCGATGACACCCCAGGACGAGCCGAAGGCACTATAGTAGAAGGTTCTCCAGGACGAGCCGAGGGCACCATAGTAGAAGAGTCTGCAGCTGTAGGGGGCTCAGATGATCTCTTTGCGGGATTATTAGGCGACGATTTCCAGAACGATGACCTTTTAGCTGGGGTTTTAGATTCTCCATCACCAGCACCCGTGCAGGAGGCGCCAGTTGCGCAAGAACCGGTCCGACGAAAATCTTCGGTAAAAACACCCGCAGCAGGCGGAGATAGCACTCTCATGGGGGATCTCATAGGACCGGATTCGGAGGATGATCTAGTAGTGCCGGCGGAAATTCCCCGATAGGAATCTCCGGTGCACACCCCTTTTGGAGGTCCCAATGCGGATACCACGGCCTCACCGCTTTCTGAGCTGACTCTACTTGGTAACCTCCGACGTAGACCTTTTCCTTACTATTAGGCGACTTCGACCCCTTCTTTGACTCCTTGGATAAATGCTCGTGATGCCGAAAGAAGCCCTCTTGCTGAGCCTTTGGGGACCCTGGTTGGGGACCTTCTGCCGCGGAATCCCGCACCTCCTCGCCCGCAAGCAGAAATTGCCTAGCTGGACTCCCTCCCCCTCCCCCCCGGGTAGAGATGTTTTTCGGAATCCGCGGGTCCTCCCGCTGCAGATACGTGCTCGTGTGTTCTCGGCCGGAAGAAGGGCTTTGCCCCCTCTCTTCCCGACTAGGTTCATACTCCCCCCGTTCGATCTTCCCGAGTCTTTCGTCTCTAGCCCGCTGTTTCTCGACTTTCCGGGTCTCCTCGTGCCGGCCGACGTCTTTTTCGGCCTTCCGACTCCTAACATGGTGCTTCAACAAGTAGCTCAAATTCCGCTGAACTTCCTCAGAGTTCGAGCTATTGAGAACCCCGTTCAACAGTGCAACAGATTCCCTCTCGCGGTACTCCGCCTGAGTTTTTTGGAGCGTTATGGAGGTCTCCTTATCCCGCGGCGCAGGAAAGTACCCACCACTACGCGCAGGATCCTTGTACAAGAGCGCTTTTTCGATTTTTTTGGCGTGTTGTTGAGCTTGGTCCTCGGGATGTTGTGATCCTGCTGTTAAGAGGACCGAGCCGGCGTCCCTCCCCGGACTCAGACTGTGCTCCCCACTTTGCCTCCCGCTATGTCTTTCCCCCCTGGCTACGTCCATTCCCGCCCGGATTTTCGCGATTTTCCCCCCAGTTGCAAGAGTTTCGTGCTCCTCTAGAACGCGTTTTCTCGTAGATTGGGGGACATTCTCTAGAGAAAGAGCCAACTCCTCCGCCGTAAACAAAGAGGTGTACGCGGAGAAGACGGCGTTAAGATTGTTCTTGGACTTTCTGAGAAGTTGCTTTTCTGGCTCTTTTCGGGCGTATTCAGCCTCTTGTTTTGCGAGTTCCTCAGAAACGTTGGGGGGCTCATGCCCAGGACCAACCTTCGACTCCAGATCCTCCTGTAAGGGACTAACGCGGGGCTCCTCCGTTGGGGACCCCAGTGTTGAGGCCCGCATCCGATCAAGATGATCATCTTGAAATTCCGACAACGAGCTAATCCTGTTAAAGAGGTCCTTAAATTTGCTCTCATGCCTCTTAAGAGCGGTACGGCGTCTCCAGTCCATCTCGGTGGCAATCCTTTCAGCCACTAACTCGTCCGTTTCAGCGGCGAAATGCTCTTTCTCTTCACTAAGAACGATGTTATACTCGTGAGCCTTCTCCTTCCTCTCCTTGTCCTCCTTTTTACGCTGTTCCTCTTCTTGTTTTTTCACTTCCGGATCCGGAACTAGCCCCATCTCCTTTGGGTCTAAGAACTTCTTCGGCTTCTTCGGCGCCGCCCTAATCTGATCCAAAAACGGCGTCCCATCCTCATCCTCGGCTTCACTCGCTCCGGAGCTGGCACCTGGACTCTCCCCTGGACTGGCCCCTCCCACTGATTTCGATCCCTTCTTCCGGAGGTTGACGTCCCCGGTGACATGCCCCGGCAGTTTCCGGACCCTTGCGTGATGATGATCGAGCTTTCTGACGTTCCCTCCATGGAGGTGGTCATCATCCCCCCCGGCCTTCTGCCGAACCTGCGACCTCATCGACACGAAATCCTTCTGAATTTGAAGCAAAAGGTCACTCAGCTCGTTTAAACTCGTTTGAAGGACCTCTTTCTCCTGATCATCTTTGCTCTTTTGGGCACTCATCTCCGAGATCTTAGCGTTCAAATCCTGAATAATGGTGCCGCCGATAGAGCCGCCGCCGAGAGCGCGGGACATGCCCATTCCCATAGAGGCTAGACCCATGGAACCAATGCCCATAGACCCCATCCCGCCTATTGAACCAATTCCCATTGACATCATCCCCCCCATTCCCATCGACATAGACCCCGACCCGTCCGTTAACACCCTAGTTTGACCCGGCTGCCCCCCGTCCTGAAATACCCTAAGCGCAGCTATTATGCCCTGTGGCAGACCGCTGAAAGCCAATGACTGTACCATACTCCTTCTCAATTCGGAGATCGCTGGAAAGCTTGGACCGGTGCTGGGCGAGGTATAGCCTAGGATTTTCCCTGCCGCTTTTTGCTCCAGACGGACTCGACTAAATCGCTCCTGAATGCTCCCCAAAACCGACCCTGCCGGGACCCATCTGAACTCGAAATTCTGCCCGTTAGGAGGCACAAACCTCTTGCCATCACTGTCAACCCAATCCAAGCAATCTTCCTCAAGCCTTAATATGACTGGATAGACTTGGACACATTGGACCTCCCGAGACACCGGATTAAATCCACTCTCTGTTCTTAATGGAAGAATGGTAAGCCCTTGGAGATTCCCTTTCGTGTTTCTCGATTTCCTGACGGTTTTCTCCTTTTCTAGGCGGCGTTGCCCTGCTGACGTCGTTTTTGCGACCTTATTCAACAACCCCTT
>JACKZZ010015796.1_pt1 | contig 10216 bp, 6 predicted proteins | sample 8027871 | NCBI WGS metagenome assembly JACKZZ01 (sample SAMN15724774, study PRJNA655200) | protist metagenome | isolation source: fluorescence activated cell sorting (FACS) single amplified genomes of... | place: USA: West Boothbay Harbor, Gulf of Maine | collected 2000-07-19
CCATTCTCCTGGCATCAAGCCGTACCTACTAGAGATGCCAGCAGGCTGACCGCGTCCTCTTCTCCTCCTTGAGGTGGGAACTGAACTGAACAATGGAGAACAAAGACGTGGAGGTACGCCAGGCCCTTTTCTTTTTTCTTCTTTTCCCTTCATTTTTTTTGATCCTCTTGCTTTTTCTTTCTGATACGACCGTCAGGAAACAACGAAGAGATGGGAATCATCATAAACCAAACAAAAATAGTAAAAGAGCAACAACAACAACAAAGAACAAAAGAGAACAACAACAAAGAACAAAAGAGAACAACGAAAAAGCAATAAAAAGAGAAAAATCTCGGGAAACAGAGGAGGCCAGCCTTCCTCTTTTTCTTTACTTTGGGGGAAGTACAGGGAGGGCGGAAGGTGGAGTTGGAGCTGGAGTTGGAGGTGGAGGTGGAGGCGGAGACGGAGAATTTTTCAAAACACTGTGATTCTTTTTCCTCAGGATTTTCTGAAGAAGGTCGCCCGTCCAGTGATCCAATCACTGCGTCAACGCAAGTATTCGAGCCCTGAAAAACAAAAGAAAACAGAAACGGTATTGTTTGAGTATCAAGGATGGAGAATTTTTGTTTTTTTTTCTTAATAGTTGGAGATTGGATTACAAATCATGTGTGCTTGCTTGATAACCTTGAGATCCAACTTAGACCACAGAAGTGTGAGTCTCGCCCACTCAGCGTATGAAGCCGAGTGAACCTGTAAGCCTTGTTTCTTCACTTGATGTACATTGAAATCTTTTGCCTCATTCCTTTCCTGTGTTTCGACCATTTTTGTTGCAGCTACGTATCTTCTCACGATCGGATCTTTTGCCGCAGTTTGTCTGCCAGCTTCCCAACGGAAGGAGAATGTAAGTGCTTCCTATCAGGGAGCGCTCAACTGCAAAGAAAAAGAAAAAGAATAAGAAGAGCGAGAGAGAGAGAGAGAGAGAGAGAGAGAGAAAGAGAAAAGAAAAAATAAGAGAGATATTTCACACATTGTTATAGATTCTCAAGGCTGTTTTTCTCCTCTTAAACATAATTGGCATGTGCATGAAGATGAACCTTTTTTTTTTCCAGAGTAATTCCCCTTCTTACTCTGATTCTTACCATGATCCAAATTTCTTCCTCTTTTCCTTCAGATGGAGACCCACCATTCACAATTCTGACACTTCAGTTTTCTTTGGGGATGTTCTTGAATCTTCAGACTCGTCTCGGACTGCCTTAGCCAACAACTTTTCCCCAAGAATATCCTTCTTGGTCTCCATACACACCACAGGGTCTTTTGTCCTTCCAGAGTCCTTTGAACTAGTCTGGCATGATCCAGTCTGCATGTGCTATGTATGGAGACCCATCCCTCCTTCTTCCAATTACATGGCCCTAGGCATGTTGGCAACACGTACAAGGAAACCTCCCACCCTTTCCAGTTTTCGTTGTGTCCATAAGAATTTGCTGCGCCAACAACAGCTGGATGATAGTGTCTTTGTATTGGGCCAATTACCCAGAAGCTTTGCCGTTTGGAGAGTACCGACTTTAGATAGTTTTTTTCTTACGCCAATAGCTCTACTTGACACACAATCAGGCATATCCTTGGAAACCTCTGGTACCATTGCATCATCAGAGTCTTTGTTTACCACGTTTGTCTTCAAAATCGCCATCTCCCAAGTCCTGAATGTTGAATCATCAAGCTCGGGTGAGGGTCAGACCTTTCCCTTCCCAGGTCGCAATAGGAAGCTTCGAATCTCTGCCACCACTTCTCGGGAGGGCCGGTACCCTAAGGTCATCCCATGGTCGGAACGCAAGAGTCAATTGCGACAAATGATTCGTTCTTCTACTACTGATATGAGCTCGAGGGACATTCTGTGTACTTTTGATCTTCATGGCAAGGCGTTACGGACCACAGACAAATTGGTAGACTTACTAAGTGAGCTGCTGAAGACTGCTCAAGCATATGAAAAAAGTGCCTCTGCAGAACAGCCAGCCGGCACAGAACGTTCAAGGTGGGTCCCTGCCCTTAATTATGAGCATATTTTGCCATTGTTTAAGTCCTTGGCTATCCTTCAAAACTATATAGATACACAGAGTAGGACTTCACTTCTCTCGGGGCTTTTCACCATTCAGACTCTTCAGGGACTACTTTCCCAGCGAATTTTGAGGGCAGAGTTTGTGACCAAACGGCTGCTGCATTTTGATTTGAGAGGAATAGTCAGTGCATCTTTCCCTCTAAGGGCTATGTTACAATTCGTGCTCAACATTTGGGAGCTGTTTGATTTTTTACCTACCGCGGAATGGGAGGAGGTAGTGTCTTGGAAGTTTGCCCCTGATTTGAGCGATCTTAACCTGATCGAGGTCCGAGATAGGATCGCAGCTGATGTGCCCGAAGGTTTTGACAATGACATGAGAGTGATTTCATTCAAACTCCTGGACCGCTTCGTTTCAGACCGTTTTTCTGGCGTGGCAAATATCTTGACTGGGTTCATGGCTCTGACTACGGGTAATCACGTGGTCAAGGTAACGGACGTGGAAGAGAACATGGCCCCGAGCTTGTTACTGCCTTTGATGAAGGTCAATCAGGACTTGAAGGAGGTGCTGGAAATGTGCCATGAGCACTTAGACCTCGTACACTGGTGGGTCAGCAACCATCACCGGCGGATTTTACAGCTGTTTTTGCAACTCCCTTTACAGCTCTTTACCTCTTCTGACTTGCTAAAATGCCTTGAATGGCTCTTAGGTTGGCGTGTACACTTAAATCGTATTGCCCATAAATGGAACATAGGCTTTCCACCGGATAGGGCACCACTGGAGCTTTCCACTCTTGCAGATTCTTTGATCTATGAGTATTGTGAGCGCCTCCATTCCAAATACAGACATAAACCAGCAGCCGCCCCCACGGAGGGAGCTCCACCAACAGCTATGATAACAGAGGGGAGTAAGACCGTCAGTGCAGGAGAGGAGTCAGACATAAAAGAAGCACCAAACCACTCTCCCAGTGAGTCCCAGGAAAAAGAGAAAGACATTGACTTGGATGCTTTCTTTGAGGGCGGATTTCGCTTGTTGGATCCTCATATCCGCTCTCTTATTGTAGCTGATATTTGGCAGCTGTTGAAGTGCTTTTCTAGGGGTATTGGGGCCCCCACCCTTTCTTCTCCCTCGCCAGAACCTCCATATCATACTCCGCTACAAGCTGCCGTTATTGGCAATCATACTTTGTTAGTGCAACTCTTTTGTCTGACCGCGTTATCCTCTCGGCAGCTTCATCGATCCAGTGTACTAGGCTTAGACGAACACTCCAGCACGCTTCATTTGAGGTTTCGCGCGATTCCTTTGAATCCCCCTTTTTTTTTTCATTTTTCCCGGGGGAGTGGTTCTGAGGTGTCCATATTCCTTATCAGCCTTGACCTTGTCCCCCTCAGAAATCTTTCCATTCATTCATAGGTTTTTCTTTTTAAATTGACCTCTCTGAGTCCGATGTCCACTTGTATATTATGCGTAATATACATACACCACTACATAAATACATACCGAAACTATTGTACTTGTCATTTCTTTGATTATAATGACTTCTGACAAACACATCAATGTCTAAAGTTCTATTTAACCACAATTTTTGCCCGCTTTTTGCTTCTTTACACTTTTTAGGCATGCCCTAAGCTCGGGAAGTGTCAAAGTAGCCAAAACTTTAGTGTTGTACAATGCACCTCTACACAGTCCACAGCCGGACTCAAAGAAAGATGAGGCAGTGCACAAAGCAGAAGAGGCGCTCTGGCAACAGGATCGTGACCTCTGTGCCATAGTACTAGACGCGCAGGACAGATATGACGCCGGCCTGCACATTGTGGCCAGAGAAATGGAGTCCCTACTCTGGGACCGGCTGAGCCCTCCCAGTCAAAAACTTTCCAAGAGGGTGCTGGAAGCTGACAAGTTTGAAATTTTGACAAAATGCGAGTCTCCGCCTATGCTCCAGCCAGTGGGTATGATTGTCCGACTCATCACCAGCTACTTGCACGATCATCACGTCATGTCGCTGGAGCTGGGCTATTACATGCGCCTGAGATTCCCAAGAAGTATATACGCACATCACCAGGCCCGCACCCTGATCAGCCAGTACTTTGATTGGAGCTTGTGCTTTGATGAAGATTTCGGGGCCAAAGATGGTAGAAATGTCATGTCTGAGAATCCTGTCCTTGGTAAAGCTATCACCACACCTCGTGAGAGCCGTGGCCTCAAAATTGGTGCTGAGGTGACAACGCAGGAGCTCACCTTGGATATGCAGCTGGGTATCCGCTACACTGTCGGTCGTTGCGAGGCGGCAGCCAAACCTACTCTAACACCTGCCGATTTTGGTGAAGTATCCCGCCTCAAATTTCCTTCCGCTGGCTCGAAGCTCACACCCTCTCACAAGCAAGGTGATTTCACTTTCAATGATTATGCTCCCCATGTCTTTCGCCACATACGGCGGCGATTTGGTGTTGACGCGGCTTTTTATCAATTGAGTGTTTGTGGTGAGTTTCAATACTTGGAGTTCCAAACGAATTCTAAGAGCGGTGAATTTTTCTTTTTCTCTCATGATAATAAGTACATGATAAAAACCGTGTCTTCTCAAGAAGCTGCCGTCTTGATGAAGATGTTACCCAAGTATTTCGCGCACACCCTGAAGAATCCTCACACTCTCTTGACACGTTTCTATGGCCTCCACCGGGTGAAGCCCTCTGCCTCTCGCATGCATTATTATTTTCTCATCATGGGCTCAGTATTCCACTCCGGGATCGTTCCGGACCTGGTCTTCGACCTCAAGGGCTCCCTGGTGGGCAGGTCGAGCGGCAAGAACAAAGCCTCGGAGGAGGCCAAACGAAATGGGCCCCACAGTGCGGGCAGCCGGCAACCCAAGCAGTGGCAACCCCCGACAGTCTATAAGGACAAGGACTTTATTGATGCTGGACGTCGTGTGCTCTTACCCCCCAAACTTACTCGCTTGTTCCATCAACAAATCCGGCGGGATGTTGGTATGCTCAAGGAGTGCAATGTAATGGATTATTCCCTGCTCGTGGGTGTAGTGGATAGGAAAGCGGCGTCATCAAGGCTGGAGGCTCTACCACCAGTGAAATCTCGTAGGTCCAGGCCTTCCTTCGATGCTACCAGCAGTGTCAACGCCAAAGCTGAATTAGCCAAGGAGGTGCCCAAGGCTGCGCCCAACTTGACCTCGATCCTCGAGAACGCACCAAAAAGTCAAGAACTGGGAGGGCCTACGTCTGCACCGTCCCCTGCCACCACTGAGGCCCCCGCTCAAGCTGAGCCCGTTGTGAGCCCGGCAGCCGCCTCTTTTTCACGCACTGAAGATGGCACCATTCCTGAAGAAGCCAAGGAGACAGTGGAAGAAGCCTCATCCAAAACAGCCCAAAAAACTTTTTCGGCTTCCAATCTTTTCTCACCCCTTTCTTCCCCTGCCATGAGCTTTGCCTCCCCTTTGTTTAACATTCGGGCATTCGGATCACAGGCGGCCTTGTCCCCATCTGAAGACTTGACGGAGAGGCCCAAGCAGGAGGCCCGGAGCAGGGCCGGGTCCGTCCTGGTGCAGGAGGCGGCGCCCATGGAGAGGTATTCCTCCGCGATGAGCCTGCTCTCGCCGCCCATGAGCGCGTCGAGGACCCTCGAGACACAGGAATGGGGGCCAGAGGAGATGGCTATCCTGGAAAAGTTGGATGACGAGCCGCTGGAGAGTGCCTTTGAAAGGACAGCCGGTGGCACTGGAAGCTTAGATAGGAAAGAGATTTATTACTTTGGCATCATTGATTTCCTGGTCGAGTACGGCATCAAGAAAAAGACTGAGACCTTCCTCAAAACGAATGTCCTGAGGCAGGAGCGCAAACAGATTTCATCCATCGATCCAGAAAAATATGCCGAACGATTTTGTGCTTTTTTGACGGTGCATTCGGGTGCCAGCGACCTAGATCAGAGCAGAGAGGGTGCAGAGAGTAGAGAAGAAGATGGCCTCTCTGCACCGCACCCTCATGACTCAATCAGCCGCTCTTACGGCTGGTAGCGGGCAGGAATGCCGTCAAGAAGTCCAGCGGGCAAGAGCTTCTGAAATGTGTTGTCTATTGTTGTTGTTATTTTTTTTTATTTATTCCTTCTTTGTAGTGATGTAGGCCTTGATATACTTGGCGCAGACCTCCTCGATCTGAATCAAACACATTAAAAGAAGGAATAGTAAAATGAGTGATTACATTGACAAAACAATTGCATGATTTGTACACAACATCTTTTTTTTCTCTGTAGTGACACCTTCTTTCATTTCATACATAGCAGTGCTACTTACGTGCTTATCAGTCAACCCGAACTCTTCGGCCGAGTAGCTACACAACAAAAGCAGTAGGAGAACAACAACAGGTGCGGCTGCCGATGGGAGCGTGAAAGAAAAGCAGTGATTTCCTTACCATCCAGTGCAGATTGGGAAGAAGGAAGGCACAGATACAAATAAACAAAAAAATGTGAAGGTTCGAAAACGTGTGTACAATGAAACTAGGCGAAAAAAAATCAAGCATCCAAAAGCAGGAGCGTTGGCTATGCGGGAAGAGGTTTGGTATATATGGCGGTAAGAATCGTACATGTGCTTCCCGTGCTTGTTTTTCGGGTTCTTGGCCAAGGTCCTACAAGCATAACAAAGGAAATCATTCGGTCCGCTAGGCTATCAGTGACTCGTTGTAATACATGATACATGTAGAGAGGCCCACAAACACACAAAATTAATTTAACTTTGAAGAAGACAACAAAACGGTCGAGGTTTAGGATAAAAGGGAAGTAAAAGAGAATCCTTATCAACTCTCCCCTCTATGTCCCTCAAAAAACAAACGCACACCACACACAAAAAAAGACAAACAATGCTTATATATGCATGGATCGCCTAGGGGGAAAAATTGAAAGAACAAACAGGAACGCGGAGGGAGGACTGAAGCCATTATGAACGCACTGTTTGAGCGCCTTCTCTTGAGCTTCCTTGAACTCCCAGCCCAGTTTATCGTACAGCTTACGGATAGTCTCCTCCGGTCTCTTCACGATATCCTCGAAATATACATCGTACATGTTTTTGCCAATCTTTTTTTGCGCGCGCATGGCACCATCCAGCCATTCATTCAGAGTCTTGATCGTGAATTCGCCCAGTTCCCTCTTTTCAACGGACTTGGCAGATACGCCCCAGAAATGGCGGATGAGGGAGGCTGTGCTGGGCACGGCGTGCTTTGGGTTGCGGTGCGTCCAGATGATGGAGGCATCCGGGTACATTTTTACCAGGTACTCCAGGTACGGCAAGTGCGCAGGCGTCTTCAGAATCCAACGTTTCTGCCCCCTGCCATCTTTCCGGTGCTCAATGTAACGATGCTGTAAAATTTGTAAAATGTACTTGTGATACAAGTATGTGCCGGAAAAATCTGCATCTTCACGAAAAATATGGTCATACCAGCCAGGCATGAAGACAAACATAAGATGAAAGAAATTCAGCACAGCAGGCTGCAAGAAGAGGGTGCATTCCTCCGCATTTTCTAATTCCATTTCGTGGGCCGTCTTGAGCTTGGGGGACATGTAGTTGAGAAGCCTCATGCCGACCTTCATGTCGATCCTGGAGCGCTTGGCGGTAGTGGTAGGGGTCAAAGCTTGCCAACAGCGAACGAAACGGAAATTAGGGTCTCCAGCCAAGAGGTTGAAGGTGATAGTAGTACCAGTACGGGGCAGCCCCACCACAAAAATGGGGGCTTTGATGATCTCTTTTTGGAGTTCATCGAAATGTGAACGAATGTAATGAATGGTTTTGATCCGGGCCGCCAGGACATTCGAATAATACATCCACAGGAACGCATGGCCAGTGAAGCGGAAATTAGATTCCGCAGCTGTAAGACTGGCGCAGAGGATTTCCAGGTCCTGTCAATTGAAATGAAAAACGCACCCAAAAAGAAAAGGCAACAAATGGAAAAAGAGAAATGGTAATGGCTGGTGACCGGCACAAGTAAAGCTAGAGGAAGGGCGAAGACTGCTACGCTTTCGATTTTGATGAAGAAATGATAAAATAGTGGTGCTGGGCAAGGACAAGAAATACCGATTGAAAAAAAAGAGGAAAAAAAAAAAAAACACAGGCTAAACCCCTTCTTAACAGGAATGCTGGCTGTGCTGGAGTTTGCTCAGATGGACCTTCTTGTGCGCTTGAAGGAGCAGGCGCTCATCGGGGTCCTTAACCTCGGAGGCCTTGGGGTTGAGGGGCTTGTCATCCAAGGGTGGGTGACCACGTGCCCGGAGAGAGAGGGCAGCACCTTGCAAGGCCTTTGGGGTGAAGCGCATGCCTAAGAGACGTTTCAAACAGGCGGAGCCACCCACGACCCAGGCTGCCCAGTCGATTATCCGGATCAGGAGAGGCGGTCGTGGGATCTACAGGGCCAGGGAGAGAGGGGCACCAGAAAGAGAGGAAGAAAAAAAAGGTACAACAAACAAAAAAAAGAATGTTAAAAAAAGAAGAAGAAGAAGAAAGAGAAAGGCGAATAGGGGAAACATAGAAACAGTGGACCAAACAACCTTGCCCCTCCCTTCCTCTTTCCCTCTACGGGTGAGAAAGAACTAGGTGTACAAGTACCTCCATGAGCGGGGGAGGAGACTCCTCCGCTGAAGTCGGCATGCTTTTTTCTTTATTTATTGCTGGCTATGTGGAGTTTAGAGTGGAACAAGTGCGGAGATTTTTTTTAATTTTTTTTTCGTCTGTTTTGCCAGTTTAATGATTTCTTGATGCCTGAATTAGTTCAACTTTCTTCTGATCTACAAGACTTATAATGAAGAGCAATGGAGGGGCTGCCTTTTGACACGGGTCGCAAGAAGGCTAGGAAAGTAAAAAAAAGGAAGGGGAAAGGGAAGAGGAAAGGTCAGCTCGGCGACAGTGGCGGGAGAAGAGGGGAGGTTGACGAGAGGGTAAGGGAGAGGGCTGCGGCGGTTACAAGTGAACCCCAAGGGAACCAGAGGAAAAAAAAGAAGAGGAAGAGGGTGGTTGTGCTGGACCTCACCCCTGGCCCCTCAGCTTCTGCGACTACAACTGCGACTGCCCCGACTTCGACTCCTTACTCTGCAGCTGGCCCTCCTTCCACTTCAACAAGCTCTACGACTGCAACTATTGACGATATCCTAGCCTATTTGCAGCATCTCCTCCACACTCCTCCAGCCCCTGTTACCCCAACTGCTCTTCTCGCCAGTCGCTCGCTTCACCCACTCTACAGAGCACTTCTCTATTGCCGAATTCATGATAGCCTTCTGCAACCTTCCCCTTTCTGCTCTTCTATCCGCAAAAACCACTCCTTCAATTATGCAGCACACACATACGGACAGAAGAGACGGAATGGGAAAGGGCGAAAAAAAGGAGGAAGAAGTCCACCAGACATAGAAGCGTCATCAGCTTCCCTATCATCTACTCGTGATCTTTTCAATGTGCTCTCATCTCTCTCTCCAAAAATATCCTTACCAAAACGAGCGGCAAAACTCAAGCGTGAACTGCATGAAGCTCGTCTACTCCTCTCGTCTTCTCACCATCCCACCTGGCTGCAGCGCGTCTGTGCCTATGATAACCTGTACCATACACTGTACTACACCTCTAGGCTCGGTGTGGGTATTCCGTCTGCCACTGTCCCTGATCCCAACACTTATCTCAGGCACGCACTCTTCCACCTCTTGCCTTCGTCATTATCATCATCATCGTCATCTTCTTGTTCTTCTGCTTCTTCTTTTAGTATGGGTATTTCCAGCAGTGTCACGACTAGTACCACTGCTCGTCTTGAATTCCTCCGGCCTTTCTTTCTTTCCTCCCCACCTGGGTTCCTCCAATACTTGCAAAACGTTCAGGATATGTGTTTTCGCAAAAGGAAATCCCCAATAACGAAGCCAAAGAAACGGACAAGGCCTGTGCCTCGGCTTACTAGCAATCCCTTGTTACAAAACTTTCATTTGCATTGGATCGAGTCAGCTTGGCTTCACAGCAGCCTGCAAGCCCGAGAGAGACAGACGCAGCTGAGTAACACTTCGTGGCATGACCTCTGCCGTGTGTGGGCCTGCCACTTGTTTGCCTATGCGGTCCCGAACCAGGCTGCCTTCGCCTGCCTGGAAAAGCATCAACCCTTGCTGGAATTGGGGGCTGGCACTGGTTATTGGGCACACATGTTGGAGCAACGTGGTATCGACATTGTGGC
>JACKZZ010004965.1_pt1 | contig 10211 bp, 13 predicted proteins | sample 8027871 | NCBI WGS metagenome assembly JACKZZ01 (sample SAMN15724774, study PRJNA655200) | protist metagenome | isolation source: fluorescence activated cell sorting (FACS) single amplified genomes of... | place: USA: West Boothbay Harbor, Gulf of Maine | collected 2000-07-19
TTTATTTTGGGCCGTGTCACGCTGATTCAAATTTTACCCGGCACACACATTCACACACCCGCACCCACAGTCATGCGTGACGGAATTTGTGCACAGAATCGCTTGTACGCGGTGGCGAGGCATTCTCTCTTTCTCTCTCTCTCTCCACTCTCTATCATTCTCTCCCTCCCTCTCTGTATGAGTGCGTGCGCCTGGGCTTTTGCGTGGCGCAGGTGTGTCTTATAGGTGTTTTGTGGACGTGCGTGGTATATCTGGTGGTTGTGGCTTGTGCTGTGCTGTGGGATGTGGGAGGGTGTACCATAATTATGACGCAGCTGGCGGAGACACGAACGCAAGTTCGAAAATGAAACGCGCGAAATCGCAGAACGGAGAACCAACACGATTGTGTTGAGCTGTGTTGCATGTCGTGTTTGCACGTGGCGCACAGCCTGCACCGGGGCGGGTGCCGTGCATGGTGAGGTGTCGCGGTAATACCGTCGAGGAGTATTGCACATTGCACGTGGAGGCAATGTAGTCTGGAAACATGGTGCACGATCGAACGACCCAAGATGTCCGTTCTGTGAACTGCAATCGTTGTGACGCGTCGCGTTTCACCGACGCGACATATGAAACGAACCGGAGAACATACGTCAAGCTCTAGCGAGGTTTCGTAATTCATAAACTTGCTTGCCATTCTCTCAAACGCCCGCCATAGACAAGCGCGTTCTCAACAAGTCAACTTCGAGGTATCAAGCCGACAAACACAACGCAAATCCGTATTCCGCGCCTGCGCTGCATCCCTTTCGCAATTTCCGGATTTTCTGCTCCAACCGAGCGCAGCTGCCAACAGCCCAGAGTCCCGACACGCAGTGCACTATGCCGCCGTCAGTGGACGATCTCATCGTGAGCCAAGCAGAGGCGGTGAGGAAATCACGCGCGGTCGAGGCGCTTCCGGCTCCATCGACGCTCACTCTGCCCCCTGGTTCAACGGTACGCGGTCGAGAGTGTTGGTGGTCCCATATTGTATTGTTGGCGTTGCTTTTTTTTCTTCGGTTTTCTTTATATTTTTTTTCAAGATTTCGTTCAGTATGGTGGCCCCCGTCGAGTGGCCCCCGTCGAAAAAGCCTGATTGCCTTCCACCCCTTCTCGTGCTCGTCTGGCCACGCAGCTGGCTTCCCTTCCAGCGCGAGTATGTATTTCTTCGTTGGTTTCCTTGTTATTCTTTCGTCTCGTTGATGTAAAAGCATCGAAACTGACACCTGCACCAAAGGGAAAGTTCGACAATTCATAGTGGTAAAGATTGGTGTGCTGTCGCTGCTTTTGAAACCACGAAAAACGTTATTTTCCTGAAATCAATCACGGATCTGAGGTTTCAATATATACATTTAAGTGTCGCGGATTTCAACGGGCGGGTATTCTTGCTGAAGCATTGGAGGCGGAGGCACTCGCAACGATTTCGACGTTTGATGAGGAACTGAAGTTTCACTGCGGTAAATGTTGGTATTCTTCGACCGGGTGCCCTTTCTCCTCCAAGGCATACACAAAATCGGAAGGAGGAGGAGTAGGAGGAGGCACCGGAAATGCAGGAAAGTTGTACAACAGCCTCCCTCTTTTCAAATCCATATGCAGTCGTTCCTGCTTCCCACTGGGCTTCCCCGGGGAACTAACTAGAGCACCCCCGATTTGGCACAGCAGCTATGCATAGCCGCCCAGGTACCAGCAACACTCGAATAATTAATTATGCGAAGTATGCTGGTATGTCCATTTGTGTGAAGGTGACTCTTCGTCGGGTGCGACTGTTGCAAGGAGAAGGTATTGGTTGACAGAAACATTGGAAGCTCAGGAGGCAGATTTTGGGGGCAACAGACGAGCCTGGGGTACCATTTCGCCTCCGCCTCAAACGAAAAAGCCTTGAAAAGGGACCACTGACGCAACGGTGCGCTTGCTCTCGACAGCGGTGCAGTGGTGGTGATCCGGTGAGCCCATCCATCTGAACAAGGCACTCCACGCGGCACGTCGCGGTGCAAAAATGGCCCTTTGTCGGCAAGTGCGGTAGGCAAAATCAGCCCCTCTCACGGTCTGAGATGTGAGCCTGTTCTTTGGGCATTGCCTGCTCGACGCCCAAAGGGCCGTTTGGGCGTCGCGTCGCACTGCTTTTCACGCCTGGAATATGAATGACCTCTCTCGTCTTGCTGTTTCATTTCGATTTTAGTTACACGTTGCCCCGTTGGGAATATTGATTCCGAATACACGAGCGCTGGCGCACGTCAATGTGTACTGTGTATTGACAAAAGACAAAGTGCTAGGTTTGTCCTCTCCGAGTTTGTCCTTGCCGGGTTTGTCCCTTCCCGCGCCTCTGTGCGGCATAGCAAAGCAAAGACAAAAGACAACCCAATGGTTCGAACATGGCTAGGGGGTGTCACTTTGGTGGTCGTGTGGTATGGGGCGCGCTACCAATGCAACGACGTGCGCTGAGCAATGAGGCAAGGCCAGGGGGCTTTGATGTAGGATGACTCCGGGGCTGTTGTGCCGCGCCTACAGTGCCACCCTACGGTGCCGCCTGCAATGGTGCCGTGGTGGCCCGGCATGCGGCGGTGCCGTCGTGGTTGCTGAGCCTGGTGTTGCACTGACCACACGACCCGGCTCGTGTATGTGTACCGTCGGGCCATCTTCCACACGTGATAGAGCGTGTCTTCCTTGTTCTACGACGTGTACGCGCCCCGTCTCTCTGTTCAGTGTTGCACCGGCTGGAACCGCCTGTACCGTGCCGGACCACTGCAACAGGAGCATCATGGCATCATGCTTTTCCTGAAAGAATTTTCAAAACTTGAATTTATATTGAGGACGACGATTTCCTCTCACATGTTTTCGACCGAAATTCGCTGAAGTCGACCGAGTTTCACTCCTAATAATTATCCGGGCAGCGCCTCTTCAGCTTCAGCACCATTTTTTGACAGTGAAACCCTAGCAAATCCACGTGGCGTGGGACTTGGCCCACGCGTGCATAACTTGCGGAGGAAAGATGACACGGGATGGGGTGTGCGATCGCGCGAGGAGAATCCTGGCCTGCTTGCGGGGCTCCGCTTGCCAAGGAACGGAGCAAGTTTCACCGCTACGCGTCGGCGCGGGGCGCCGCCTGCGCTCACACGGGGGCGTCGGCGTCGTCGGTTTGCACACCCCCGAAGGTCGTCACATTGCGGTATTTTCCACTGCCGAGTGTCGGGTGCTACACGAAACAATGAACCAATAAATCCAAAAGCTTTAATACAGAGAACACACCTTCTGCACGAAAATACATCGAATAAGTGCCCCATCGAGTGCGGTATGGCGATGTATCGAGCGACATCCGCGCCTCTGCCCGGTTGTGCCCTTTCCACGGTCCACTTGGCTCCCTTCGTGTCTTCTCGCTGGTTGGTCCGTGCTGTTCAGTACATTTCCTTCTTTCAGGATTCCTGAATGTGTCCAATCTTTCTGCGTGATGGGAAGACCCCGCCGATCTCTCTCCCGTCTGGGAATCATGCGAGGTAGTAAGTGCTGTGGGTGCACACCAGGAAAATCGCCCACCGCTGGAATTGGAGGCTTAATAACAGAAAACAATATCAGCAAATCGGTAATGTTAAAACCAAAAACCGTACGGATAGAAATCAAAATGAGGAAATCGCATCAGCAAATCGGTAATGTTAAAACCAAAAAACGTATGGGAACAAAAGAATATAAATCAAAATGAGGAAATCGCAAAGAACAGAAATCAAAGTGAGGTTTTCGGAAGTTGAGGATTTCGGGATTTCGGAAGTTGAAACACGGACAAAAACAATACAAGGCCGGTGCATTATAGCACATCGAGGGCGTGATGCATGAACCCTACCCTCGATTTTCAGCGGTTCGCCGCACACGGGTTCTTGGACACTCAGCCAGGCCGGTCGCCGTCACCGGTGTCTGCATGCTGCTCGCCGATGGGTTTTTCGTCATTTGCGTATTCAACTCGTATCCACGGGTGTTACGTAGTGCAGGGTATCAGACATAATCAAAAATACTTTCTCTGTGCCTAGGCATTCAAAATTGCTCGTGCGGTCATCTCGCGGGCAAGGCGTGTGGGGAAAGCACCCCTGTGCCCCGCGTTTGAGAGCGGCACCGGCACCGCTGGTGCCGCTGGTCCCGCTGGTGCCGTTGGCAATCTCCCAGGGTAAACGGGGGAAGGTCCGCGTGAGCGCCCGGGACTCACGAGTGCACCGGCCCCGTCGGTCGGTCGGCACCATGCGTCGGTCGGCACCATGGTGCCGTTGCGCAGCGCTATTTTCCCTTCAAAACGGAGCATTTCATTGGAAAATAGCGCTCCGCGGGAAAGCCTCCGCCCTTCCCCTGGCCCTGCGCAGTGTGACCCACGGATGCGCGACCAGCAGCAAATGTCTCGGGTAAGAAGCAACTTCGACTGAGAGAAGTTATACTCTGTGTTCACTTGCTGTGTGCAAGAACACCTTCTATGATGGTAGGGGGATGGACTTGCCGTTCTTTCTATTTTGATGATTGTTTTTCGGATTTCTTCGGATTTTTTCAAGTTTTATTCCTTCTGTGATTTGAACGATTCGCCAAGAATTCGCCGTTGCGTGAACATTCCTACAGCAGCAACCCCACGTTCCATATTAATCCGTAAATGTGGAGTTCAGCGTTCTGTCAATTAAAAAACCTTAAAACCCTGCAGCATTCACGAGTTATTCATCGAAAGAAACCGATGTTTATTCTGAAGCAGTACGTTCATTCCTAGATCTGTGTACCAATGTATTTCTGGCTGGCTTTTGTTTCCCTTCTGCTTCAACATGGGGGCGCAACACAGGAATACACAAGGAGATCCACCCAGAAGCGGATGCACGATGAAACTGTTGCAACGACGCGCCGTTCGAGCTCGTCTGGTGGAAACCTGCCCAGAGCCGGAGGCCATTCAATCGCGCTGCGTGTGGGGACATGACGGGGGCCCTCATCAAAAAATCGAAGTCGTGCACTAGAAAGTTCTGAGCTTTTCTATCGCAATAAGATTTGTTCAACGAAAAGTTCATGACCGTCTTTTGAATTCCACTTTGTGTTTGAAACTGCTCGTCGCTAAATCAGAAAAGACGGCAAGCTTCGACGAACGCAAGCAAGAAACCATGTCGGACGCTGCAAGTGACCGGAGGACCGTGCCTACGACTTATTTTATCGGGGTGCGCCTGCCGGGTGCCTTTTAGGATGCGCTGTCTTTGAAACATCTTCCCCGAGTTTCATTGACGTACTCTGCTGTGGTTTGTCCTTTTGATTGTAGGGCTGGCCGATCGTCGGTGAGACCTTTTCGGTGAGTCGGTGTTGATTGTTTTCGAGAGCTTCGTATTCTGCCAAAGCGGCATCCCACAGCTTGATTCAACGCCTGCCGATTGTGTTTTTGCTTTCATAGTGGGGTTGTCGTAGAGCGGCTTTTTCGAGTTGACAAATCAGGGACATCGCGTCCCATGAGAATGGTTTGAAACTTTTTTGGACGGTATGAAATTTTTGTTTTCGTACTTTCGCACAATGTTGCAAATCACAGCTTCTTTCCCTAACTGACAGTTGTGTGGTCTTCTCTGTCCCTCCACTGTGTGTGTGTGTGTGTGTAGTTCTACGTGAACCAATTCAAGTTCTTCGAGGAGCGCCACGCGAAGTACGGCAACGTCTTCCAGACGAACATCCTGTTCAAGCCCACCATCGTGGTCAAGGGCACCGACAACATCCGCAAGGTCTACTCCGAGTCAGCCAGGTGCGAGGAGCGAACCACGGGGAAAGCAAGCGGAGCGCCGCCGCCGTGTCGTGTGTCGTGTTGTTTTACTTTCCGCACCAATTGTGCTGCTCGAGGATGGGTATCTTTCGTCTGAGGAGTTTTCCGCATATTTCTATGCGAAGCGTTGGTCAGACGTTTGTTGTTTCACACCACATTTACACAAATGTTGCCGCATATTTCTATGCGAAGCGCGTTGGTCAGACGTTTGTTGTTTCACACCACATTTACACAAAATGTTGCGAGCCCTTTCAGCATATTCACCGTCTGCTGCATGGTGGACCACGCTGGTATTTTTACATTGCGCCTTGAAATGACAGTTGTTTTCGTGTCGGTGAGCTGGCAGAGCGCGGACGTAGTTTCCGTTGCAGCGAAACCTCTGTCCCATATTGGAACGGACTTTGCTGCTAGCCCCATGGCCACTGCCCAACGTGCACACGGAGGAGTGTGTGGGTTTCCAGCCGTTTCCCCCAACGCACCACCATGCAAAGTTTTAGCGCCTTTCGCCTCCGGTGCTGCAAGTCTACGGCCTTGTATGTATGCATACGACTCTACGATTCCGATTTTTTGTGGTGTTTCGACGTGTTCGCTTTTCCTTCATAGCAGAACGCTTCTGCCGCTATCCGCAGGTGCATGGTTTGGGTTTGAACTGGAGAACTACTTCGAATAGACATTTCGGAACAGTGCCCGCAGAGCTGAGCTTCAAACCCTCAAAATCGGATCCCAAACCGGAAACCTGGAGAGGCTTTATGAACGGGCCTTGTATCTCTTGCAGTGAACCCGGTCTTGTGCGACTCGTGCTTCGACCCTGACTTCATTTTGACTGCGCCACGTCTCTCTTCCTGCTTGAGACGGAGATTAATCTTGTGCTCGAGAAGAAAACGGAAAACGAATCACCTTTTGTTGAAACGGATATTAATTTTTGTTGGGGGCTCGCGCCGCCACGCCGACGCTTGGGCGACGATCGCCGAGGCGATGGGTGTCGCGTAACTCGCGTAACTCGCGTAACTCGGCTCAGCAATCAATGTGCTGCACATACCGCGCCGCGCCGCGCCCCGTTGCATCATAATCGTTTTCCTTTCGCTGGCGCACTCACTATGTATGTATGGGTCTGTGAAAAGGCACCTGGAAAAACGCCGACCATGGACGGATGGGGTGGTAAATCCGGAAGCAAGCGCGAGTTTTCTGAAAGGTGAATGAAGCAACACAGTTGCTACGACCTCGCACGGATATGGGCAAAGTAGGGTGCGTTTTCGGCGCAGGGCTGGTGAGCCACGCTAGCCCGGGTGGCCACCTTTTCCGTGCTGACCGGTGCATGGTGCTACATGTCCTTTTCTCGTGCGTGTTTAAATACCCTAAGGTTTTCTTTTCTGTGCGTGTTTAGATACCCGAAGGTTTTCTTGTTTTGCTGATTTGTTACTTTCCTGTTGCTGCTGTCTTCGTGTGGTACTCGCACCGAAGGTATTTGTGTGTTACTGTCTTCTTTGTTTGTCTTCTTTGTATTTGCAGAGGGTCCGTCATCTCGGATTGGCCCACATCGGTGCCCATGTGCCTCGGCAAGAACCAGGTGTTCTCGCTACAGGGCGCGGCACACAAGGCCGCGCGCCAGGTGCTCGCGCCCGCCCTCAAGAACAAGTCGGTGTCCGCGTACGCCGCCGCGCTGCACCAGACGATACTACGATTCGTGGACAAGTGGGCCCGAGCAGGCTCGTTCAACGCCGTCGAGGAGATCCCAGGTACAGCGTGTTCGCGAACTGCGAGGTGTAGTTTATCAAGGCACCGCATTCTCGTACTGGTCTTTTGTTTCGCACTGGTCTTTTGTTTACTCCCACCATTTTGTTTCGTACCGATTTTTAGTTTCCTCCTGTCACATTTCGTGTTTCTCTATCATCCCTCACCTCCTCCCATCGCATCAATTTGCTTTATTTTGATCGCCCTCGTTGTCTTCCTGACTCCCTCTTGATTTTTCGTGTGCCTCCTCCTCCCTTGGATTGTCTGCCAAGAGGACTAGACGTCTCCCCGATACGATAATATATTGTGGTGGCCTTGGCTTGCTCACTCGGTTGCATTGGCGTGGGATGTGGGAGCCTCGTTCATGGCGTGGGATGTGGGAGCCTCGTTCATGAGACTTCCTTGGGTTTGACAGTCGTCCACCCTCGAGCTCTTTGGTAGTGCCCATCCACATGCCTCAATATTCACTCCATTCCCAGAAGGCACGAAACGCACACCTGCCCTTGCCTGCCCTTTCTGGTAGTGAGCGCCTCGTTTTTGGACCACGATTCCCTCGTGATTGCACGTAACTTTCAAAACTCACCTGAGTGTTTTTGTTACTGTTTAAAACTCACCTGAGTGTTTTTGTTACTGTTTACTTTGTCCCATGGGCCTTTTTTGTCACTCCGCGCAGTAACTCTTACGAACACGGGGGGCATTTCCTGGCGCAGGAGCATTTCCTGCGACTTCGCACATTTGGACGGATTTCTGTTTTTCTCTGCATTTGATTGAAGGTCCGTTGTGTTGTGTTGTGGCGTTCGAACACCAAATCGATTCCTCGTGCGGCCTTCGTTGCGAGGGCATTCGAACAGGCGACCGCCTTTGACCGCCTTTGGAATGTTCGCGTGAAGGTCCGGTTTTGACCTCCCTCGGTTCCCATTGAGCCCTCGTGTTCGAGGCGCCCACCATGGAGCACCTTCTTAAGCTCTCTTCTGTGCCTCCCTCGGTTCCCCATTTAGTCGTCGTGTTCGACGCCCACCATGGAGCACCTCATTAAGCTCTCTCCTGTGCCCCCCTCTCGATTCCTCCTTTAGCCCTCATGTTCGAGGTCACCATGGAGCACCTCCTCGGCATCGACCGCAACTCCGACACGTTCGACGACCTCCGCAGCGTCTACGAAGAGTGGTCGGCCGGCATCATCTCGCTGCCGGTGGACCTGCCCTTCTTCCAGATGAGGAAGGCGCTCGCGGCGCGCGAGACGCTCCTCGGTGCGTCTCTTGCGGCGGTGGCGACTGTGTGTCTCTCGTTTCTGATTGGTCTCGCCGTCTGCTTGCCTACATACACGCGTACGCGCCTGGCACGACGTGTGTGTCCCGCCCCGCATCGCACCAGTGGATGTGAACAACACCGTAGACCCGCCGATATTGTGTGTTGCTGTTCCAATCTTGTTGCTGTTCCAATCTTCGGAAGTTGTGTTCCCGTTCCAGGTGCTTTCGCTGCATGCCGCGCCTCTGATCCCACCTACTGCGGTTTCTGTTCTTTTGGCTTTTCAGTTACCCTCGCGCCACCCACGTCTCTATACACGTACATTTTCCCCGATGCATGTCTCTGCACATCGGCATACCCCGATGCACATCTCTGTACAAATGTCATTTCCCCCATCTATACACGTACATTTTCCCCGATGCATGTCTCTGCACATCGGCATACCCCGATGCGCGTCTCTGTACAAATGTCATTTCCCCCAGTGCACGTATCCAGTGTTCTAGAGGTGAGAAATCAACGCTTTTTGGCACGTGCCGAAACCACAGAGGCTACTCTCACCCTCCCTCTGCACCGTCACTTGGCTGTCCTCTTGCGTTTCCCATTTAGCGTTGCTATCCCTTGGAAAACATCTCTTCCACTTCTTGTCATTCGAAAAAATTTCTTCCACTTCTTGTCATTCGAAAAAATTTCTTCCCGTTCTTCCGTTTCTCGTTCATAGTGATCATCCAGAAAGAGATCGAGCGCAGGAGAGAGATCATTGACAACGGCTGCGGCGATCAGCTCGTCGACATTCTCTCGATCATGCTGCAGACCGAGGGCCCCGACGGCGAACTCATGCCCGATGAGCAGATAAGGGTACGCGTAACGCGCCTGCGCCGACGGACTTGGGGAGGTAGGGGAGGGCAAGCTCCTGCTGCGTGGTATCCCTGGGCGCTTGCTTAGCCTTGAGCCGCGGGTGTATTGCTCATGTTTCCTGAGCGTTCAGCCGTGTCCCCCCGGTTGTATTTTCATGCGTCTTGAACACTTTACCCTTGCTGGTTGTTTTTCATGTATCCATGGCTACGTACGTGTTTGTTCTCAGTACCACTGCGATTGGGTGTGAACGGGACTCGAACAAAACAAAACGTCCCTCCTCGCTCATCTCATTAGCGTAGCCGCAGCGGCGGGGTAGCGACGTGGCAGGGAGTTGTGAAGCGAGAATTTTCGCGCTGGGTGGCCCAAACGCAAAAAGCCAGAATCTTCCCGGCAGCGAGGGCGTGCGCGTCGTAGGTCCCCCGTCATCGAGAATATTCCACCGTGCAGCTGTGTTGTTGGGGGAAACGTTGCTTGCCCCGCGGGGCTTTCGCTTGCCCGGGCTTGGGCTTGCCCACAGGTTTGCCGGGGAGCTCGGCACCTGGAGTGTTCCACTCTCTCCCGCCCACCCTCCTCCCGCGTCGTTTCAGACTGCTCGCTTGAGGAGGTGTGGACAGTTGACAGC
>JACKZZ010015181.1_pt1 | contig 10210 bp, 7 predicted proteins | sample 8027871 | NCBI WGS metagenome assembly JACKZZ01 (sample SAMN15724774, study PRJNA655200) | protist metagenome | isolation source: fluorescence activated cell sorting (FACS) single amplified genomes of... | place: USA: West Boothbay Harbor, Gulf of Maine | collected 2000-07-19
CTATATCAGGCTTTTGAATAAAAACTCGTCAACAGCGTTGAGCAATGGAAAAGAGTTTCTTCACCAAGAAAGAATGCTCAACGACATGGAGATCAAGTGGGCAAACGAGAGAAAGATGTTGGAGTCCCAAATACAGAAGCTGAAGGAAGAGCTTGTCCATCAAGAGGAACGGTTGAAGAAAAAGTTTGGCGCTGTGTGTTATGAGACTGGCATCAACACTGCAAGGCAATGGACGGCAAGCAGGCACTACTCTACCCCCAACAGTGTGAGCTCAGGTTATGGGATCGGTAGCCCTGGGTCCCTAGCTGCGGACGAGATTGTAGTGTCAATTGAAAGAGCGATGGTGGAGGCAAAGCATGCGTTGTCGCGAAAAGTGGAAGATAGGCACAGCGATGGAAAACCATAAAATCAGTAAATTTAGTGTAAAATCTCTGTAAAAGCAAGGCCGAATCAGTGTATATTGAATTGCGACTATGTCAAAAGACCCATAATCAACTTCCTCATCCAATGTCTCAGTCATAGATGAATCATTCTTTGTGTGGTTTTAAAAAAATAAAAACAAGAATATTGGCTGTTATTTAGTCGTAAAATCTCGGGAGCAGAGATAAGTTCGCAGTAAATGAAGGAAACGTAAACCTCTAATGGACAATGCTGAGTAGATTCATTTTCGCGGTAATATGAGGAGCTAAATTAAAAACAAGAAAATTGGCTGTTAATTTAAGTTACACAATTTAATTTTACTTTTTAAATAACACAGCCAATTTTAATTTAAAAAAAAATGTACTCCTTAAAAATAATAAATAACAGCTGCCAATTTTCTTGTTTTTAAAAACTTATACATTCAGGTTAGGGTTGCGGCGTCCACCAGCACTGGTAGTCGGTCGCTCCCCGTCCCTACTTTTGGGGGTTTCGATGACTGTGCCACTGTCCATAAAAACACACATGTCATCTGGGTTGTAGACACAGGGAATCAGAGCGTTGCCAGCAGGACGAAATCTCAACGGGCATGCCAACGAACCTCTAAAAGTTTATGTTGTTGGTTTTTTTTGGATATTATTTTTTCGCTGTGGACGATTTTCGTCCACAACAACAATGAAAAATAGAATGGAAATAAGAGGTAATTTGAATATTTTTTCTAATTTTCGACGATTTTTTATTTCTTCCTATATTTAGTATACAACTAGTACCCTTGATGTGCGCGGCCTAAATTTACTATCCCGGCTATGAGTTACTAATGCACTAAAAAACATATGTAATTAACTTTTTTAGAAGAAAAATGTTTTAATTTCACGAGTGAACCACGGGTCTTTTGCCATTGACGCACATCCACATCCACTTACTGATTCGGAATACGCACGGAGTACATCTCAACATGATAGTCAAGACTAAGTGACAAGGGTGTATCTATATATAATTTTTTTTTTTGATTTACTAAAATTACCACAGTTGAGATCAGTTCGCAGTACATGAAGGAATGTGAACCTCTAATGGACAAATGCTGAGTGGATTCATTTTCGCGGTATACGAGGAAGCAGCTAAATTTTAATTACTTTAAATAACAGCCAATTTTTTGTTTTTGAATTTTACAACACCACCACCCATCAGATACACTGTACGAGCAGTTTCTCTCTCTCCATGACTTCGCGCATTTCCGACGAGCTCGTTCAGTCCTCATCTCTCGTCCCTTCAGCTAGTTTGTAGCCAGATTCGATGATGCTAAATAGCAGTCCGATAGTTAAGATAGCAACGACCAATCCTCCGCCGAGCTTTGATTTTTTCAACGACTTTCTCGTAGGTCCTATCAAAGACCCATCTCCATTACCTGGCCCATTTATCTCCATCGCCTCCGCGGCTTCTTGGCACTCTTTTGAGCTTTTAGGTGTTAAAGGAATAAATAGGATCGGAAGGAGAGTACTCAGGCTTGTGATTACAATCAACTCGAACAAACGGTCGAAATTTGTATTTGTAATCCCAAGGGAGTCTATCAGGGCCGCGCTGATGGCCCCGCCAACCGACAACGCAATGTTATTTACGCACACCATCAGAGCATAGAGCACACCCTCAATCCCTTTTGGGCACAGGGCAGCGCACATTATCAAGGTCGGCATTTGAAGAATGAATCCAATGACATCGTTGACGATTTCGTCACCAAAGGCAAAGACAGCATCTGGAATTCCCACCTTCACGTTAAGGCGTGCCACTAAAATCAACTGGGACGCAGAGAGTGCGCAGCCCGCGCACAATGTTATGAAAAACAGTTTGTGCCAGTTCACATCCGAGAGGTACTTCTTATAAACGTGCGCGCCAACCAATTGGGATGCCATCCCAACCGCCCCTAGATACGTTAACGTGCTTGCAGTGAACTCCAATGGACCGAGTAAGAAGTTTGCAAATGCATCCGACGCATTGGGGGTGCAGGCGAAGGCGTACAAGAAAAGCATTGGCGCCCATATGTTCTTAGTTTGCAATGCATCCCACAAAGCCCATAATTTTTCTTTTGACTGCGTCATTTGAGACCCACGAGTAATAACCCGTTCATCTTTGAGCAAGTATACGGACGGCAAAAGGGTTATCAACGGGATAAACCCAGTGATGAAAAAAATTGATTTTGGGTGAACGTGGCCATATTCCAACAGCCAGCCCGCCGACAACAAGCCAGACAGCCCACCGCCGAACCGCAACATCCAACATTGCGCCTGTATGCTTCCTTTGATTGCTTCGAACTTCACACGCTCAACAACCAGTGCATCTGCCATGACGTCACCGACGATCATACCCAAAACCCCGAGGAACAGTAGCATGCACATCCAGCCGATCGCGAGACTTTCCTGAGGCCATAAGCCGAGCAGGATCCACGCGGTCGCGCACACAAACGTGCCTATAAACATATAAGGTTTTCTGCGAAGGCCTCGGATAGGTTTCGTGTCGGACAGAAACCCAATAAATACTTTGAGATTCCAAGGCATGCCCATTACAACGGAAAATACTATAGCTTGCTGCCCCGGGCTAGCACCGAGATGGTCCCGAAGATATAGGCGTATTGCTAAGCGTGGGAATGTCATCAAAAAACCCAACGTGAAATAAAACACAGGAATGGCAATGCTGCTGGGCTTGAAAATATTAGCTTTTTGAGCGTTGGCCTTAGACAATAGTTCGTCCCCAACGGGATTTTGTCCATCACAATTCAATAGGGTCTCATTTTCTTGATTAAAGTCAACCTCCATAGGCTCGAAGGTGATGGTCTTTTCCGAAGCCCCCAGGAGCGGACCACCAGTGTCGAACATGGCATTGGTAGAGTCCGCGCCTTCCATAATACGTTGGTGGTCGAAGGTTTTAAATTTGAACTCTTACCGAAATTATTTTTCGCGCGTATTCTACTTGAAATTGAACGCAGAAATATCTCTTCACGTTCAAATTACGTGATGGAAACAGCTGCAAATTATTCATCATGAATTAGAAAGAAAAAACACTTTGAACCTCTTTTACATATACTTTTTTACTTGAACTAAAAACAACACACCATCACCACCGCCAAAAAAAAATGATGATGATACCTCCTCCTTCCTTTGGTGTAACTAGGTACCGGTACCGGTACCACCGGTACCTGGTACCAATGTGATGAGAGATGATTATATATATACATGGTGGTGGTGGTGAATTATTACAGATTTATTTATTATTATGTATACTTCTTGATATGAAAGTTAGGTTCCGGTGAGTATACAAGTAAATAAATATTGTGACCCCAACCGTCGCAGCGGTACAAGTGGAGTGTTACAATTTTGCATTTCCAAAATTCAATTTTGCAAATTTGATGAGTCGCTCTTGTTCCAAGTGAGCAGTGTCGTTGAAAAACTCTAGCCTGGTGGTCCACGGCTCTTTATGGGCACCGCTCGAAGAAGGCCTGTCGGAGCGATACGAGTACGCCGGGGAGGGCAAGAAAAAGGACGTTACTGAAGTATTGAATATCATGTCTACCGCAAGAGAGTTTTTTTTCTCCCCCGAAAGACCCTTTTCTACTGCCGCACCCGTTAAACGATTCGATACGTTTGCAATCGTGCCGCCGTGCGTGAACCAAACAATGGTGACATCGTCTCCAGTCTCCCCGCTACCATTATATTGCAGCGTCTTTATCCAATTGAATAGATTCGTCATTCGAATATTTTCTGCTTTTGAACCTTCCCACCCTTTGTTGTACCATTGATGTCCCTCTTTTATGGGAAGGCAAAACCCCGAAACATTCTTTGTGAGCAGGGTCTTGTCGTTTGCATTGGGCTGCCTGCTCCAAGGAAACCGCTCCCGCAAGCCTCTCCCAGTCAGACCCATTGGCGTCCATTTTATTTGCTTCAGCATCCGGATGCCCTCTTTCCGTTTCCCTTGCTTGATAAGGTCGCCCACATTGTCAAGCGATTCTAAGTCTTTCGAGGTGGCAAGCCCCCCTTCCTCCATTATGGAGGGGAGAACAATACCTTGAAAATCGGGAACTCCATGTTGCCTAATGTAATTCATGAAGGGATCGGCAGTCTTGCAACACCGCAAGTAAGGAGAAACGTACGCAACCAGACGACCTTTGGAAGCCGCGCCAAGCAGCAAAGGCCCCCAGACCTTCCCCAATTTTTCTGCCTGAGAAGCCCCTTTCTCTGTTAAATCAGAGTCTACCCCACCATCAGCGCCAGGAGGCCCCCGCCTCATCGTCGCATTGAACTCCGACCGAGGAATTTGACCAGACAGTACTTGGTACATAACTTTTTCCATGTATGCATTTTGCTCGCTTTCCCCATGGCGCACCATAAGTAGACGAACCATGTTTTCTGCCTTACTCTATCCTCCCTTGTTTCGCTTAAAATTAACAAGTAACTTAAATCGACTCAAACATCATTTGGTTGTATCGTCTATTCGATCGTCTACAGTTCAGACTGTTATATTTGTGTACAGTCTTCTTAATGTCTGTCCGACTATTCCAGACAGAGGATGAGGGAGGGGGTGAGCTTGGGTGTTGAGTGTTGAGGGTTGATGAAGGGAGGAGCGAAGAAGAAGAAGAGCGAAGAAGGAGGAGAGAAGGAAGGAGGAAGGAGGAGCTTTTTTTATTAATTTGATGGACCTTTTTTTCTTCTTCTTCTTCTTCTTCTTATATAATAATAAATAAGTCTATAAGAATTTATAAAAAAAAAGAATCAATAATATGATGTGTTTATGTTATTGAAATAATATTTATTATACCGTGGATGATAGAAAAGAAGAAGGGAAAATAAAAGAAAGTGTTTGTATCTACCTATTTGTTATTATATTTGTATTAATTTAGTATACAAGAGAAGCAGAAAAACGGAAGAATTATTACTCATCACGAAAAGTTTTTACTACAAATGGAAAAGAGAATGGGGACAAATTACCTGATAGAGAGATGAATTAAGTAAAGGAGGAAGAAAAACAATCTACGACTTGTTATTAGTTTACAAAAGGACGCAAGACCTCCCCTTCCACTTGACTCTTTTTTTCGCCCGACTCTGACGTTCACACGGCAGGGTATTCCCTCCCGAGGAGGGAGAAAGCCGACGACAATCTTATTTACGCCCGTCGAGACATATCTTCAACGCTACCACAAACAACTACTATATATTGAACTAATTATGCTTACGCACCTACAATGATCTGATTGATTGGGATGTGGATTAGTTTAATGAAGAAACCAAGAAAACCCATGAGCAAAAAGCCGACACTGATCGCGATGGCAATTTTAGAAAACTCTTTCTTGTCTGGCTTGGTGCATTTGTTCATAAAACGGTAACTTTCCTTGAAGAACTCGTACAACGGGTCGATAACATTTTCGGTGATGGGATCAGACATGATTATTTATATGCGTTGAGACAAAGATATTGTATATGTTCTTTCAGTTTCTCTTGTATATATATTTAAGTTTCCTATATTTGATGCCTTAAACGTACTTTCTTCTTTCATTTGTCCATGAAATGTATCGAAGACTGACTGTGGATATTTCTGTAGTAAAAAATGAAGTGTTGTATTACAAAGAAGAAGAAGAAGAAAAAAGAAATATGAAGGATGAAACAGACGACGACGGACGAGAAGAAGGAAGGAAGAAATTGTAAAAGGTTTCCTTTACTGTGTAGCTATACAAATATATATAAAAAAAAAAGATTAGTTGAGGGGAGTGAGGGAGGGATATGGAGAAAAATTAACATAGGAAGATAATGGGATTTCGACTTAAACTGTACCTATTTATATTCTTTTTTCATACTATTCCTATCTATCTCTCTATTTATTTCTGTACAATTTGTCCTGTTGCTGAGAAATATTGATCAATCGATTCGACCCTTGTAGAAGAATATTTAATATAGACATAGCATTGATTTCACCTCATCGTTTTAGTCATTGTGTGGTTTAGGGTGATTTGGAATATAGTGATATAAATCTGTCCAAAGTAACATAACACAGCATCGGAAGTCATGAAAAGGAATTAAACTGATTTATTTTTTCTCTCCTCCACCTTCTCCTTCTAAAAGTACATTTAAGATGTATACTAAAGAAACGATACCTAGGTAAACAATAATTTCTGTTAATCTAATAATATACATTATTAATGTTGACACGAAGCGTAAAATTATACATTATTACTATATATTTACTATATATTTATTATTTAGACATTATATGTATTTATGTAATCCAAAGATTTCTCTTCTTTTTTACGGTTTCGTAAATCCTTCCTTATTTCTCTCTTCTATTTACCTGTAAAATGGCATGCAAAGGGGACGTAGTATATAATAAACACCTCACCGTTTGGAATAGGACAGGCATAAGTACAATTGTTACTAGAGTCCCAAATGTTGGTTGTCCCAGGTGATGTTGTGAACAATACGTTAAATTATGTAGTTGAATCGATTTTTGATAGAATACATACACAGTTTTATAAATATATTATAAACATATTAATAGGCAATTATAATAATTAAATACTAATGATTTTGTATTCTTTTCTGAGTTAGTTGGTTGTTGAGGCCATCCAACCATCTGAAACACTAAATAGTATAGAAAAGAAGGAGATCGATCTTGTTTCTTCTTTATTCAATGCTCTGCAATGTATTAAATTGGTGGCCATGAATAGCCATTCAATTAGCTCAAACTTTTCTTTTAGTAATATAGACATACCATTGTGTAATATAAGAATACAATAGAATAGTAATAATTCCATAATGCTGTATCCTGTTACCATTCATATAATACAAGGATACAGCACTACCTTTTCCAAACACGAAATCGCTTTCCTGCAGTGATAATTAAGGATCAAGTATAATTATAAATGAATGATATAAATTGAATAATCATATTCTATATATAGGTATTACCTTTTAGGAAGTTTTAAATATTGAATGCATAAATATATAATAACCCCTTAATTACCAAATAGATGTAATTCTATTTATGTATTAAAAAAAAAGAGGAATCCTGACGTTTAGTTTTAATACTATTCCTTTGGTAATACACTGTTATTTAATAATAGAGAAAAATAAAAAATTAAATAATAATAATAAATAATAATTAATAACCAGGCAGTTGTTATTACACACTCATGTCATTTGCTTTCCTCCAGTCCAATGGAAAGGGAGACTTTCATTGCTAGAGACTCAAACGTTATGAAACGTTTCAAGCTAGGAAAGGCAACATTAAATCAAGACAATCGTTGACGAAGTGCAATTTTTTATCTGTTGTTCATTTTTAGTATATATATTAAATAGTTTTTAACCATGCCAAAGGTCAAAGCTTATGAATTGAGAACCAAATCCAAGGGAGAACTCCTGAAACAACTTGAAGAGTTAAAAGCAGAGCTTGCCACCCTTCGTGTTGCCAAGGTTACTGGTGGAGCGGCATCCAAATTGTCCAAGATACAAGTTGTACGCAAGAACATCGCCAGAGTATTGACCGTTATCAGCCAAAACACTCGTGCCAGGACGCGCGCCTACCTGAAGAACAAGAAGTACATTGGATGAGATCTTCGACCAAAGCTCACCCGTGCCAAGCGCCGCGCCTTGACCAGTGAACAAAAGAACTTGAAGACTTTGAAAGCCGCCAAGAAGGCCGCCAACTTCCCACAAAGAATCTACGCAGTAAAGTCCGCATAAGCGGGGTTATAGTTTAGCTTTTTGTCACAATATACCGAAACACACGCCGAGCGTATTGCGTTCTCAAGGGCTCAGGGCGTGAAGAGGTGCACCGACGACGTCGTGTAGGGGGAAGAAACGGGAGGGCACAACGCGATTTACTCGCGCATAGGCCCTGGGCTTCTTCCTTGGGCGAGCGTGCACCCTCTCGCGCCGATAAGTTTTAATATTTAAATTATACGTAAACGTGTGTTTTCTTTGATAATCGTTTGTACGAAAAGCTAATTCTTTCAAGGTGACACACATTTATACACATATCTCATCTGACGCACACAAGTCTATGCATCTGTCTATGTGGACCCCCAGTGCTGTATGGTGTGCGTTATTATTTTCCTACTATTCTTCCGTATTACCTATTACCTACAGTATTACCAGGAGTACAACTAACATGAACAAAAATTTATTACTGAAAGTAATTATTTTTTATTACCCCACTTTCTGACTCACTCAGCTCGTTTTGGTGAACTTGGTTGCGTCGCTAAAGTACCCTCCGGGTTTACCAACCGATGGCGGCGCACTCTCCTTCTGCACTTTCCCTGGCCATATCTTCCCGTTTGGCACCTTTGCCTTCTTGTCTCTATTCACCAAACGCATCCGCCCATTGTCGTTTTGCCCCAGCGTCCCCATCGACCGACCCATCGCGACATCGCCGTATTCGTCATTCGTACCCCCGAATTTAATCCGTTTCCTTTCTCGGTGGACATCGGTCAAGCCGTACTTCTCTTTCGCCTTGCGGTAGCGCTTTCCTCCACGCTTTCTAGCCTTCTGCTGCCCCGGTATGGGCAGCGGCTTGTGCATCTTTGCTTGGTGAGGTTTTTGGAACGAGATCAACTTGTTTTCACAGAACTCGCGAAACTTTTGTCCAGAACTACCGTCGCGAGACCCTCTCGCACAATCCACTCGGGTCGCGAGCATTATTTTGCCGGCCAGGATTCTTGCCATCTTCTTTTGACAATCTTTCGGGGCGTCTTTTACCAAGGGAGACAGCGCTATAACGCCAACATGCTGCAACTGAGCGGACTTGGAGAATCCACCAAGAACCTTTCGTTTTTTTCCAACGACCATAAGGTTGCACGACGGAATTCGTGACAGGGCAACCATGCCGCCCGTAAACGCTACCAAGTTTGCGGCGATTTCACTTCCTATGAGCGCAGAAATGTTCGGGCCCAGCTGTTCCATGTACAGCTGGATATATTGCAGGAGCAGTTGCCTTGCTTGAATGAGCCTGAGCCCTAACGCACAGCAAGATAGCACATGCTCCATCTCTAAGTAGCCCAGTGCGTGCTCGTGCGCACCGGTCAGTGCCACCGTCAGCGTCATCAGCTGAGCCGGCCCCAGCACACTTTCTATTGCGTTCTGGTCGGTTGCCACGCTCTTCGCATTTTCAACGCTGGTGTGGTGGCCCAAGAACATAACAACCTTCACCAAGTCTTGGGGTTCCGGGACTAAATTTACAATGTCTTTCACCCGCTTAGAGTACTGCATTACCACGTATTGGTAAGCCTGAGAAAAATACTCGTCTATTTTTTCCAAAAATTCGTTGGCCTCGGCAACGCTGTCGTACAAGGGACTACTTTCAATCGGGGTGTTTTCCTCGCTATCAATAATGGCGGACTTATCCGCACTTTCCAGCACTTTTTTGACAGACTCACTGTAGGACCGATAAAAAGGATTTTGCAAATACGATTCAATTCTTGATATTACCTCAGGGACATCGGCGGGAGTATCCGCCGACTCGCTCGTAGCCCCGGCGGCCGAGGCCTGCTCACTTTTCAAAAGAGTATCCTCCGCGTCACTATCATCAAAATCGTCGAGCAACTCATCAGCCAACGACGTCATACTGACAGGAATGACTTGTACAAGAACAGAGATAAACTCAAGCAGTGGCAAAATATGGGTTTTAGAAAGGCTACAAAACCAAAAAGTTTCCATGCAATTGTCATATACTTTTAGAATGTTATTACAGAAATATTGAGAGCAAAACGTAGAAACAGGTTTCTTTTAAATTTCGATTTCTTCATTTTCATTATTAATTT
>JACKZZ010005538.1_pt1 | contig 10209 bp, 5 predicted proteins | sample 8027871 | NCBI WGS metagenome assembly JACKZZ01 (sample SAMN15724774, study PRJNA655200) | protist metagenome | isolation source: fluorescence activated cell sorting (FACS) single amplified genomes of... | place: USA: West Boothbay Harbor, Gulf of Maine | collected 2000-07-19
GAGAGAGTGATAAGGGGGAAAACGTGCATACAACGCTGTGCTGTGTAGTTATATGTAACATGTATGCCTGATCCGATCTATAAGTCAGAGGTGAAGAGTATGAGTGCGTGTATACCTTTTGGCTCTTAATCAGAGCTTCCTCCTCCGAATTCTCCGAATTCTTCGACTTTGGCTTCGACTTTGACTTCTGTTTGTTGTCCTTTTCTGCCTGCTTGAGCTGGCGCGTGAGCTGTCTCGCCTGCTTGCGGCAGCCGTCGATACCATCCAGCGCCTTCTTCTGCTGCTCGCCTGCAGACCGAGTCAGCGATTCAAATTCTTGTACAGCCCGTTCGGCAGCGGCCAACTGCGCCTCCAGCGCCTCCAGCGCACCCTCATCCAAACACACAGCCCCAGACGACATCGTGCGATGCAAGTACAGTACTCAGTCTCTACTGTATATACTGTCTAGACTATCACAGAGGTACCAACAGATACTCGAGTACATCAGTACTTGTAATAGCACAGTTGTAGAGTACTTGTAGTACTCGTACGAATATACCGGTACTCGTACTCCGTACTGTACAAGTACAATATAAAGGACAGTACTGAGTACGTACTGAGTACCGTACTGAGTACTGAGTACTGAGTTACTCGTACTCGTACAGTATATACAGGTACAGCACGGGTACAGTAATATTTGTACTGTACGACGTACGGTACGAGTACAGTACATCAGTACATACAGTACTCGACTATCTACTTGTACGAGTACTACCTGTAGTACTTGACGTCTTGACGTCTTGAAGTCTCTTGCATGGTTGGACTGATGGTGCGGTGGCGGTCTACTGCGAGTACGCGTACAGTACAGTACAACAGGTACATGTAATGTTGTACAGGTACAGTAAGGCTTTTACATCAGTACGGCGTACGAGTACCGGTACTAATGTACTAATACGTGGCGGTCGCCTAGACTACTGTACCTTTACACCTTATGTACACCTGGACAGCTGGTCTTCTACTGTATTTGAGACACCGGTTGCATGTTGCATAGCGTGTTATACAGTACCGCAGTACGAGTACTCGTATACAGTACGGAGTACTTGTAAATACAGGTACTGTACGAGTACCGGTATATACTCGTAGTAGATACTCATTAAAGGGTAGAATACGTTACGAGTACTAGTACGGCGTACTGAGTACAGGTACGGTACTTTCTGTACTTGTACTGTACCGTACGGTACGAGTACAGGTACTGCAAGGTAATACTCGTACGGCGTACGAGTACTCGGTACGTACTTGTACAGGTACAAGTACTGTACGAGTAGCGACAGGTACAATCAAGTTGTACTCGCATACCATTTCACCATTTCACCATTTCACTCCATTTGGAAAATACTGTTATAGTAATCACTCATAATAGGATACCGTTGTCGATTGGAACGACGTGCGCAGATATCCGAGAATGAATCACTGCCTTTTCTATTCTACTGTATTCACCTTTACAGTTTCTGTATACAGAAAGTACGTACCATTATTAATTATAAATTATAAATTATAAATTATAAATCTCAAAATCCTATGCTCCATGTATTTCCGATTATGAGAGTCCATATATTTCTAGATAATTTCATTTGTCAAAGATATTTGGTTTTAATTTCTTCTGTGTGTGAAAAACCTTTACTTTGTCGATTTTTCCATTTCGGAATAAAAATTAAAAAAATCTTCCCCCAACAAATTAATTATGAAAATAAATTCCTATGCAAATTCAGTACGTAGTACAAAATCGTAGACATACATGTAGAGTACGGAGTACAGGTACGTACTAGTACGAGTACGAGTTGACTTGCTCTTAGCCGCGGTAAATTAAAACTGCCTGTCGCGTAAGGGCCGACTCCCGCCTTGTGCCTTGATTTAGCATGCGGAGTGGCCACACGCAGGCCAGCGGCGGACTGCTGCGGCGGGCGAGCGGGGAGGTAGCGGCCGACCGCAGTGAGCGATCGCTCAAATATACACTGCAACAATGACGGGAACCGTGGCCGCTCGTACCAGCGACCAAGAGATGGACATGGGATTGCACCTGCAAACGCTCTCCAGGTTGGCGCAGAACAACGGGACCAAATCGGAATTTCGCGATATCGGTATCCGCTATCCGCTTGGCACCAATTAATGCAAGTCGACGGCGTTCTTCCTTCATCTTCGCGGGTGAAGCCATCGATGTAGAAAGTAGCGACATCAAAAGAATAGCGTATTCATTTAAAGCTGCCGGGGCATGTGGCTCCATCAGCATGTGTCTTTTTATGGTGAACAGTATATTCTACGATGATGGAAGTGCAGAAGGAGATATCGTTTTATACCTGATGATTGTCCCTGCCGTGTTTGGTTTGGGTGCCATTGCATTGACGCTTTACAATAACATATCCTGGACTATCTTTCGTAGAACAATGCGGCAAATAAATGTCATTATCATGATAATTTATGCACTGAGCAACTTCGCAGTGGATGCGATCATGCCGAAGAACTCGTGGTCCGTGGTGTTTGCATCGATTTACATTTTACTGTTGTTGATAGGTAACCTCACTGTACTGGCATTAGAAACTCAATTTTAAATTGCACTATTTTGTTTTTTTCATTTTTTATTCTAACCTTACTCGACTACCGCATGTTACTTTAGCATTCCTGATCGATGCCCTGATAATTAGTAATAGGAAAGTGAAGATGGGCATCTTCATTGCCTTTGAAGTAGCGACGTCATACACGATCTATGATCATGGACTTGGGGCCAGCGCAAAAGAAAACGTTATTTTTTTTCGAGGAGGTGGATATACATTTTACAAGCATGCTATAAAACGATCATGTTTCACACAGATTTTCCTGTTTTCCCTGAACGCCCTCTGGATTATGCTCACGGATAAACATATGGACAAAATGGTGTTTGTGAAAGGAAATTTATTCCGCGCCACGGGCACAACTTCAAAACATATTACTTGTGAACGAAAATCACTCAAAACAACGCGTAAAAGGTCCCTTTCTCGGTATTCCTCTACAAGGTTTTTCCTTGCTGGTGAAGCCATCGATGTAGAAAATAGCGACATCAAAAGAATAACGTATTCATTTAAAGCTGCCGGGGCATGCGGCCTCATCGGTATGTGTCTTTTTATGGTGAACAGTATATTCTACGATGATGGAAGTGCGGAAGGAGATATCGTTTTATACCTGATGATTGTCCCTACAATGTTTGGTTTGGGTGCCATTGCATTGACGCTTTACAATAACATATCCTGGACTATCTTTCGTAGAACAATGCGGCAAATAAATGTCATTATCATGATAATTTATGCACTGAGCAACTTCGCAGTGGATGCGATCATGCCAGAGAACGCGTGGTCCGTCGTTCTTGGTGCAATATATATAGCACTTTTATTTTTGGCATTTCTTATTGATGCTCTTATTTGCCTTCCAAGTCGCCACGTGACAATAGGTCTCTTCATTGCCTTCCAAGTCGCCACGTTGTACACGATTTATGATCATACGCTTGGGCCCAGCGCTAAAGCCCAGGTGATTTTGTATCAAGGAGGTGGATACACATTTTACAAACACAACGTCAAACGTTTCTGCTTTTTGCAGATTTTCCTGTTTTCACTGAACGCCCTCTGGACTATGTGCACGGATAAAAAGATGGAGAAAATGCTTTTTGTAAAAGGACATGTATTTCGCGCGACTGGAACAACCTCAAAAAATGTCGTTGATGAGCGACATTCCCTTAAGATAATGCGAGAAAGAGAATCATCATTAAAATCAATGGAGTCAATTGAAATGATTTAGAAGCGTAAAATAAAAAAAATTTAAGCATCTGCACGAGCAAAAGCAGCGATGACGCCGCCACGAGTGTGCACATCTTTAGAGGCGGAAGAAAAAGGAAAGCTCAAGTTCCGGCGGAAAACGCCTCGTCGTCATTTTGTAAATCGAATCGCCAATTTGTCAACAAATAATTGATTACAGTAGGATGTGGTGGTATTGCTGCTTGTTATAATATCACAAGACATTTTAAATATATTATGTACGAACGAGGATCCCATAATTAAAAGTGAGAGAGGCAGAGACAGAGGCAGAGACTACTGCCAAAGAGAGAGAAAGAGTAATTTTTTGTTTAGTCTACCTGTATCGGCCAGCGGCAAACACAGTATACTTTCTGTAATAGCAATACAGGTACGAGTAGTCTACTCACTTTTAATTTCTTTTGTGTGCGAGAACGTTTACTTTGTCGATTTTTCCATGTCGGAATGAAAATTAAAAAAATCTTCCCCCAACAAATTATAATTATAATAAAAAATTATTCCTATGCATATTCGGTACGTACAGTAGTACAAAATCGTAGACAGACAAGTAGAGTATGAACGTGCTGGTGGGTGCGCCCATTTAGGTTGGTGAGCTGAGCAGGGTTCGACAGACTTAGATCTACTTACTGTTTATCAGTAGACTATAGTCTACACCGCAAAGTTGGCAAGACTAGCCTACGTCGTCCGTAAGTCTAGATGCGACACTACAGGTATACACATAGCTTATAATCGCCATTAAAAATAGACAATTGCAGCCTGCTTTCGACGCGCCGTACATCTATCTGCTCTGACAGGCCATTACCACTGCAAATTTTTTTGCAGAACATTAGTGTGGTGATGCGTTCTAAATCGAAGAAGATAATTCATATGAAACCGAAGACGTACTCGTACACGAGCACAGCTCGTCCGGCAGCTGTCACGTGCCGCTCAGCCTGTATTTATTTGACCTGTTGCTGTTGCTGGGTTATTTTTTTTGGTGGGCGCATGAAATATGTCAGCGCTGGCGCCCAAGGATACTTCTTGCAAACGTACGATACATGTTCTACAGGAGCCGGTAGTCTGGTTTCGGGTAGTTCCGAGTGTAGCAATCTTGCTCTCCAGGGTTGGGCTACATACTATGAGAGCTCATTTCAAGTATGTGGAGGTTTCAGACCCTCAGGATGTACCTATAAAACAGCTTGGGGAGGGGCGCTGTGTTATTTCGCAACCGCACAAGGAGCCACTGGACAGAACTTATGCACTATGGAACGCAGATGTTTGTGCAAATGTCCCTTCGGCACAACTACCGATACAGCAGAACCAGGTTTTAATGTAGAGACTTGTAAGTGCGCACCTGGCAGACACCTCACCAAAGCAAGTGCCGATTTGCGCGAGCCTCCGACTTGCGAAGCATGTGCGTCGGGGAGATACCATGACCAAATAAACCTCGACTCAGAGTGCAAATCGTGTCCAAAGGGGAAATACTGCACCAGTGCCGGGAATTTGCCAATTCCTTGCAATATGGGAAAATACGGTGACCAATTAAATCAGCTATCGGAATCAAGCTGCAAGACTTGTGAGGTGGGATATTATTGTGCTGGTGAAGCTTCACGAACCGAATGTGGAGCAGGCAAATATGGAGACGTACCCTTTCGAAGCACAGAAAACCAATGCAAGTCTTGCACCGCCGGATATTATTGCACAGGCGGTGCTGCAAAAGACGCGTGTGGTGCAGGCAAGTACAATGACCAAGCATCACAGTCATTGGAATCAAGCTGCAAGACATGTGAGGTGGGATATTATTGTGCTGGTTTAGATTCACAAACGGCTTGCGGACCAGGCAAGTACAGTGACCAAGTATCACAGTCATCGGAATCAAGCTGCAAGACTTGTGAGGAGGGATATTATTGTGCTGGTTTAGATTCACGAACCGCCTGCGGAGCAGGCAAATATGGAGACGAAACCTCTCGAAGCGCAGAAAACCAATGCAAGTCTTGTATCACCGGGTACTACTGTACGGGTGGTACTGCAACAGATGCGTGTGGAGCAGGCAAGTACAGTGTCCAACCATCGCAGTCATCGGAATCAAGCTGCAAGACTTGTGAGGTGGGATATTATTGCACTGGTTCAGATTCACGAACGGCTTGTGCACAAGGCAAGTACAGTCTTCAAGAGTCGCAGTCATCGGAATCAAGCTGCAAGACATGTGAGAATGTCCCAACAGTGCTTCCTGCCGCTTGTAACACCGACTCAGCAGGCAGTTGCCCGCAAGGCAGATACGGTACCACAGAATCACTTTGTAAAAGCTGTGAAAAGGGATATTATTGCACAGGCGGTATTGCAAAAGCCGCGTGTGGCGAAGGCAAGTACAGTGATCAAGAGTCGCAGTCATTGGAATCAAGCTGCAAGACTTGTGAGGTGGGATATTACTGTGCTGGCAAAAATTTAACAAGCGCTTGCGGGTCGGGAAAATACGGTGACCAATTTGCTCAGTCATTGGAATCAAGCTGCAAGTCTTGTGAGGTAGGATATTATTGTGCTGGTAAAGCTTCACGAACCGCCTGCGAGGCAGGCAAATATGGAGATGAAACCTCTAGAAGCGCAAAAAAACCATGCAAGTCTTGCATCGTCGGATATTATTGCACAGGCGGTACTGCAAACATCGCGTGCGGTGCAGGCAACTACAGTGACCAAGCATTGCAGTCATCGGACTCAAGCTGCAAGACTTGTGAGGTGGGATATTACTGCACTGGTGGTAAAGCACGAACGGCTTGCGGACCAGGCAAGTACAGTGACCAAGCATCACAGTCATCGGAATCAAGCTGCAAGACATGTGAGGTGGGATATTATTGTGCTGGTGAAGATGCTCGAACCGCTTGTGGGTCGGGAAAATACAGTAATGAAACGGGTCGAATTGCAGAATCTAGTTGCAAACAATGTACTCGGGGATATTATTGCCCTAATTCAACCCTAAAACTTCCTTGCAAGCCTGGTACCTTTGGCGGTGAGCGTGGATTCACAAAGCTCACCGAGTGTCGAGATTGTTTGCCGGGTCATTATTGCGCGGGTGTGGGGAACACGCAGTCCCATCCGTGTCCACTGGGCAGGTACGGGGCTGGCGGAAAGACCGAACAAACTTCCTTCAGCTATTGCAAACTGTGCCCTGATCACAAACGCGGGATTGCAGAAGGCCAAAATACGGCAGACAAAGCATGTGCATCTTGCCCCGATCACGAATATCTCGATGCAACCTTACAAAAATGCAAAAAGTGTCCCAAAGCTGGTGTGCTTTGCAGTTATGGTGCGATTCGTTTAATCCCTGGCTTCCAACAACAGCCCTGGTCTACGTCACAACCACGGGCCATTCATTCCAACACAGTATTTTTCAAGTGTCCCAACCCACAGGCATGCCCGGCATGTCAATCAGCAGATACTACAAGCTGTGATATCGGTGATCGACGAAATCGCAGCCTTATCGGACCGGGCTGTGCCGACGAATACCGAGGATTTGTGTGTGCCAAATGTGCTCGCCAGTACGGTCTCGGGATGGAGTCTAGAGACCGTTTGAAACCTGTTTGCAAAAGATGCCCATCTGTTGAAGGAAATATAGTGCTTTTTGTGGCGCTCGCTGCTCTCATGTTAGGATTGTTTTTGGTGTTGCTAAAGCGCAGGAAACACAAACGTCGAGCATCGTTGGAGCGTGTCTTCATAACTTATTTGCAATTTATGTCTTATGCTCGGCTTCTTAATGTAAAATGGCCTAATCCGTTCAAAAATATGATTGAGACACACACATTTTTGGCCACTCCCCTGGACCCAAGTATGTTCAATCTTGACTGCCTGACGCAGCAGTCATCAATATACAACTCTTCATTTTTTACACAAGCGGCCTTTGTCGTGTGGGTTGCGACCGCAGTACATGCGGCGGTCATTTCTTTCTCACTGCGGCAGTGGTACGTGGCAAAAGATGACGAAGCCAAGAAAAGGGAAGTAGTCAACACGGCGATTCGAATCATGGCAGTATTTGAATGGTTTGCATGGTCAAGCATAACGCAAAGTATCTTTGAGATGCTGTCCTGTCGCTCCTATGGAGAGGGCCCGCTGAAGACGCTCCGACTTCGGATGGACCTAGATATCCAATGTTTTGGGTCAAACCACTGGAAAGGTATCGGGGTAATTGTGATCCCAGGACTACTGCTGCATGTTATTGGTGCACCTGCTTTGATATCGTGGGACGTGCGGCGAATGTATAAGAGCGCTCGACGTTCGCAGGAAGGGTTGAAACGATTAGTAGAACGATACGGGTTTTTGATATCAGGTTACTCGCAGAACTCGTACTATTGGGAATTGACGGTACTGGGAAGAAGGTTTGGAATTATCTTTGCCTGCGCGTTTTTGTGCGACACCCCAGTTCTCCAATGCAATGTTATCACATCGATCTGCGCAATCTCGGTCGCTGCTCACGCCTTAGTTCACCCATACGGAACGAACGAGTTCACTATACTCTCCTCCGCTGCAGCATCCCACGCGGATGATCTTTGCAAAAAAGCTTTCTCATTCATCGATATTGATAAGAGCGGAACAATTACCGCGGACGAGATACAAAAACTCCTGGAGCAATACGGTCATGAAATTTCCAAGGAAGCATCTGAGACCTTTGCCCAATGCTCCAAAGAAGAGATCACGTTTGACGACTTTAAAAGCATGGTGAAGTCTCCTTCAAATTCGCTGGAACGCCTTGTGCAGAGCGTCGTGCAAATATATTCCGCACAAGCAGACATTTTTGCTACGGATAAAACATTAAATGGTCAATACAGTGTAAACGGTATTATTGAGCGCGGGAAACTCGTCAGCAAGCTCGAGTTGTCGGCCCTGACCTGCATCTGGATCACGTTTCAATTCGCCCCACCGCCCGCATCAGAGAATACACACACGGTTCCTGTCGAAGTGTTGTCAGCCTTAATGTTCATTATCAATCTTTGGTTTACTGGGTTCTTTTTCTATCATTATAGCATAGCGAAAGGGGTCTCCACTATGACAAGGAAGGCCTGCTCCAAGTTTTGGCAAAGGAACGGAAGAGCAGCGAAATCACCGCTTTTCAAAACTGATGGCATTGAGATTGTAGAAACAGGACGAAACGACGTTAGAGCACTCACTGTGATGCAACCAAATCTCCTTTTCCAACCTGGCTCGTCGCGCAGGAATCCTGCCTTTGCAGTTGCCGAGAAATAGTCAAATAGGATAAAAGAATATGTAACATATGTTTATTATAGACGAATCGCTCCATGTGAGCTATACTGGCTTTGTATTTTACAATGGTGATGCAAGTGCAGCGTTTCTAACCACACTGCTCTATTTCTTCTTGTCATTGTTCAGGCTTGTTCATTGGTACTGTTTCTTCTGCAGATGGGAGACCCCAATTTGCAAGGGATTGAACCGGTGTTGCGGCACTTATTTCGCTTATTTCGCCATTTTTACTTTGATTCGCTGCATGAGCATAGATGGGAGCTGCTCCGCACACTATCTCATTTTCAGATTCGCTGTCATCGTCGATATCAAGCAAATGGTCAAACATTTTCATCTTTTTATTGTCAATATGCAGCCGCTTCTCCAGAGAGTGAATTTTCCCGGCATTTTCGTCCGCCAAGCAAGCGAGGAAATTCTTTAATGCAATCACCATAAAGATGATATTGACCACAAAGATCGTGATGGCGATGAGGGGCTTTAGAGGCCCCTCCGCCTCTACCAGGAGCAACGAACGGCCGAGGTACAGCGTCATTGTCCCTGCAATGAAACTGTATGTTTCAAGGTCATGCAAAGTATTCTGTTCTTGCACGACACCATTTGCATGGTGCGCATGGAGGTGCTGAAAGGGACGAAAGTACAGATGCAAAGTAGCAAATACCAATATGATCAACGTTCCCACGTAAACCTGTGCCTCCACCCCAAACGAAATTAGAAAGACTGATGTCCCAACTAGGAGAGCTTTGCGGAGCATGACCACAGACTCCCACCAAGCCGTTTCTAGACGATATCCCGCCGTAAGCATCATGTACTTCAATCGCCCACGTTTGGTGAACAAGACAGACGAATTCATCCTCACCATCAAGCCACAGAACAAAGGAACGCCAAACAGATACACGAGCATCGACGGCATCACAAGCCACAAGAGATAAAAATTATGCACCTCTGAGTAGCATTCTATCTCCAAGTCGATGGCCAAATATGATTTCTCCCCTATTTTCTTGCAATTCAACAGAGAAAATATTTGCTTACATAGGCTGGGATACATCAAGAATATGCAGACATTGGTGGAAGCCACAAACTTGTCCCACACAGTAATCGGTTTCACGTCCATTCCTTTCATTAACTTCAAGCGAGACCGAAAACCCAGATCGCTGGAAAGCAGTTGTGC
>JACKZZ010019023.1_pt1 | contig 10207 bp, 9 predicted proteins | sample 8027871 | NCBI WGS metagenome assembly JACKZZ01 (sample SAMN15724774, study PRJNA655200) | protist metagenome | isolation source: fluorescence activated cell sorting (FACS) single amplified genomes of... | place: USA: West Boothbay Harbor, Gulf of Maine | collected 2000-07-19
ACCACCACGGGTGCGGTCTTATCCAAACCCACCCACAATTTTCCCCACACGCGCGGGATGCTGCAATGATTTGATGAGAAAAAATGAAAGACGAAAATGTATGATGATCAGGGCGGGATTTAAATCACAGAAGTTTCGCAAGTCACATTTTATCGAATTTCGCTCCTTGCATCGTCGAACGACCCGCGGGGCACCGTCTCCTTCGGCCGGACAATGCCGGATGGAAAGCAAAATTTGTTCTATTTATCAAACGGCATTTCGACATCAGCAGAAGCCGGACAGTAGTGTCTCCGAGTCCAGATCTCCACACCGACCAACTATAGGAATTTCGACGCGTCACATCATAATATTGCCACTCACAATGAGAGGTATTTAAGACAGCTCTGGGAACCACTAAAATAGAGATCCATTATTTAAGTGACGAGCAGGGTCCAGGCAATTCTGTATGGCATAACAGTTAGAACGCGTCTTTTTTAACAGGCAGTTTCTGTGCCTAAACTTTTTCGATCTTCCGGCTCCTGTGCATCGAGTTCCTAATGGAGGGTTGAGAGCGTTGGCGGTTTCGCTCAATTCTCTCTCTGACCACTGCGGACTTGGCTAAAAGATGTATCAGGATACAAAAATCCATCTACGACTTATCGATCTAGGAGTAATTTCTATGTCGTGTAGAGAATCACTGATTTGCAGTTTCTGCTTCGTCTCGGGTAGTCCTGACAGACGGGATGAAATCAGAGAAGCACAGCAAGAGGTGTACGCACAGCCAATATAAAATCGGATTCACAGTCCATAAATACTATCAAATGATACAGTAGGACATCACTGTGTGTTGCGGAATCATTTTGGTGCCAGACGTATTCTTCAGTGAATGAGAATTCAGTGATTTAGTATTATTTTCTACCGAAAATGACAGGTGAGGAGCGCCGTAGACTTCTCTACTGTGAATTTGGACAAAACATAAGGATCCATGTTGGGTGTGGACGGGTACAGTAATACAGGTAACAACAAGCTTTAGACGGCTCACGGCTCACCACAAGATTCTTTCACATCGGGGTCACCCAGCGGGTCTATATTCATGTGTGAGTTCGACTGAGACTGATTCAGGACGTCGAAGTCCGCCAGTCCGTTCGTGTAGTCGTACATGGATACAGCACTGATTCGTTTGTAGTCGGATGCTTTTTACTTAAGAAGGGTCTGTCGGCTGGAAGCGACGTCCTATTTAATAAAGCTGACAGCTGGAGGCGACGTTAAGCGGTTCCAAAGACCAAGACCATGAGCATTCTCAGTTCATAACCATGGGCGCATAACCATCTATGCGTATCAATGTGACGTGCTATACGTCACAATCCAGGTCAGTAAAATTCCCATAGTGCACTGGTGCAGGTTTCAGTGCGGAGATCACCAAATCTAGGAAATCACCAAATCTAGTAAGTAGTGCAGACATCCCATCTCGTCGCCCACACAAAAATAGAGGTCAGACAGCGCGAGAGCGAAACCAACACACACTGCACCACCCACACGCCAATGTGCTCGAAACGTTTCACGACGGGCTTACCTAGGAAAGCTCGGAGAAGAGTGAACTCTGTATGGGGAAATATCAGTACTTGAATCAGACTATCGAGCTGGCTTTACTAACTCATAACAGGGTCGCAAGCACCAAGGAGAATGTGAATCAATATTAAGGAATATCAACTAAGTACTTCCGCTTTCGCCTTCGCAGTCACGTGCCAGAGTGTCTCTGACTCTGGAAAATCGGCTAAAGTAAATACGTTGACACTACCCACCTCGCTCTGCGGACTCCTTTTCAAACAAAACGTGTATTGCGGGCCAGGTCGTGTCGGTTTCGCATGGCAGGCCCTGATTGTTTTTCTGAATCATATTTAGTGTCCTTGTCCAGCAATTCCTCATTGCGCTCACAGAGAGCAGCTTTGTCCCCTGGATCCTCTTCCAGCGAGCGTGTATGGTACTTGATAGTGTTGACCAGTGAATCTAGTGATTTCTGCTCGATAATATCAGGGCTAGACATACGTAGCGTTGATTGATTCACCACCTTGGGTGACCATACTTCACTCCAGCGAATTTCTCCTCTTGGAGCAGTGATGACGCGCTACATCATAGGTGGAGTAGCTCAATGGTCCAAATTTATTTTGTCACCCCTCAAAGCCTCAATTTAGTCCGTCACCTGCCACTATCCAACAAAACTAAGAGAACGATTACAATGTCATTTTAGAGACCACTCAGGACGCAGACTGGTCTAGTAAACGACCACGATGGCATTATCGGAGCGCCAAGTTTTCTGAGAGCGCGTGAAAAATTATAAGGGAACAGCAGCTATTTGGGGTGGATTTTTCCTTGTCACTCAATGCTAACCACAGTATATAGATGTGACTACGGCAAGGAAATAATTTTGACGGACTTATCTCTGCAGGTCTAGTATTACGTGAACGATCTGCGTGTTCTGAAGATCGAATTGGCCCACGACATCAGCGAGACGATTGTGATTATTATAATCGAACGATATTGACGTTTTATTTCTCGCATTTGCAGGCAGCGTGACGCTATCCGCACCTACCACGCGTGCCAGTGTCGGTGACAACTTTTGAGAAGCGTCGGTGCTAACAATCTAATAAGATGCTGAGGAAATACTGACGATGCTTAGAATTGATCAGGTTGGAAATTAAGTGCGTCGGAAATAAATTGAGTGCGTGAGTGCTAACAAGAGTAAAGTCCATTGTCTTCTATGGTAGAACTAATGGTCTGAGCTGACAAATGTAAATAAGTAGGTATATTCTGGACAAGCTGCGGAGACAGATCAGTACGTATTCGTATTGCGCGCCCTGTGGGTGTGTTACTTTCTCTACGTCTACCAATAGCTAACGTAGTAACTAAATAATAGAATTTTTCGTAGTAAAGAATTCGAAGAACGAGTTGATCTCATAGACTAGCGGATCTCCCCGTGACGGACGGTTAATCGATCGTTGTGGCCTTTGATTTTTCGTCCATCTAATTTGCTGACGACGGTTTCCGCCTCTTCTCTGGTTTTGAATTCGAGAATCCCTGCGGGAATCCCTTCTCGGTTTCGGAAAGTTCGGGAGAAGGTGACATCTCGCGCATGGCCTACGTACTGTTTTCCCAATTCCTTCAGTTCGGTCCAGCTCATATCCGTGGGCAGGTGTTCTAAAGTGATCTTATACTTACCGCTCTCCACTGTGCTGGCGGAGGACGATCCGCCATAACCTCCGTAACCGCCGCCGCGACGATCGTCGTAGCGGCCACCTCCACGACGATCGTCATAGCCTCCACGACCTCCGTAATCATTATAGCGTCCTCGTCCGCGCGAGCGAGATCGTGAATTGTGTCGCCGTCCTCCATAGCCGCTGCGAGGAGGAGTGCGCCGTCTGTCAGTTGTTTGAGGCGGAGATCGAGTGATTAGCATTGCCATTGGAGAAAACAATAATCAAGTATAATATAAAAAAAATTCAAAATATGTCCAATTCAAATTTGGTTTTGAACACAAGTATTGACATTAATATCTTGATCACTTTTCATCAGACTGTATTCATTAGAAAAAGGGTCACTCTTTATGTAAGTGTAGTGAGCACTCATCTTTGGACTCATAGTTGAGTGTCTATTCTCCTAAAGTATCGGTGTGTCCGCAGGAATGTGCACAGCAAATGCGCCTTGATTGAGTGACTTCGATGCAATCTTGGTAGAAAATTCTTAGTATAAAGAACCTTCTGCTGTCGCCCCGTTTTCCCTTTCCTTTTCCCTTTCTAGCACTCGCATCTCCAGAGTGCTGCACTTTAATTGGCTGCGTCGAATCGAAGGCAGTTTGCTGATCGCACTCTTTGACAGCGTCATCAGCATCCAACTTTTCTTCGAACTCGACAAATGCGAACGGAGGACCTGTCCGAAATTCGTGTGCTCAAATGAACATTCTGGAATATCAATTCCCGGTACGACGACCTCGATTTCGAAGAGATTCAAGTACCGACAGTTTGTTCTGTATTCGCGATTTCGATGAGGATATATTAATTTAAGAACGAGTTCGGCCTGACGCGGTTTTTCTACTGTGTTCACTAGGAGTGAGCTGAGCGCTTAGGAACTTCGTATGAAGAGGAGTTCCATAAATCCCATAATTGCTATCCGCTTTGGATTCCCTCGAGTAAGTTGTTGTATAATTATACTTAAGTATTTAATCAAAATCCTCTTTCTACATAACTATAAAATGTGTGTGAATTGCTGTAAATGCCATAATTCCTCGGGAGATCTTATATTTAATAAATGATTGATTAATATGACGAGAACGGAGTGAGAATGAAAGGATAAGATATACCGCGGCCACCCGTTTTCAATCGCACATCCAAAATTCGGCCAAATTTTTCAAATTTAGTTCTGATATCGTCTTCGTGCACGCGATCCGGGAGCCCTCCTACCCAGACGGTGTGTCCATTTGATTTCTTCCCCGGTGGGCCGCCACCGCCACTGTCTCTTGGAGGAGAGGATTGCCGGGCTTCATCTCCACCAGCTCGCGAGGAACGTCTCTCAGGGGATCCTCCCCTATTTCCGTCCTCGTCCTGGGGATCCAGATCTCGTGGACTGCGAGACGCAGAGCGGTCATCTCTCGGTGAACGCGAGCGGGAGCGAGATTGGGACATGATTAATTATAAGGATATTTACGTGGAGTCTCTCGCTTTATAATACGTAATATATTATTTATACTTAATTTCTATCCAAAAATGGAGTTGTGTGATCGTGAGAGGGAGTGAAGATGGAAAATTGGTTTGCTTACGTACTTTTAGAAATGAGAATGCCAATGGACACAACGTCTCGTAAAATGCATAGAAAACAGTTCTCAATGCCTCGATACACTGGATTGCTTTCTACAATGGAAAATCACCGGATATTGATGCTTTTTTGTTGCGGAATAACCATTCCGAATGGCACGACTGAATTATTGTCAATTTAGTGGAAGGTCTGCCAAAAAAAAAAGGTGACTGTGTGCCCTCGAGCTCGGTTGACGATGATCGGTGCTTCAACAATTGGGAAAAATTCTCGTGGACAAAAAAATAGAGATCACAAGACATAGCTTTATCTGCGTTCATTCAGTTCGCTTTATTTATAGCGCACAGCGAGATCAATTAAGTATTCGATATCGCAAAAAAAAAGAAGCTGAGGCGCTCTTAGATGCGTTGACATGCAACACTCAAATTTCGATCGATGCTACGGATAAGCCTAATTATGCGATATTCGAGAAGGTCCATGTATTGCAGAGACCATTCCGGTCTGGATTGTGCGAAAGACGCAAAAAAAGAAGCACATGACAAAGTTTTGAATGGGGCTTGCGTTTCCAAATTTTGCCGAATTTTCGCAATTGCGCGCATTAGAGCAATGATATTGGAAATTTCTTCGGTGAATAAAACGTTACAGACATGGAGGCAGCCGTTTCCCTCTTGAATCGAGAGCAACACTGGTCGATCCCCCCCCGGAGAGCAACCTATTTCTGGAGCTGGGCTTCGGCTGGGCTACCTCTGGTACCAGTGAGTTCAAAATGAGCCGAGAACTTGGTCGTGGAGCCACTAGTTAAAGTGATGAAGGGAAAAAATCATGCTCTGGCTCCCAAACATATGAGAGTGTAGCCATGAGCTTGGAGTTCTGCGAATCAGCAGTTGCTTGAAAATCCAACAAAGCCTCACCGTGCTCCTAGTGGGAAAAAGGAGTCTGCTAATTGTACTAGTAGCTCTGCTGCATCTTCGAATATAAATCTTTATAACCTTATTAACGTGCACTCGTGTGAGTTGTTGAATAACCACACTGATCAATAGACTGGCCTGATCTGCGACTGAACGTGACGATTTCACAAGGAGAGGAAACCGAATAATGTACTTCTGCGCATTAAACACATCTCACATGAGATCTGGTGCAACATCACAGCTGATTTGTGTGATTAGAGCGCTCTCCAGGAAATTCATAGCCTCCCTTCCAGCATAATCCCGAATAGGAAGTGGTGTCATAAGCACTTACCTGCGTACTCTTTGTTTCTTTCACACAGAACGATCAAGTACATCAACGTCTGGGTCATGTATTAGAAATTCTCAATCGGGGTCAATGAAATTGGCATACTTCTTTGAGAAAGTATTCGTGTATTCGGAGGCGACTTCTCTGTGTCGTGTCTTCCTGTACCACGGCCATCTCTGGATGAAAGCAGGTGAGCAAAATATTTTCTTGCCGAGCTGCTACAATCAGTTTCCTCTCATCTGACGTAAAACGAAATCGTTTTTTCATAAGCTGCTTTTCCATGTTGCCATTCGCACTTTCAGACGGCTCACTTATTTTTAATGTGGCTGTCTGATTTTGCGGGGTATCAACGGCATCGTTATCGACAGGCAAATCATCCTCTGCCACTACTCCGGTCGACGTGCCTGTTGATGTTGCAGAAAAAGATGGTAATCGCTTCGGCAAGTCTACCACTCCCAAAACGCGAACCTGGTTCAAGTCTTGGATTTCCGCAATGCCAGGACCACGTATAAAAGTTGCGACGAAGCCATGGAAATATGGAGATCCGGAAATCAAGGGGCTTTCAAAACTTTCATTCTGTCTGCCGAATGTGTTTCGGTCTGTGCAAACCGCCACTCCTCCAAAAGAGCTTCCGTACCTGTGGAATTACTCAGATGTCAATGAGGGAGTGCGCCCTGAAAAACAGTGATTACTGGAATATTTTTCCATATTATTGATATTGAAGAGGGAACAACTGTCGAACAACTCTGGAAAAATCGATCACCTTGCTGAATACAATATTCGCCATGCAATATTTTAATACTCATTATACAATCCTAGTCTATTATAGACGATTGTATAATGAGTATTAATTGTAGACTGTAGAAGAAATCAGAATCAAAGTGAGTTTGACCAGCATGCATCCGACACGCACAGTGCTGTATGAAAATTTGAAGTTCCAATTTCAGGTATAAATACTTGCATTGTTCCGCTCCGCCAGAATGTCCTCGGACTTGATCCGAGAGCAAGATTGTTCCTGCACAGGTGCCCCATACCGGCCGCTTGAGATCGTGGATGAAGTGCAAGAGTTTTGCTTGAAAGTCGTCGTGTTGGGTAACCAGCTTAATGGCTGTACTTTCTCCTCCAGGGAGGATCAACGCATCAATGTATGGATCCGCTTGTTTGTTTAGCTTGTTGCTGAAGATCGGTGAAATGGAAATCTTCCTTTCGAGCGTGGAGCCAGTTGTATTCATGTCCTCTGACGTCTGATCGCTGTCTGGGGCCTGAACGCTGTCGATTTTCCGATTACGAGGATCTGCGAGTAGATCATGCTGTGCACCGTCAATCAATCCAAGAAAGAAATTTCTGACGGTCGTTTTCATCGTCTTTGCGTCCACGACATGGGTGTTGTCGATGGCAGACAACACTTCTTTCGGGCAGAGTGTCTCTTGAAGTAACTGCTGGAGTAGGACGCTGCCCCCATTGGCAAAAAATGTAGTGACGGTCTCGGTCTGCTTCCATGAAGCTGCTTTTTCCTTGCCGTCATCGATCAGAGCTTCGCACAGTGCTGATCCAGGAGCCTGTCCTTGCCCACAATACTCCCAAAAACCATCTGCGAGCACAGCTGTGCAACTTCCTGGAGCCAAGCCACAAGCACTGAGAATTCTCTTCAGAAACCGCTGGACGGCGCCCTCAGCCTTTTCGACAACGTGCTTCTGGATAAAGTCAAGCGCTTGTTCGGCTGGGTTCTGCCGAAACACTGCGATATTCTGCAAACACTCGATTACATCCTCCTCGAGCGGAGCTGAGAAAATTTATCATATACGCATCGAGAACGACATCACGCATCGAGAACGGCTGGTGTCTTATTCAATCAGAACGACATGGATATGCATGCGAGTTGTTTCGGTTTACGACATCGAAACCGCGAAGAAATTACCTTACCAAATGTCGATCTCGCGGTTAGTCTTGCTCCTAAAAATCTGGAAGTTTCTACTCCGAGTAAAACGCGAGGCGAGTTACGATCGATTCCCAAATAAATCGAAGAAAAATGGACTTATACATCAATCTGTGTTCTTATAATGCGAGAGTAAAGGTAAAAACTGTCACTGCGTATTATACCAGACTGCGTTCCTGCATCGGGTTGTCTTAACAATTCCACGACAGCTTCTGTCTGCCTGCCGATGTACTCTCCCAGAAAGGTATTAAGCTGCTCTCGGTACTGCGGTTCAAACAGCGTACGCATCTTGAGAGGCTTCGTGTCTGGTGGCAAAGTGGGGTCTTCACAATTCGCTCGTACACTCACTAGGCGATCCGAGTAGAGCTTACTCCCGAGATCGCTTATCAGCTCTCTGCGACGCTCGTGAAGTGCCTGCCAATCCAAATGAGACTCTTTTGGGTAGCAGAGAGAAAGATGGTTTTCATTTTCCCAAGCTGGGGCTCTCGCCGAGCCACTCTTCGATGCGCTCTCGGCTGAATCTTGCGCTTCCAAGAGACCCTGTTTTGCCAAAAGACGGCGACGCCGCAAGGCGCGCTCGTCAAACTCATCACCAAGAAAATACATGCGTAAAAAGGATAGAAGACGCCTGATGCTTTGTGTATCGTTCGTGCTTTCCGTGGGTAGTTTCCAACTGGCGAGGATGTTTTCTGTGCCTTTTTTCGAGTTAATGATGTTCTCTCGTGCAACTTCCTCGAGCTCACTTGTAGATACATCAGACACGTGCTGAGGATTTGCTTTCACCGAAGATTTGCTGGGGATTTGCTTCCGAGTACAGTCGTCTACCACCGCAGCTCCCCCTGCCGTTGACTGGCCTGAGCGAGCCAGAGAGTTCTGCGATACCTGAGGTGATATGATCAAGTTTCTCTCGTCCATTATCCTTCTTCTTTTCCCGTCCCTCTCTACCTCCGTGCCGACGGCATCCAGAGGGTCGACGGCAAACATCGTTGATTGCAGATCTACATTCCGGCCATTCGATTTTCGCTGTCTGGGTGTGCTGTTCTGAATTTTCTGTTCAAAAAATTGAATCTTCGTCGCTATACTCGATGGATTTTTGAGTTGTTCTGCATTGGTCCCATGGGAGCAAGCTCCCTCCATGGTGTGCGAAGCAGCAAGTAACGGATTGCGAGAGTTTATTTCTTCTTCCGGCACATCAGAGGCTTTCCTGTGTGTAGCAACACCAATTTCAGTGAGGTCTCGGCTTTCATTATTGGGGACAGCAGGCAACCTGGACTTTTTCGTGGAAGTAGGGCCGCTCACCCCAGATGGACAGTTCTTTGATGAACGACCCCAAGTACTCGGGTCTGCTTCCGCTTTGCCAGGAGTCCACAGGGTTACGGAGTCTGGAGATACGTCTTCTTTTCGCTGCATCGGAACACTTGGCATTCGGACGGACTCTCCGTTCTTTGTACAAATCGCTTCGCTTGAATCATTGGCTTTAGCCGTTGCGTAGTGCGCCATACCCGTAATGGTGGCATCGCCAGTAATTCTGGCATCACGAGCTCGACTCTTCCCTGGTTCTTGCAGGGGATTGCCATCCGGAAAAAAGCTCTCCGCATGGTTGTGCGCGGATCGAAACAGATCGCCCGCTGAACGCACTTCCACAACACGGAATTTTGTGGGGCTGGCAAGAGATCCTGTGGAACCTAGATGGCGCACGCACTCGAGCAAAGCGACCTTATGGTCTTGAAAGTTGCCCTGAGCAGCTAAGACGCCGATGAGAACGGGATAATCCGACATACTTCTCTGAACCTGCACAGACTTTGTCGAGTATCCGAGACAAAAACGTCAAAAATGGATCTTTTTACTGTACATGTAGCTTGTTTGTAAACCGTATTACTTAATATTACCTTGGAGTCTCACTAGAGGACTTGGACCCAGTATGATTCACCATGAAGTCATGCTCGTTCAACTACCCACACCAGTTATAAGCGTATCCTACTGCAGCGAGTCCTGTGAATTTACAAATAGCGTGGTGCGTCTATGCCGTCTATCAAGAATGCGTGCGAGAAAAGATACTCTGACGTCGCTATGTCATCTCTATTCGAGCCCTCTGAGATCCGCGGTACGGCATACGCATGGTAATCACGATGGCAGGCACTGCAAAGCTCACAAAATCCCCACTGAGAAAGAGAGCGACACGCAGGAGCGCAGATCCTGCAATTCTTATACTTCACACCGCCGGAAGGGTTTCATACCAAGCAACTGGGCTGGAGC
>JACKZZ010017791.1_pt1 | contig 10206 bp, 9 predicted proteins | sample 8027871 | NCBI WGS metagenome assembly JACKZZ01 (sample SAMN15724774, study PRJNA655200) | protist metagenome | isolation source: fluorescence activated cell sorting (FACS) single amplified genomes of... | place: USA: West Boothbay Harbor, Gulf of Maine | collected 2000-07-19
GGTGTCGGGCATCGTGAATGTTGTACTTACTGGGTTTCTTAATCTATCGACTGATGTGTCGTGAAGGGAAAGACAAGTTGTTTCCCGTTTCAAAAAATTCGTACTTCTAAACCCTATCCATTTGGATCTGTGACGATTTCAAGATCTGTCATCTTCTTCTTGGCGTTCCTGTTTGCAAAATAAGATAGAGCAGGCGGTGTTATCAAGAAATACAATTGTTGCTGACTGTTAGTGAATCGCGGCCATAGCTTGAGGCAAATCAACGCGAAACAAAACTACGGAGTCAGCAAATCATTTTTGTAGGACCCGCCTTTACTCGGTAGCCAGGAAACTTTATGGCATGTACCAAGTCAGGAAGCGGCAAGGAAGTTGCCGCTTGAGGTCCGGAAGTCGCTAGCTAGAAAAGAGCCGCGCTGCCTTTGAGGTACATTAGGACGAAAGTCGTGTGATATAATTCTAGTCGTACAATAGATGGCTCTTCTACTCTCGATTCTCACCCCTCTCTAAAGGTTCGCTCCATCTCGAATTTTCAGCTTTTCGAGGACAGGCGGGAGATTTTGATTTTGCTTGCATACTTAATCAAATCGAATTTTGGCCGAACGACTACCCTTCTCGACTGCGATTGAAGACGATTTGAAACTTCTAGTACTCGGAACACCTTATAGGTACCTTTTCTGGCATGACCGAAGAGCATTCCGCAACTCCGTTTGCGTAGCTCGGTCGTCTAAAAATATGCGGCATCGCCAAAAGAAATAAAACAGGATGCGCTACAGCATGCTTTTGTGAATCCAGTAACAGGTCACTTAAGCGAATATCACCCCTCAAACGGTGGAAAGGTCATTGACAGTCAATAAACCTTCCCATAGTCATTCCCTCGCAGCATCGGCGTGGAGGAGCAGCAAGGACTTCGCAATTTTCTCCACTGCGTCGCCCAATGATTCAAACTATCCTGTGCAAAAGTATCGCGCTCGTACTAATCGCATTCATGCATTACAAATTTCTTTCCCAAGTCAAATCTGCATGACAAATCTTATTTCTCATACTGAGCTAATTTGTAAGGCAATTAGTACTAATGCGATCCTTTTCCACTGCATACAAACTCCGTCAAGTGTTTCCCAGCCACGTCTTTCAAGGGCTGTGCGGTATGGGCCACGTACTCGTTATCTGGCTGCAGGAAAATCTGTTCGCAGGCACAGGTGAGGGACAACAGCGTCCGACCGACGGCCACGGCGTACACGTATTGCAGACACTCCTTTGGAAACTGCGTCGCTCCCTGGTGGAAGTACCCGTAGCAAATGTTGGCGATGATTTCCGCAATGGATAGGGTTTCTTGGTACATGCAGGCATAGGCCGCAGTGATGCCGATGTCGTAGAGACAGTAGTCGAAGCAGCTGTCGCCGAAATCTAGCACCGCGCCGTACTCAAAGCACTTCGTGTGCAAATCGATGGCGCGGAACAAGATGTTCGTGTCGTTCAAGTCTGTGTGGACCCACTGCTTGCGAAAAAAGCGGCTGAGGAACTGTAGTTCTTTGGTTCTCGTCGTCCCGTGCGTGTTGTCCTGCTCGTAGTCCACCTCGTCTACAGCTCCACCATGCTCGTCATAAAGCGAAGAACTCGCTCTTCCCAATTCCTTTTCCACTTTCTCCGCCGTCAAGGGCAAAACGTTCGCAACTCGGTCGGCCAAGAGTTTTTGCAGTTTCTTCCTCTCAGGCTCATCATTTCGCAGAAATTTCTCGATTTTGTCCGCCACCACGTCGGGAATTGTGCTCGTCGACCACTTATGAAATGCAAAAGCATGATCGCACTCGTAGAAATCGCATTACAAATTTCCTCAGCGGTTAGAAATAGAACTTGTAATGCGGATTTATCTCAATAAAAAGCTTTGTAGTGCATGACTGCAATCGCTACGAATGCGATACTTTTGCAATGCATACCACTCCCAGGTGAAAGTTGCGGTTTTCAACCGCCACGGGTGTCTTTCATCTGCACCCCCGCAAAAGTCCTCCATGGCGTCGTGGACTTCGGCGGTTATTTCGCCCAAATGCTGGAAAAATTCTCGCGGCTTCTGCACGTACTCGGAAGTAGCGTCGTCCTTCTCCGGAAAGAGCTTAGAATCGTCGATGAAAGTGATCACGTGCACCAAGCAGTTGTCTTCCTCAATGTGGTGAAGATAGGACGGTATTTTTGGAGTTTCTCTCGTAGTCCAGTCAGGATTTGTTGCTGTGCTAGTACCTCCATCCTCTGGCGCGGTATGAGCTTCTACCTTAACCGCGATCGGAACCGGACAGGGCACACCTTTTGCTTTCAGATGCAGCATTGCCTCCACCTGCAGTTTATCAAATGCAAAAGTGTCTGGGTCTGGAAGAATCAGAATGCAGATTTTTGTCATGGTGTTTTTGCATGACACAGAAGGTCTGTCATGGAAGCCCTAGCATCACAGATTTCGAGAACGTTCGCAATGCTTAATCAGCATGACAAATCCCCCTGTTTGGTGACAGAAAGTGGGAGCCTGTTGCTGCCTATGCATGAGAGATTTGCGCGCGTTGTGGAATTCGCATCACAAGCTCGGATTCTTCCAGACCCAGACATTTTTACACTTGATCCAGTTGCACGTGGTCGGCGCTGACGTATTTGCTGTTTTATCCTGTGCAAAAGTATCGCACTCGTAGTAGTTGAAGTCATGCATTACGAAGTCTTTTTCTTCACGTAAATCCGCATCACAAATTTTATTTCCAGTGCTGAGGAAATTTGTAATGCATTTGTACGAATACGATAGTTTTGCAGTTCATATGTTTTGCGCTTTCACAACATACGACTTGTCCTCGTGGAGACTACTCTTCTTCAAAAACACTCGATAGTTGTGGTCGTCGTAGCTCGGGAGCTCGGTAGTTTTACTCAAATCCAGTTCCCCGTAGAAGCTGAAAACCTTCGCGACCGTTTCCAGGTTGACCCGGAAATTCCGCCTCGGGTTGCCGGATATTGGTGGTTCCTGCGGTGCTTGTTGCGTACTATCAGCATGGTGTTCGGTCGGCAGATTATGTGCAGAAGCAGCTCCCGACCCGACTTGCTGCGGCTGCTCGGGCGGAGAGGTGCTAGCTGTGCTTGTTGCAACCATTTTCTTATTGGAGATACATCTTTTTTTGCAAATGAAGTACTTACTTAAACTAAAACACACTGTAGTGTAGCGTGTGTGAAGTGTGTGCGATTTAACAACGAACAAGGAAGCGCGGAACACTTGTCGCGAACTATAGGAAAAAGACCCAAACGAGTACGATCCAAGTAGCACAGCGGCACTAAATATCCTCGCCGCCGTCTTTCTGGACGTCGGTTTGCAGGACATTATATTACTCCTATGTAGGAGATGAAGATCCACTGTGGCTACACCTTTTTGTAGTTGTACAGCACTGCTCACGTTCCATGTCCTTCATCTCTTCTTCGCCATCGTCTGTCATGCATGATCATCGCGCACCATCATGGTTTCTTGTCGTATTGATCTCTACAGTCAGTTTCTACTAAGCTCTTTTTCTCTTAAGCTTCGCTTTTACCGACGAGGAGTACTTGCTAGAAATCAATATTTTGAAATTTTGACTTTGTTTGAATGTTTGTAAGAGTGGAAGAGTGGTTTTTCGGTGAGTTTTGAAGTGCTTTTTTGTTGAGTTTGTATTTGGTATACCTTAAAGGTAAAAAGCACAAAGCTCGACAGGAGAGGGTTTTTAAAAGCAGACGCAGGCATCTAGTCCTGTGCCCGCTCTGCTGTACGTGCGTGCTTGGTGGTGCGCCCTCGTACAGCTGTTGTGTTTGCACTAGCTTCCAAAACTAGAGAAAGTGATGTTGACCTTCCGCAAAACAACTAGGTTTCCAAAACTAGTATACAATGATCAATCAATCAAAACGCATTATCCGGCCTCGTTTAAGGAATTCTTGTCTGAGATCTTCGAAAAATCGTGGATGTGCGTGTGTTACTAATACTATCACTTCTCTATTTCTACTGGCCCCTCTCAACAAATCGGGGCTACGTAGAAGGAATGGTGCGACTCCTTTGAAGAAGATATTAGCCGAAGCAATTATGTTGACCGATAATTTGTACAAATACTAGCTTGAGAAAGTTCCATACTATAACCTCAACGACGCTGATCTTTAGCTTGAGCTTGTCTTTGTCAAGTAGATCTCGTTATTTCAGTAAAATCTCGCGTGCTTCTTGAAAATCATGATCCCGCTTGTTGATCGCCGCATGGTAACTCACGTCTCGCCATCAGACCATTCTCCTCCATCCGTCTGGCAAATCAAAACTCATCGCGAGCCAAGCTCCCACGCAATCTTTCTGATGAATCGCATTGCGCTCCACGGCGCTGCGCCAGGTAAAGGTAGAGTTGACCACGATGGCATCGACCAAGGCTTTGCAGTGGATGAAAAAATCTTTCGCGGACTCGTCATACAACTCCTTGGACTTGTCATAGTCATACTCCGCGGACTTGTTATACTTCGCGGCCTTGTCATTGTATCTTTGCGTGGCTGCCGCTTCCACATTTTCTTTTATTTTGTCCAGGGGTTCTTTCAAAGCTTTCTTCAGGGCGGCGGGCACCTCACTGCCCTTGTTGACAACACCAGCCTCGGTGTTCGTGTTGGCAAGCGCGCCCCACGCTGGGTGTTTTAACAAGGTTTCGAGCAGGGCGTTGCCGGCCATCTTGTACACCTTCTTGACCGCCATAGAATCCGTCGCGGGATATGGAAACTGCAAATGTTTCAGCCAGACTGCTGTAGTATAGGCTTCGAAGCCTTTCCGGATTACTGATCGCAGTGCCTCTTCCCTGCGAAAGACCGCAGTTTCTTTCCATCTCAGGTACGCTTTCCTCCCGGCAGACACTCCTCGGGGGGGCAGTAGAATGTGAGAGCCATACTTCTGAGGCGCGGATTCCCCGAGATTGCTCATTGTCTCCTGCGGCTGATCGACGGGGTACGGTGCAGCTGGAGCTGGACGATGATGTTCCACCTGGTAAGCTGCAGCTGGCATCGAGGATTTGTCGGAGGGGACCTTCCAAGCCGCGCCATACGAGCGCTGCAGAAGCGAATAGATCGACACCAACGACAGCAACCGCACAGAAATCATCGTCATTATTTTGGTACAAAATGAAGATCTGATTCTGAAGACTCGGACGTTTAAGGTAAAATAAAGTGGGCTCCTTTGCAGACGGGGGGTTGATTCTTTAGAAGATTGGTTGCAATTGCAAGTGCAAGTGCGAATCGATGGGATGCGTACACGACTGTCCAGTGTGGTAGATTAGAAGATGTAGAGAGTTTTTACAAGCACTTAGACTTAATACGGCAAGAACTGGTCAGGGCAGCTGTTTCGAGGTGTTGCGACAACACAACGCTCCTATTGAAGCGGATGCGCTAATGTAAAAAAATAAATGTTGCTCTTGGTCTTGCGAAGACAAGATAAAGTCCAAGCCGAAGTAGAACAAGTTTAGTCAACCGATTTCCACAGGAAATAATGATGAATCGACCCTGCTGACAAAATTGTGATTTCCAAACATCGGACTGCAGGGCTCCCATTTCAGAAATACGACCTACTACTCAACCGACGACTTATTACCGACACTCGAAAAACGATATCAAATTCTATTATTTTCTTTTGCGTGATAAATTTGATCTTTTTTCATTTTCACTCAGTCAGTCCACCTGATGGTGACGGGAAGGGGTCGCATTTTCGTGGATCTTGCATTCTTTTAGCGCCGTTGATATGAGCCAAATTATTCCTGATTAGATCAGCGGTTCTTTATTTGGGCTTGCAACTGACCGAAAGCTCCATGCTGAACTGAAGAAGTTGCTCAAAGATTACGTTGCAGTTGTCTGGACACCGGTTTTGCCGTTCGAGTAAGGCTACTTCGGAGTATGAGTAAAAAGCAGTAGCAAAGACTGAACATGAACAAGCGCAACGCTGCTATGCCCGCTTCTGCCCAAGTCCATCTTCTATATTTTCTTGAGTATTATTTTTATGTTGCAAGTACTTAATATCTTCTGATTATGTGCGGAAAACAAAAGGAGCGCACCGGAGACACGAAGAGAGCGCAGGCTGCTTCGGGTAGTGTGAGCACCGAGTAGTTCGAGTGCCCAATATCTGCCTCATCATTGCCCCGCAACAGAAATCCCCCAAGTGCGCGACTGAACTCCTCCTTGTCCGCTTGTTCACTTTGTCGGTGCATTGATGTTCCGATAGCTGGCTCCCTCCTTGGTCCAAACCCCGATGGGCTGCATTCTGAAAAGCGCGAGCTTCTGCTCAAACAGCTTGAGGTATGACAATGCACAACTCCCCCTCCCCCTCATTTGTCATGCATACCCGACTGCACCACCTCAAAAACATTTGCACGGTCGCCACAGGAAATCCACCCTTTCCCATTTGGCACTGCTTGCATGACAAATTTCGGAAGCCGAAACAGCACTAGAATCGGTCGCGACTTTGTCATGCAAAAGCTGCGTTGATGCCAGGACGTGTGTTGCTGTTCATGCAATAGAAATGAGGGGGAGGGGGAGTTGTGCACTATCATATGAGAAGTTGGCACTGGTCCACGGTGAGCGGCTTGGTCGGTGTGCACACGGTGTAGTCGCTGAGCATCTGGATTTTCCCGTCCTTCAATATCGTGGGAAGCCCCAGGGAGCGAAGGTGTTGCTCCATGGAAAAGGGAAGCCTGTTGTGAAGATATGGTGATGCGTAGAACAAAATATTTTTCAGCCTTGCACGAACAGAATCTGCGGAGCAACAAAAAGTTTAGGAGCGGCGGCAGTGTTGACAGATCCGCGACATGATCATGAAGTAGTTGCTATCGCTTGTGCATTATTCTTCATTTGCAATTGCACCTTCTTGGTGCAATAGCAAAAAACAAATTCAATTTTTTATCAGGAAAATTATTCAAATGTGTAAGATATCTTACGCCAATTCTCCCTTCGGTATGACGAATTGTTCGGATGGGACGAGGCCGGCCCGGGCGAAGGTTTCCCTCTGGAATTCCATGAAAAATCGCTGCACTTCAGAGGGCTCCATGTCGCAGCACCTATTTTGATTTTTGGTTCGGGGTCGTGGTCAAATTCATTTTCATCCAGTTTTCATCATGCGCACTTGTTTCAGTCTCGAGTTTAGGAGATCTTTTTTTCAGGGTCAGCAGGAAACTGAAACAAGCAAAAAAAACAACGGCAATGAAAAATTATCTTCCATCAATTTTATACAGTAATGCGCATTCGTTCTGGATTTTTTCGGCCAGGTGCGATATTTTTTCGAAGATTTCGTTTTCGACACTGTTTCCGAGTGCCAGCCGCATGATGTTGTTGTTTCCCATAAAGAGCACGCCTTTTTTCCCGTCTTGCTGCTTGCTGAAAAAGGCTCGCACTTCCTTCAAAAGTTCGTTTCTTTGGTTCTCCACGTTGGGATATGGAAGTTAAAAATCATCCCGCCGCGCCCCCGCGTACTAGTCGTCCTCACACAGAACGAAATATTGCACGACTTCTACGCACTGCAAAATCCAAGTTATACTAGCTAAAGCCTGATAAGTGCGCACTAGGTACTTATACTTCCAGCCCTGGAAAGATCCATTTTGAGGGCAAAATAATGATGACTGGTGTCGTGCGCGTGCCTTCTTTAATCAATACAAAGGCTCGACAAGAACTCGTGGTAGCAAACAAATCTATTCCTCGTCACCTAGTAGACCCATTATATGCTTTTATCCAATACAGGTAGATTCCTGCCTTGGGACGAGTAGTTACGGGGACATGAAGATGCGGGGATTTTTGAAGTTTTTTCCTTCGGATATGAGAACGAAGCAGTATTTGTGATTTTCCACAGCATCCTGAATCTTCTCGATGAGGTCGTCTTTTTTGTCTTTTGCGTCCGACTTCTTCACCTTGGACAAGGTGACCACCCGATTTCTCTTGCTACGCGGCATGTTGGCTTGCTGTTCTTTGCGGAATTGAAATTATGACAAAAAAAGCTATGTCAAAACGTTGTCCATGAAGGTAAGAAATGTCCTTGGTTCTTCAACAGGAGGCTCGTCGCAAGTAAAACACTGAAGAAATCTAGAGCTGACTACAATTGTCTCTACGACCAATTAAAGTACAGACACGACCTCGACTGCGACACGCCTGCCAGACATAAAGTGCGTCGAACGATTGCTGATGTTGCGCATAGAATTGAACCTCGACGAGGCCCGGCGCAAATGGTCGTCGTGATCTGTACAATTACAACTTTGAAGTTGGTTGTTGTGCTCTGATCTTGATCATTTTTTTTCTCATCAGAAGATCACTTCGTGGTGTTGCACAGCGGACTCCTATTTCTGATGTTCTTTTTCTTGATCCAAACCCTGAGCAGTCGATGTGCGGGAGTCACGGAGATCATAGAAAATTGATCGAGCAGAATTTCCATGTAGTACTTCGCAGCTCACAGAAAACATTTCGACTAGATACTTTGTTTTCATACAACTTCTTTTTGTTTTCTGTTTCTGTCACACGAAGATCCGCATTTATTTTTCAAGGATCAAGATCAACAGCATTGGGTTGACAATAAATTAAGCTGTATCTTTTGAAAAGAATCTTCTCTGTCACGAATATAGGCAGGCACTGAATCGTGCCAACATCCTCGCAAAGAAAATGCGTCTTGTAGATGCTCATCTATAATCTTCGTCGGATTTTACGATCGTGACCAACTCTCTACTCTAGCTCCTGGCTTTCCAGGTGCTTCTAGCTTCCTTTTCTACAAACACACGAACATCTTCATGTCCTCCTTGCTCCTCCTACTCCTTGGGAAAGATGAAGGATGCCACGACTACTAAGGTATGGTCCTGCTCGCGCGGAGGACTGATGGTCGAGATGAAGACGAAACAAGAATCTAATCACAGTATTATTACATGCGGAGAACAATAAGGGACAAGCTTCAGCTTGAATCGCTGCCAAAGATTCACTTGATTCTGGTTCTCAGCTCCTTTGCAGTTTTTGCCCCATCCACCCGGATTTGATGCCGTCAGCGTCCCCTCAATAGCCCAAGCAGCTGTTCTAGTGGCAGGAGTAGGTCTACCAGTGCCTACTTCTTTTCTTTCATCTTTTCTTTCATCTCACTTTACTTGGTAGACGTCAATATTTTTAGCCTAATCTGCTTGACCATCGTTCGCAGGGTCACGCACCTTTGCTGGTATCTGCGCTCACTATCGAATGCAAATGTGTCTGGGTTTGGCGATTTCTCATGCAGGTTGTGCTTGGAGAATCAGAATCTTCACGAGAACGGCTCAGTTCTTGACTACCGGGGCCGGGCTGGGCACGAAGTTTTTGACTCATGATAGATAGGCCTCCCTGTCTAGTACGCTGCATGGCAAACTGCGTTTCTGCATGCCAGAAAAGATAAGCAGCTTTCGGGTCACGTGCACCAGTGCCTTGAGCCTCATGACAATGACTACACATTTTGCATTCACCATCCTCTATTTCCAGATCCAGACATAGTATCACAATGCATAGACCCGGTAGCTCAGCAATTGCCAGGAGTCGACAGTCAGCAGCTTGCGACAATCGTTCGCGTACGCTATGGGATATCCACATGAAAACTTCTGGTCAACATTCCAGCACCACATTCGTAGTACATCAAATTAGGAGGGACGACCTGTCTTTGCAAAAGACAACGCGGTCACGACCAACCTTACGCGGTCACGGCCAACCTTCCTGCTTTTGTCATGATGCAGACAAGTGGGCCACGTCTTTGTAATTTTTTGGTTGTCCTCCCGAAAAGTCTAAGTCATTTTGATATTTCTGGCGCCACCTGTACAAAAATGTGTGCGTAGTGGTTGAAACTAAATTTCATGATGCATAGGAGCCGTGCGTAGTAGGGATCGACGGTAGAAGACTGTGGCACTCCACCTCCAATTGAGGTCGTTATTTGTCCATGCGGCAAGACATTTACTGCAGGAGAAGCCCCTTTGTGTATTGTCGGCGCTAGCCCAGATACTGTAGTGCCTGAGGTCGCGGGAGTTGTTGCAGCCTTAGAGAGGCAAAGAAGGGCTTTTTTCATGTTCAATTCCTTGCTGCTGGTGGTGGTCTGCTGTTGACCAGCACCTTGTTGAGATCGGTTTGTGATTTGGTGGGCAAGAAAATCTTTATGAGCCCCGGCCCTCGCATTATCTTCATTAACTGCTGCCTGAGCTTCGTCTCCGGAGGTGTACTCGAAAGCTAGCAGCT
>JACKZZ010018117.1_pt1 | contig 10206 bp, 3 predicted proteins | sample 8027871 | NCBI WGS metagenome assembly JACKZZ01 (sample SAMN15724774, study PRJNA655200) | protist metagenome | isolation source: fluorescence activated cell sorting (FACS) single amplified genomes of... | place: USA: West Boothbay Harbor, Gulf of Maine | collected 2000-07-19
GCGAATATTTTCCTCAGGTCCTAAAATTGTACGTCCAAGACCAGTACCCATAAAAGCAGTTTCATGTAAATGATCTAAAATTACTTCTTCATATTGTTTATTTACTTCTTCCATTTCACGTAAAATAACATCTCTTTCTCTTGTGATTGCACCTTCATCAAGTTGACTATTCATAAGAATATCAGATAAAACTTCCATAGCTTTAGGAACGTCATCCTTGAAAACTTTAGCATAATATACAGTTTGTTCTCTTGATGTATAAGCATTTAAATGACCACCCATATTTTCAATTTCTTTTTCTAAAGTAGTTTGTGAACGTGTTTTAGTTCCTTTAAATGCCATATGCTCTAAAAAGTGAGCAGCGCCATTGTTAGCACCAGTCTCATAACGAGAACCAGCATCAATCCATACACCAACAGTAGCAGTATCACCATGAGCAGTCTCAGAAGCAACACGAACACCATTATTGGCGGTGGTCACTTCAGTTACTGGAGCATTGGTCACATAAGCGGGATAAGTAGCTGCAGGGGCAACTGCTTTACTCGCGAAACTACGAGCCGCAGGACGAAGAGTCTATAGAATAAATCATTCATTTAAAGATAGTAGAAGGATAACTTAGGTTAGAGCAGATCAAAACGAGTATATGTGATCAATTTTAATAGTTATAACACAGAAATGCATAGTTAGATAGTTATACATAATATTGAGTATCACGTACCTTTAGAACAGTTCCAGACAACATTGTTCAAGCTTTCCAATGGTTTTCTCGATTTGTGATCGACTTTGTGGGAAAGGAGAAAATTGTCTAATTCTTTTCTACCCTGATGAATAAATTTAATCAAAAGTTCAAGTTTTACTCTGAGTGAATTACATTGAAATTCGTAGAATTATTGTGACCTGTATTTTAGTGAAATAATGAATGGTCAAATGGATGCAAGCCAATTTGGTTTAATGAGTTCTCTACGAACAGGTAATATGGTAGTCGATATTGGCATTTGTATGGTGAGTTCTCGGCCAAAAAGAAAGAAAATTATGTTCACTTGAGTTGAATACATAACTACTTATTTTTCTCTCACTTTTTTTGTCATAATTGTTGCTTTTTATGTAAACTGTTCATGTTCCTGAGGGGTTTAACTTGTAACTTCCTAACTTAAGAACTTAAGTACGTCTTTACGGTTTGAGAGGCACCATAATACCGTAATTACGGTACTTTACGGTTTTAGAGGCACCTTAATACCGTAATTACGGTACTTTACGGTAAATGGCTTTCACCATAATACCGTAAAGACATACCTAGGTAACTTCCAAAATTTAACTTCCTCTGTGTATTCTTAGAGACTAACTAACTAGTTTCTTCCTTTCTTATATCTTATATTATTTAAATAGGCTATTCCAATGTTATTCAAATTAATTGAAAATTTATTTCAAAAATTTGATCCATTGATTTTAAAACTATTAGCTTCTCTCCAGGAAACAGATAAATATTTCATTAAAACATTAGAATATGAATTTAAAACTAATCCATGGGGCTCTGTTATGAAGTCTGGAAAAGAAGAGAGAAATAATATATTACAGAAAGCTATAATCTTATATATTGGTGAAATGAAAACAATTCAAATGAAAACATCAAAAATGTCATTTATGGCTGTTCAAGAAAAAGGACACCGAAATGATGATTATGAAATGGTATATGGTGGTACTAGTGAACAATTAGAACAGTATCAGGTAGCAACTTTACCACCATATGAAGTATGGATTGATATACAGAAAGAAACTGGTTTAAAATTTAAACAATCAATAGTTGAACCAAATAGCGAAGGTGAAGAAGGTAAATCAAAAGTTGCAAAAACAACAATTATATATGCATTTCAAGCACCAAATCAACCAAATGGTGAAAAAATTATAGATGCATTCGTTAAAAAAGCATTTGATTCGTATAAAAATAAAATGAAAGCATTAGCAGATCATAGTAGATATCTATATATGTTAATAAAAAATAATTCATCTACAAAAAGTTCTGATGATGATGGTAGTGGTGATTCATCAAATGATAGACTATATAAAAGATATAAATTATCAGATGAAAAAACTTTTGAATGTTTATTTTTCAAAGAGAAATCAATGCTATTAAAAATATTATCACATTTTACTAATAAATCAGGAAAATATGCTATCAAAGGTTTTCCGCATAAACTTGGATTATTAATGCATGGACCTCCTGGAACGGGTAAAACATCATTAATTAAAGCTATGGCCGCACATACAGGTAGAAGTGTCATATCAATACCATTAGCTAGAATAGAAACTAATCAAGAGTTAATGGATATCATATTTGACCAATCGTTTGCTGTCAAGGGTGAAGATATGCCAATAAAATTAGCATTTAAGGATGTTATATTTGTTATGGAGGATGTTGATGCAGCATCGCCTATTGTATTATCTAGAAAAAATGATGATGAAAAAAAAAGTAAAAAATCAAATAACGTTACAACATCAGATGATGATGGGATTGATAATGATATTGTTATGGTATCAACTGAAGAAGAAGCTAATGTAGCTAATGGAAATGGTGGTGATGGTGATCTTCAAGCAGCTGTATTAAATAGTATTATAGAGGCTGCTAACGGTAGTAATTTGGGTGCAGGTGGTGATAAGACAACATCACCCATGGTTGGTATTTCATCGAGTAAATATACTTCAAAATATGATAAATTAGATTTAGCAGGATTATTAAATGTTTTAGATGGTGTTGTTGATTGTCCTAATCGAATATTAATTATGACAACAAACCATCCTGAAAAATTAGATGCTGCATTGATACGTCCAGGAAGAATAGATAAAATAATATATTTAGGTTATATTCAAGCACAAGAAGCAAAAGAGATGTTACAATTATACTTTGATGAAGATTTAACTACAGGACAATACAAAAGATTATTAAAAGCGTTTGATAATCCACCTGGTGTATGTGATCAAACCCCAGCTGAATTGGAGCAATTATGCGCAGAATATGATGATATTGATCACTTTTTAACTGCATTAGAGGATAAAATAAGTGAAATGATTGTCAATTATCATATTAAAAATGGTACAGGTGCTACTGTACCAAGTTTATCACGTGTTAGTTCTAACGTTATTCGTGAAGATAAAGATAACCAATTAAATTCTGGCAATAGTAACAGTAATAGTAACAGTAATAGTAACAGTGGCAGCAGTTCACCTATGAAACATCAAAATCAATTTGATATAGATTTTAATATTGAAGGCTTAGAAATTGGTATGGGTAAGACTGAATTAGTGAGGACACGCAGTGATGGAAGTCAGATTGTTGTGAGACCTCAATTAACAAGGGGATTATCAAGTGGTCCTTCAAAAAAAGCTACTGTCATTGAAAATGATTCGGAGAATAAAGATGGTTCTTCATGAGAGATGTGATATGATAAGAAGTAAATTTGTATATGAAATAAAATAAATTTAACTTAATTTTGATTAATATTTAATATTTTATTATCGTATCGTATCGTATCGTATCGAATTATTTTGTTTTGATTTGTTTTTTTGTATTAATTAAGTTCACTCTCATCTCCTTTCCTTTCCTTTCCCCTCCTCTTTCTCTATACCCCCTAGACAACGTTATTCATATCCTTGTTGCTGTTGTTCCTATGGTTCTTCTTCATCAGTAGCATCATCACCACAATTTTGTTCTTTTTCTGTTTTACTTCTTTGTACAGTTGTAATACGATCACCTAAACTTAATGCAATACCTTGTGTTTTACTACGAATTCTAATATAACCAGTTAATTTCTTTTCGCCTTCATCTTTTCTTTCAATAGATAAATTTACTAATGCATCTTCACCAAATACACTACGTGCATATAAATTTGCAGCTAAGAAATCACTACCTATATTTGCGGTTGACACATCTCCTGGTGATGTTAAACAAGTCATATTAGTTGATTTCACAATATGTGCTAAAAATTGTTTTAAATCTGTAATATGGGTATTAATAGCAACTTTATTTTCCCACTCAAATTCAGCCCACATAGAACGAAATTCATCATTTTTACAAAATGCAGGTCTTATGTAATCCATTATATCTAATTGTATGTCACTTAAACTGACATATGTTTTCATAGCTGTTGAACTATTATCAAATACAATTGTACCAAATATATGTCCTGTTTCTGTTGAACTTACTTTGATATTAGCACTAACTGTTCTTTGATCTAATGGACCGATAGTATGACTTTGTGGTCTTTCAACTAATTTTAAATCTCCCATTGTTGCTAATTCTATTGCTAAATTTGTTAATGTATTTGGTGTACGATTAATTATTAACATTTCTAATATAATATCATAATCATGTACAGTAACAGATGCTTCAGCATATACAGGATCACTATAACCAGTCAATTGATATACACGTTTTAATTTATTATTATTATTTTTATTATTTTCATCACCTATAGCTCTTGATATATCATCTGCATCCATTAAATCAGCTTCAATACCACCTTGTACAACTTGTGCACGTAATTGTCTAAATTGTATTAAATCATCTGCTTGAGATAATGTTTGTTTCTTTTCTTTTTGTGTTTTTAATAATTTTTGATTATTTTGTTCAATAATTAATTTTGTGAATGCTTCATGTCCAGAATTACAAAAAATATCTTTCATTGATTTTTTTACATTAGGATCTAACATAATTCTTGCACATTGTGTTAAACGATCAATACAATCAGAATGTGTACCACTACCATTAACACCAATAGTAGTTTTTTTACTTTCAGCAAATCTACCAATACCAGCAATAATACTTAATGCACCAGAAGATGTATTATCATTATTTAATTTTAATGCAATTTTTGTACAACAAACAGCTAATACAGTACCTAAAAAAATATCACCATTAATTATTAAACGTCTCATATTAGATATAACTTCTTCTTGATTTAATAAATTTTGAATTTCACTAGCATTAGTTGTTTCTGTTACAGATGCATAAGTACCATCAGCTAAAACAATATTTTTTGTAATTTCTATTGGTTTAATAATATTATCTTTTTTATTATCATCATTAATATCTTTATTAATAAATGGTGTTGGTCCAGCTAATTCAATTAATTTATCAAAAGCATCTTCCATCATAATTGCACCTGTTGTTGGATCTACTGATTCTGAATATTCCCCTAAAATCCATATACCCATTCTTAATGCATCAACGGAACTAATTTCATCAAAATTATCAATCAATTTTCTCATTATAGTGCTTCTAAATGCTGGATATTGTTCTAAAATTGATTTAACACATTGCATTACTGTAAAACCACTATCACCAGATAAAAAGTCTAATAATACTAATACAACACTGTCAGCAACTTCAGCAAATTTAGTTGCACAACGATGTATAGATTGTATTAATAATGTTTTATATTCTTCACCATGATCCAAATCACTTTCTTGTGCTCTAACAACTTCACGTTTTAACAATTGCATTACTTCTTCTATATTTCTTGGACCAACCATATCAATAGCTAAACTTAAAGTTTTTTTACAGATATCAATATTTGGGGATGATAATGCTCTTAAAATATCCATTAAATTTTCTTGTAATATTTTACTATGATGTTTTTTAAGCTCACTTAAACGGTCTAATACAATTAATTTTACATTATTATCTGGTGATGTTGATAAAATATTAGCATATGTTTGTGTACACGCTCTTACAGCTGTTGGTGCAGTTGATAAACTAACTAATGTCCATGCTGCTTCATAAGATACTGCTGGACTATCACTTCTTAATAATAAAAATAAACATTTTACAAAACGTGATTTTTGTGATGGATCTCTTCTACATACTTTTCTTGTTAATTCTAATACTAATAATGCAAAACCATCTCCGAATTTTGAAATGTCATCTATTCTATCAGACAAAAAATCAATAGCTATTTCTTCATCTTCATTAAATAACATTAAAAATGCATTACGTCTTGCACCTACATCACCTTCATCAGCAATAAATCGTGCTATTAATTCTGGTGCATCTGGCATTAATTGTTCACCAAAATTTTTATAAATAGAATATATAGCTAATGTTGCATTCTTTCTGACGTAATTATGTCTATGATCTAAGCCAGATTTGATTGATGGTATTAATGGTTCTAATAATTCTGGTTCACGTAATTTGCATAAAAATCTTAACATACTACCACGTACATATTCATTTGCTGAATTTAAATCATTTCTTAATGCATTACATACTAAAATCATTTCAGGTAATAATTTACCGTCTGGTCCATGTTTTGGTACAATTTCCCAATAAATTACTAATAATTTTTTAAGCATATGATCATGTGATGTAATACAATATCTATTATTAAGAATTAATCAATAAAAAAAGTCGTATATATTTAGAAGGAAAAAAATTGTTAGTATTGATATTCATACAATTAATAATAATAATAAATAATAATTATGATTACTATTAATAAGATGCAAATAAGTAACTTGCGGTTATAATAAACAAATGTATGATATGATATAATATGATATGATATACTTACCTAATTACAGTCATCAAGACTCTTGGATATGATTCGCCTGCAAGCATTCCTGTGATGGCTTTCTTTAATGCTTCAACTTTAACATGAATATCACTTGATTCCAAATCCTTGCAAATATCATCTTGCTGTACCCCAGTAGCTCTCTCAGTTGAGATCAAAAATGTACAATTCTTGTCTGAACCGCTCATCTTTTACCAAGAGAAGAATTTACAAGAGTTATTCAGAAAAAAGGCTCTATTGAGATTGATTTATTCTTATTAAGCTGATCTTAATAGCTAATTAGACAACCTAATAGAAAGAGAAGCAATAAATACCTACAAAAGAAGTTCAAATGTCCTAGCTTTGGAGGTATTGGAATGCTAATGTCCGTCCCCCAGTGTTTGGGTAATAATTGAAACTATCCAATTTTAAGGAATTATTGAATTAATCGGATAGGAGGGGTTGGTAAGAACCAGCAAAGTGTTTCTTACTTCAGCATATCAAAATTGATTGTACTTTGTTTTAATAATTGCAAAATAATGCTATTTTGGGTAGTCCTCACTTCTCTTATTTGCATAAGTAAATGTAGTTTAAACTCTGTCCCATCAATCTTAGCAAAATATGATGCGTCGAATTTCTTATGTGGAAATTTTGATAAATTTTGTTCATCTGCATTAGATGAACTTGGTTGCGGTGGTGGTGATGATCGAATTCAGTTAGGATGTCCTAATTATCCAGATATATCTAATGATATAGAAAATTTTGTTGGTACTTGTACATGTAAATCACCATTTAACTTAATTGCAGGTTCATCAGTTACAATAGATTTGATAGATAATAGAATAATGAGTGATATGCATTGGATTCTTGAACCTTGGAATACAGGTCCACCTTATAATTATGGTTTATCATATAAAATTGTATGTGATAAAGTTTTAAAAAGATTAGGTTGTCATATTAATAGGAGAACAATAATTATAAATAATAGTAATGGTAATAGTAATGAATGTTCATGTGGTACATTAAATTTAACATCACAACATATATCAGAAGTAATATTAAAACAATTGAATAAAAGAAATTCATTGAAGCTTCCAATTTTTGAAAATCCTGTATACATGTCATTACCATTAAGTATATCTGTTATATTTATATTAGGTAAATTATTTGCTGTTATTGCAGCATATTTAACATTACCACCAGTATGCGGTTATATAGCTGCTGGTATATTAATACAAAATTTTATAGATCCAGTCTTTTTATTAAGCGGTAGTAGAGAAATAAAAAAAATTGCATTAATTATTGTTATAATGCGTGCAGCGTTATCACTAAGAGTAAGAGATGTTGCAAATAATAAATTAAATGCAACAATGTTATCATCAATACCATTTGGTTTTGAGTGGTTAATATGGTTATTTTTAGGTAGAAGTAGTTATTTAGGTTTCGATAATTGGACTCTTAGTGAAATGGGTTTATTTGCATCAGTTGTTACACCATTAGGTCCCAGTGTTATCATTAATCAAATGCTTAATGCTGTTGGTAGTAAAAAAGATTATGGTATTGTACCAAAACAAATGTTATTTATTGCACCATTAGAAGCTGTATTTGCTATTGTATTGTTTGGTTTTTTTCAAACAATACATGAACAAGATGAGACAACGTTACATCCCTGGATAAATAGTTATCCAGTATGGGTTAATGCATTATTATTACCAGTAAATTTATTATTCTCTAGTATACTAGGTATATTTGTTGGTTTCTTGGTTACCAAATACATTGATTGGAGAGTACAATTTCGTCCTGGTGGTGGTAATGGTTATGAATTTTTATGGGTGCGATTGAATGAAAATCCTCAAATGGGTTCACATGTAGCAGATTTTGTTTTTTTATTATTAATAAGTTGTTATTCCATGACAGCATTGTGTACACCACAATATATACCATATGCAACTGGTGAATTAGTTATTTTTGTTATATGTATTACGATGTTATTTCAATTAAAAGATAGACATAAAATACAAGATATTGCTGGTTCATTACGTTCAATATGGGTATTTGCTGAAGTAATATTATGTACATTACTAGGTGCATCATTATCATTTAATAATAGTAATGGTCCTAATAAATCACAACGTGCACTAACATCTGTAATGGTTAGTAAAATGTTAATATTAATGGTAATAGGAGTAATAGCACGGTTAGTAGGTGTTATTTTTTCTGTATGTTTTGTATTAATTCATCAAATGCCTAAACATAGACAAAAATGGTCATGGTTATGGCGATATATACTTAATATATGGATATATTCCTTACCAAGATCAACAGTACAAGCAACACTAGGTAGTGCGGCATATTCGTTATCTATTTTTCCTGGACCAGATGGTTTAAATAAAGGTTTTTTTGTTATGCAATGCGCTGGCTTTGTAGTTATGATATTTGCACCTGTAGGATCAATTTTAACAAAATATGTTGGATATGAACTAAGTGCTACACTCGCTGAAATAGATAAAGCAAATGGTTGGTCAGAACCGAAATACGGAGGTGGTCTTGTTAGTCATCCAACGAATAGTACTATTAAAGACCATTTGTCCTTAGAAAAACCTCATCGACATCGTCATCGTCATCGTGATCATGATCATGATCATAATTCACCAGAATCACCATCTTCAATTTCATCCTTACGTCGTCGTGCTAAGACGCATGTGCCGAAATCAGGCTCACCAGCTGATGCAAGGAGAAGATCGCATAGTGGCGGATCTAGTTCTTCTTCTATTACCAGTAGTACAAAAGAAAAAGACATAGAATATAATTCAATGAAATCGTTGGATAGTAATAAATATAAACCTGCATCGATACCTTCATCCGTATCCGTATCTATATCTGTACCTCTATCTGCACATGTACTTGTCCCTGTAATTGACTCAAGTAATACTGGAGCATTTGACTTGGAACGACCATCAGCGTCACCACCATCAAATGAAAGAGATGTAAATATAGATATTAATGAGGAAGATGAAGTTGAGAGTTTTGACTCTGAAGATGAAGATTACAGTTCTGAAGAGGAACTTGGCGAAGATGCTATCAATGAATATGAGCTGGAAAAGCAAAGTCAGTTAAAAAGTGATGTTACGATTTTTGACACTTTAGCCTCAATACGAAATCGTACGACCACAATGGGTAATCTTTTTCATAGGATTTCACATTCTGATAATAACAATAATAATAACAATAATAATAACAATAATAATAGTAGCAGCAGTGGCAGTGGCAGTAATAATTCTACTCGAAATAGTGAAAATGGAGTAGAAATTTTAATCAAAAGTCACTCACCCAATGCTGGCTCATCCAAGAACAATGGTAAATTAGATTTCTTTAATTTTTATTTTCCATGGAGTTCTAATAACAATAGTAACAAGAACAACACTCAAGATCGCCGAAGATCTCAGACTTTATCGTCAATGACTTCTACTTCTGCTAGTGTAGGAAATTTGAATATAGGAAATTATAATCGTAACTTTATTAATGCTAGCGCTAGTGCTGCTGCTACTGGTGTTTCTGATGAAGAATCCAGTGGTGTAAATTCACTAACTCGCCAAGATAATGATAAAGATGAAGATAAAGATAAAGATAAAGACATGGAGGGATATCCAGAGCGATTACTCTG
>JACKZZ010019549.1_pt1 | contig 10206 bp, 2 predicted proteins | sample 8027871 | NCBI WGS metagenome assembly JACKZZ01 (sample SAMN15724774, study PRJNA655200) | protist metagenome | isolation source: fluorescence activated cell sorting (FACS) single amplified genomes of... | place: USA: West Boothbay Harbor, Gulf of Maine | collected 2000-07-19
ACAACACAATATAATATAAATAGCACCAATATTAATTCAATTAATAATCTAAAAAAAAAAAATCTATTATATTTACATGATGAGATCCCAGAGATGTAAAAAAAATAATGATGCCAGAATGAGTACCTGGTATAATAGTTATTGTTGAAATTATATATGCAACGTCATCTTATTTATTACTATAAATAATAATAATAATTCTATTCTACTGTCATTAAAATACTCTTATGTCGATATATACATAAGCTTATATATACATATACAACTTATTTATATAAAACTGGGATTATAGTATACCGTATTATAAAAAATTTATGGTATCTGGTATTACTAACCCTTATGCCTCAAACAACATATAAATACTTTAGCTTAACTTTGAGAAAATGTGGTGGTCCCTTGGGTATGAAGCTTGGTTATTGCAATGGGAATTTAATTGTAACTAGGTTTCAAGATATTGATGAAAAAGGGACGAAAGGACCAGCAGAAACCTGTAACTTATTGCAAACAGGAGATATTTTACTAGAAGTTCAAGGAATGAATATCAAAGGTTTTTTGTTTAACCAAATTGTGTCAATGATAAAAGAAAATGATATTTTGACATTTCGTTTTTCAAGAAAAGTGGAAAGTGGGTTAGTTAACCTATTGTCAAATCACCCGGTTCCGCCATGGCAACGAAAACGCCTAAGACAACTACCAATGGATTTTTGCACACAATGTGTTTTCACAGCTTTCGATACCGATTTGAACGGGGCGTTATCGCGAGAGGAGTTGGAAAACACGCCATTTGGTACAGTTTTCGAGTGCGTATTCAAACGAATGGATGGAAACGATGATGGTTTGATAGATGTTGAGGAATGGAATAATGCTTGGCTGCAGCTTCGGGAAGAAGTTGGGTCGTTAAAAGTACAGAACATGTTGTGCAGGATTGTATACCATTGTAATATCGATGTCGAAGATGGTTTGAAAAAGTATGGCGAAAAAGATGAAGCTTGTGATTTGGAAAATATTGCGGAAATAGAAAATGCAATGAATCGGTCAATATCTAACATTTTGAAACTAAAAGCGTTGGGTAATAGTAAAATTGCTGGTGTCAAGAAGAATGCGGTAAACCTTTTCGCAGTCAATAACAATGCCAGTATATACTCAGAGGAAATGAGGAAGAAACGAATTCTTACATTAAAGCAAGATGACCGTTTAGAAAAATTGGGAAGATTATTTAAGTTATGGGATTTCGATTCGAACGGCTATCTTGACTTATTAGAAATAAAGGTTGTGATGCATCATTTTAAAAACAGCATGTATCCCCATGATTACTTTAAAAAGGCTATAATGTCAGAGTACGTAGATAACAAACTTGGCTATAAAGGTTTTGAATCGGATCCACTAGTCACAAAAAAAGAATTTCCTTTCTTTTTCCTTCATCTTTGTGATGCACATGAGTTGGAAAAATTTAATGAGACATTAACTATGTTACACCGTTCAATCGTGATCGTATCGAATACAATAGAAGCTGACAAAGCATTTAAAAGAATTTCACCGTTGCAGAAATCAGTGCCAACGTCGATTATAAAAAGGATTTTGAAGCAGTACTTTATTCAACCAAATGAAGAAGCTGATGATTATTTTCAGTATGCACCGGCCATATCTTCAATAAATTTGTCTTTAAAAAATGTACCAGATTCTTTAAACCGCGAGACTTTTAAGTCATATATCGTGCGCCAACTTGGCAATGAACGCACGTTGCCGCATATTTTTAGTGAGATCTTAAAGAAAGTCGTTGATGGGTATACACGGGAAATCGAGGGAAAACTTATTGACAAATTATATACACTGTGGGATCAGGATAGCTCAGGATATTTAAAAGCTGAAGAAATTGATGCTGTGCTTATACGTTTAGATTTTATTTATGATATGCTGTATGATAATGAAACGTATGCAGTTACAGGAGATAGTCGTAATATTGAATCACATTTTATGGAAGGAGTGGATCCAGAAGGGAAAATAATTAACGTTGGCGTAGGCAAAACTAAAATGCGTAGAGCATCTTTATTAGCGTTAAAATCTCTTGGTATCAAACGGGGTATCAATGGGGTATTAACAAAAGAGCAATTTCCTGTGTACATAAAAAAATTGTGTGTCAGTTTTGGTGAAGGTGGTTTTACTAATTTTATATATTTTATGAGGAAAGTTGTTATTGAAGTCCGTCGATTGAAATCGTTTATGAATATTTTGACAATCCGAGGTTTCCAAAAGGCATATACTAACAGCGGTTTTATCAATTACTTTCAAAATGTGATTGATAGCATGGATCAATCATGTATGGGTTATGGTGCTATTAATATGGAATGTGTCAAAAAGGTATTTAATGGAAATGAAAGCCAAACTACTCCTGCCGAGATAGCTAATTTATGCCTTGAGATGATTGCGCCTTTGACGGTTGATGAGTTTAAAAAGATACTAGTTGCAATGGAGCTCGTAGCAAAAGAATGGGCTAAAGGCAACGTAAATAATACTGTAAAAATTAATCCGATCTCTACGATTTCTGTGACAAATAATGCACGAGTTGAGAATATTGAAGAGGATCCACTTAATGGTTCTGCTCCTGCAAAAGGTGGTGGATGTTGCATGCTCCAATAAAAAGATGATTTATTAGATATCATTTATATTTTGATGGGTTAAGGACCTACTTTTGCTAGTGAGTGAGATGGCGATACTCGTAGCCAGGTAAATAGCACCGGTTTCCCATCAAACATATAAAAATTACTGGTATGTATACCTTCCTACCACAGGTGTTCCTTTTGCACTTTTCTTTTCATATATATATATAAATGAGTATTTAAATCATTTTAGATTTGAGATGTTAATGTCCGGGAGTAAAAGAAATTTATAGAATATATGAGTAAGAGAAAATTATATACGGGCGACATCACACCACAAGAACAGGCTCTATGCCAAGGCTAGGAAAGAAAATTACAACAACGGAGATCGTTCACCATTACCAACTATATATCCATTCGGGATGAACACACAGGGAGGTTTTTGTGATTTAGCAATTTTATCTTTGAAACAAATGGCCAACAGAAAGTTTACACTTTCTTCTGCCACGAAACAAAAATTAAACTGGCTTAAAGCACTATGGGTCAATGAAACTTGTAGAAATCTACAAATTAAAGTGATCAAAACCGCGGCTTTCTGCCACAACCGTGCACTTCAGGATCTTTACCCGGATAGTTACCGGTTGTTGTTCACAACAGGATCTTTCACTTTGACAGCCTCACCGCTATCGAATGAGCCTGACGTCCAACGCGTTCAACGTTCGAACAGATTGGAAGGATAGAAACCTACTTGTGCTGGTAGAGTATTAGTGTTTGCAGAGGTGCATTAGAGCTTTACTATAGTAGGATAGCATATTATTCTTGCGATTGAGTATTGAGCATATTACTTAACACGAGAAGTGTAAAATTATTATAACTTAGATTTTAACCACATCTTATATACGAAGGCGTATGTGATATACTTCGTATATCATAATTATTAACCCTTCATTATTGCTACATTTTAGAAATAATGGCACGTTTCGCGGATAAATATCTTTTATTATTTTAATACGTACGACTCGTATTATATTTCAATTATTGTATTCTTTTGAAGAGTAGGAATTATCATGAGTAAATTAAAACAATAAATTATGCGTATGTATCATAAATTAAATATTATATTTCAATTTATCTTTCATATTTTAATGAAAAGGAACAGTTTCTTTTCAGCGAGTATAGCTACTACACACACAAATTTTTCAAATTTTTGTTAAATATTATTATAAAATAATTATAAATATGAGTAAGAGAATTTTTTATACGTATATTATGATATATATATATATTTAAATACAAGAGAATTTTTAATATCTTTATTTTTCATGTCCATGAAAAAAGGAAAAAGATTTTTTTAGAGAGTTTCGTTCTACACACCAATAACTCCCATTAATAATACGCGTAAGAATTACCGATATGGGGTTAAGTAGATGTACGATATCAACAACTCTCTTGACCCAAATATTTGTCTCCCAGCAATTCTATGGGCCAATCACTTGGATCTGCAAATTGTTGATCTAGCAATTTTTGTTTGGCCTGTTCAATACTCTCTTTTACAGCCGCATTTTCCTTTTGTTCTTTTTCTTCTCGAACTAATCGAATTAACTCGTCTTCTCGCTGAATTTGATCTCCAATGAAATCCCTCGCTCTAGCTTTTAACATTTTTACAAGTTGAGAATCAGGCTTACCTTCACTTCTAAACTTATGTAAACGACCAAGCAAACTTTCAACAGCTTTTCTACGCATCGCAGTTTTATCTTCTTCTGAAGCAGCATACTTGCTTATTTTTTTTTCTACAAATTTTTTATGGGATATCGTGCTATCGTCAATGTAAAGTGAGAAAATTGTTAGTCTTCAAAATATAATAAATGGCTAGTTAATGAAATACTTACACTTTCATAGAAATCATTAGAGACGGGACTATATTATTGAAGATGTATCGCATCATAATTAATGATAAAATGGCAAAAATGTATCCAACCATATCTACTGTTGGCCAAGATATCATATTCCCACTCATATTAATAGTCATCAGCACAGCACCGAAACATTGAAAAAAAATTCCTAAGAAATATCTCATGGTGAAACCCAATTTTTCAGTTTCTCTGTATTTTTCTTCAAGTTCTAAATTAGGATGTTGTGCTATCGGGACAAAAATACAACTAGTTAATTCTAAAAGATGCACCTCGGGAATCTTTTCATTTGGTTCATATCGTTCTTCCAATAAAGCTGGTGTTACCCCTCTTCCTATTGAATTAATCCAATTGAATCTCCCCAATACATCGCCACGCGCAACATTGGCCCATAAATCCATTAGTGCATATGACCCAGAATCAGAATGTTTCTCCTCTATATCAATTAAATAGTATGCTATTAATGGTAGGAATGGTATGTTTCCAAAAACAACCATCACATGTTGCCATCTTACTGTAAACCTTGCATATTCTTTTGGGAAAATCGATAAGATCGTCAAAATCAAAAAATATGCCACATAGGCGCATAAAATCACTGAAATATTTATAAACAATCGCAATACCTTGGTTTGTTTCAGACTATCTGGTAGTGCAATTTCATAAGATTTTCTTTTCTTGCTCTCCTTGCCATCTTCTCGTAGAGCTTCTCTAGTAATTTCTGTACTCTTAAAGCATTTGTCTATGTGTTCCTTTAATAAACTGTTTTTCCAAATTGAAATTATTTCAAGGAACAGTAAAATTTGAGTCACAAAGCAAAATTGGACAAACGGAAGTTTAGCCGTTATTGTTACTAAAAATTCTATGACAATGTAAGTCGCCCTTAATCCACATGCTTGTAATTCATCCTCTGCAATCGTGTTTAGTAGGGGATTGAGGACAAAACTTCGAGTGCATTTTAAAAGAATAAACATAGCATAATAGCACATCGGGCCAAATTCAGCGTAGAGCATCGAAGAAGTATCAATTATACCCAAACATATCCATTGTGAAGTGAATAAAAATACATAGTAATGGTACCATTTCCAGGATGTTTCCTTTATTATTTCAGAACGATCAACAACCACCTTTGCTTTTTTTGCTTTTTTGCCAACAATTTTTGTTGGCTTAGGGTCTGGTGGCATATGGTACACAAACATATAAGAAGAAATCATTCCTGCCATCCCACCAACAAACCACAAAAGAAAAGCAATACGTATACCTCGGTTGAAATTGATGAAATATTCAGTTAGGCAATTGTTACCAGCATCTATTTGTTCTCCCCGATCACGTCTATCTAAGCACCTAGGCAACGTCAGCTCATATATATTTCGGATTAGTGCTGGGTTCGTAGGTACTAAGTCTGTAAATATTCCACCCAAACCAGCTTTATGATACAAAGCAATTGTCCACCCTACTGTAACAAAATAAAATAAAAGCAGGCCTCCAAATCCAGCCATAAATGGTTTTAGAAACCGCATAACATAAATGCTCCATACTGTGCGGTATTTTCGTGACAAATGTCGCAGCATCTTATCAGCTTTTGAACCTACTTTTAATCGCGTTCGTAAGCTTCGGAAAGTATCCTTTTCATAGAATAACCCTAATCGCCTTCTCAAAAATGTTTCAACTTCTTTATCACTTGCCTCTTCAGCAGTTTTCTTTCCTCTTTTCTGCTTAGTGACGATTTTAATAATCTGACCAAACTCATCAAGTTTTTCTTTCCTCATTTTCTTCAAGTAACTGACTGCCGTTATAGCCCCTTCTTTGCGCCTTGGAGCAACCCTGTACCATGTACAAAATACTATTAAGAACAACATCAATGAGAGCGAGAATGCTACAAAAAAATAAGCTGTATCCGATAATCCAAACTTTTCAATCATCTCATAAAACGTCATTTCTTGCATTCTAAAGTCTATATAATAATGTCTACGCTGAAATTGGCACTCAAAATTGCAAAGATCTGGATCGAGAAGTTCCTCGAAGCGTCCAACACTTAACGCTGCCGAAACAATTTTCTTTTTACTTCCACCCATTGGTAGAATTTCAGTAAAGTATTTTATTGTAAATTTTACGTCACGAGGCATGTATTTACGGTTACCCTTTATTTGACCAGTAGAATCATGAACCTTAATGTGTACCGGTACAAGTTCATCATTTTTGTATAATTCAGAAATTAAATTTTCCCTCGCTGGCTCCCAATCAGCAAAACCCTCTGATCCACTTCTTATACTTCGAAGCATAATAGTGGTATTTATCGCCTCCTTAGTGAGATAAAATAGTGGCGTCGATCTTTCCTCAAACCAAAATACGGAACTGTCTGGTATTCCACCAGCCTGCCCACTAGTAAACTCGTCATACATACATGTAATGTTTGCATGGCAAGTGTCGCCCCCATTTGATGTAAGTAATTGAAATGGAATCATCGCGTTTGGATCAGTCGCTGTAATCAATCTATCTTCTACAAAGTTACAAGTTTCAGGATCCTCCATCAACCTAAAAAGTGACATTCGCAACCCATGTTTATAGCAATTACTAAAGTACGGCATCCACGGAAATGCTGCAAAGGTTTGAAACGGTTCATATAAAACATCCATTTGACGAGAGGTGTCGGATATCTGTAAATGGGAGACTCTGTAAGGACGGGTTCTATTAAAAGTTACCCCGTCTATCTCTGGCGTCGGATTTTCAAAATTAATAAATTGTTTGCCGCAATTTTCCAACCCCCCACCAACTCCCCAAAAACCTTCCTTCATAACCCCGCCGGGATCATAATGGCATGCTTCACATTGAAGTCCATTTCTCCAATATGACACACCGCTCGGGTATATTGTTGCAAATTCATTCGTAACAGGATATGACATATGTGTCTCCAAATCACCTTCACATGGATCCTTTATAGAAGTAAAATTTGATGCGTTTTTAAACTTGGATTCGCAATATGCCGTATTATTCTGAGGAAGAAAAGAAATTGTCGCGCCGTTTTCCATCATCAATGGAAGATTTGTGGGTAAAATGCTTTTCATTTCTGCTTGGTCAGTATCAATACGGTTTAATATTGCAAAAAAGTGCCAGTTAGCCTCGTTTTCGTCTGCAAATCGCCCTGGTTGCGGATCCCTTGCCCGTCTCGGATAGTCAATGTATACCCGAGCAGTCTTGTAGAACATTTGATAATAATAATATCGATCGAATCTTCCATTCAAAATGGCAGCGCCAAATTGAATGTAAGTAGCATTCATTGTATTCCATGTGAAATGAAGCAACCCACGATGCTCAGATACATCAGAACCTTTGGTTTCGAACGAGGACGGGTTTAAGACAGCCGAATGCATTTTTCTTTGCCTTCCAATTTCTTTCGTGTAAAAGACCAACGTAAACCCTACATTGCTTTTTAACTCCAGCGGCAACCCCATTAAATCGTATTCAATAGTCGCATGTCCAAAGTTAGGTATATAAACCCATGGGTATTCGGATGGATCTCTAACGATTAAAGGTAAAGTCGGGTTCTCTAATGTACCATTTAAAGTACACGGAATTTCTTGTATTTCTGTTTTCAGCTCATCTGAATACGAATGGCAAGATTTAAGCGTATTGATATATATTTGAGGTCTTCGATTCACATGCAATGCTTTTTTATAACCTTGGATACCATCGTAAAGCGGATTTTGCCCCCATTTGCCTTTTATCCAGCGATCTCCTACCACTAATTGGGCATCGGATGGGACTTGTGCTATTCTATATATTTTTGCCATTTCCAATTTCAACGACGTTGACGGCCTAGCAAAAGGTTCAGTCCTACCTGCTTCAAATCGTGGCTCATAGATTAGCACAACGTCGTCCTGGCGGATAGGACAGAAGTAAGGCAATGGATCATCCTCAACTTTAAACGTTGCAGCTCCTACGTTACCAAACATATTCTTGTACATTGGGATGTTGTTTGACGCGCATGTCCAATCGATAATGCATTCCGCCGCGGAGAGCGAATTGGTATCTGACTTTGTACCAGTTGGGCAAAGATAGTCTTCCCAATTAATTTTACATTCAAACGACGATATTTTAAATGGTAGAACGACGCCAGATTGATCCCGCGCTTCGCACCTTTCTTCATCGCAGTAGTAATCACCAGAGCCATCCGTTTGTTTATTTTTGACCCTCAAAGTATGTCTTGTAGAGCATAACAGTAGCTGATCTCTAGCTTTATTCGCCAATTTATACCCAACACATCCTTTTTTAAGGCAGAAATTATTCCGTTGATATGTAAGAGATGCACATGTTGCATATGACGCATATTGGCCCGTGCATAGTGGCACATGATTTTTAATATTTTTTATTACAGAAAATGAAATTTTCTCAAAATCTATTCTACTTTTCAAGTTTCCTTCAGCGTTCACCTTTGCCCCGTATTCAATTTGGTGGCACGACTTTACATTTTGCGGACTGCACATAACAGAGTACGGCCCTAGAATCATTGTCACATAATATAATGCTGAATCTGGATCAGGTTCATAATTAGCCATTTCCAATTGTATCATAGCCCGTTCCGTCTCATCCTCCGTTGTTGCCAACTTTTCATATCCTGTGCAATTCACCCATTCTACACAGACTTCTCTTGTGCATCCCTGCAGACATGTTTCTGGACACGCATTGTCCGTGATCCTGTTTATCCATTTTGAACATGTACACTGAGGCTGAACGAGCAATTCCAGCTCAAAACCAGTTTGTATGCTTCGCAAGGGTATCCCGGAAAACATTGATAAAACCTTAACAAACATGTTATTAAATTTTCTTCTTACTTCATCAATGTCATATATATTACAGATTCCATCCATTCTGTACGTGAAGTCTCCGGGTATAAAATCTACGCCACCTTCAATATTTTCTTGGTAGTATCCATACTTGTGGCTTGCAGCGCCACCTTCATCTTTGTAGTTTTCTACTCCAGAAAATGTAACAGCAAGATCTGAGTAATTCATGCCAACACCTAAAGACAATTCCCATTGGGCAGTCACTCGTGCATTAGGCCTTCTACATCGATTCTTGTAACATTGACTTCCAGGTAATTTTTCACTCAATATATTATTTGGTTGCGGACCGGGGGTACCAATAGGACAGAAGAAGCCTTTCGCACAATTTTTATCCAAACGACTAGTATCTTGTGCCTTTGTAGCTTTTCCACAAGCATACCCACTTGGACATTTATAAAATGGGCCACTTTCCCATTGTGCAAAATAAGGAAAGGTTTCATGATGAAATTGGTGTAGCTCCTTAAAGAACATTTCTCTAGGATGAACTGGCAATCTGTTAAATTCCTTCTCAACAGTTCTACTTGTCAAATCGTTTGCCCCACCACCATGCCACCCAGGACAAAACACATGCCAGATACGGTTGTGTTTTGTACCTTGTAAACGCAATATACACTCCCTTTCTGTGGCACCTTGGTTGTAGCGTTTTTGATCGTTCCATATAGTCCTGATATTATCAAATACATTCACACCTAAACTATATTGTTCATCGTTTGCAAATGCACCACCCCAAAAGCGTTGGCAATTTGCAGGATTTACGGCTACCTTTCGCTTGTCCCTATTTGTCGCGTCATATACGTCATCATCGGGCTTATTTTCATCCCACAGCCTTTCAAATGCTATAAATTCTCCTCTATCTTT
>JACKZZ010019550.1_pt1 | contig 10204 bp, 4 predicted proteins | sample 8027871 | NCBI WGS metagenome assembly JACKZZ01 (sample SAMN15724774, study PRJNA655200) | protist metagenome | isolation source: fluorescence activated cell sorting (FACS) single amplified genomes of... | place: USA: West Boothbay Harbor, Gulf of Maine | collected 2000-07-19
CTATATATTTCTCTAACTTTTTGTGTTTGTACACATTAATAACAGTGAATGTATGTATGTATATATACATACGTACATCTATGTTTCTCTATAAAATTGTGTGACTTATTCTTCCTCGTCACTTTCACTATCATCATCACTATCATCTGATTCAGATTCAGAATCATCATCATCATCTGTATCTTCCTCCTCCGAACTGGATTCTTCTTCTTCATCCGATTCTGATTCACTTGCATCGTCTTCTTCCTCATCATCATCATAATTAATAGTCGTTTTTGTTGTAGTAGTTGTTGTAATGGAAAGTTGTTGTGTCTTCTTTTTACCACCTTTCGTTTTCCTCGGTCGAATACCCATCATGCTCCCAATTAAAACTTGCACAGCTGACAATTCTTCATTATCTAATATACTCAAATTTTCACGTGCAATTGGTGATAAGGCCATATATAACATTTCTGCATTTTGATAACTTAACTCTGCCGCTTTTGCATTAGCAACTTCTAAATTGATTCTCTTCCAATTTTGTAAAAGAATCGTACTTTGTGGTGTTGAATATTGCCCATTTTTCTCATACGAGCGTTGAAATATATTCAACATCTTTTGACGAACAGTTAAACATATGTAACTGTTACCATTTCCTACTTCTTTCTCTTGTTGATTTCTACAATGAAAAATTAATTTTGGTTCTCCACAAATACATGGTGCAGTACATGCTGAATCAATGACATCTATGATTTTTTTATCGACTTTAATTAACTCATCTCGCCGATTTAAACGTTCGCGTATACGTGATACTTCACGTTCGTTTTCTGGTATGTTCAAAGGCGATAAACGTGGTGTCACGACTAAATCATCATGTGGTGCAACTCCTGTTGTACTAGTTGGAAACGGGTTTGTTGTTGTGTTGGCCGTCATCCCTAAATTAGCGCCTTTTGTAAAACCAGATACTTTTTTCCGTTTACTTAGTAACGTTCGAAGTTTCTGCTCCCATGATTGAACTAGTTTCTTTTTAGTTGCTATTGTTTGTACAAAGTTTCGTGTCACGAAAGGTGATGTGAATGAAGAGGTTGACGTTCGCGATGGAGATGATATAATAGCAGTCGCATCACCATATGCTGAGTGTAAGGACAAAGAAGCATCCATAACTTTTGGACTTGCTCGTGTTTTTTGTACAGGTGAAAATCTTCCTCCTCCATATGTATTAACAGGTTTTGATACAAAGTTTGGCGATACTGGCCTTTGCTTTTGCTTCTTCGAATATGCAGCGTTCAAGCTCTTTCCTTTCATTTTTCGTTTCTTCTTTATCAAAGTCTTATCTCCCGTATTAGATGCTTTTTTCTTATTACTTTTATCTAGAACTACGTGAGAACCATGTAAAGCAGCAGCACCGCCGTGTAAACCAGCTTTACTCTCTTTTGATAGTTTTTGAAAATATTTCTGTGCATGGCTACGAATTTGTGCAGATGATCTAGTCTTGATTTTCTTCGCCACTTTCTTCCATTCTCTACCATATTCATTTAATGCTTTTAAAAACAATTCATGTTCCTCTCTTGTCCACCTACCGTTGATAGCTTTTCCACTGCCATGACCAGACATTTTACCAGTTGTTTTCATCAACATATTGAAATATATAGATGGCAATTAAACTTTAATTAAATAGTTTTACAACGGGTATGATAAACGAATATTATTATTTATAAATCTACGTGCTGTTCTACACAATAATTATTTTTGTTGTTGTTTTGACTACACGTTGTTGTTTCCCCACAGTTCAACATATCTAATTCTACGTATGTTCTATGTTCGAGCATATCCATTTTCATGACTACGCACGAAATCAAATCTTTTCCAATGGTATTGACCTGTTATTTTCAAAAACGAACGACACAAAATTTCGTTTTGAGAACTGTGTTTTCCAGTATGGGGAATTCGTGGTAGACTTAATATACTTTGCATATAAGGTGGGAATAGCATTGTGACTTGTTCAATCGAAGAAAGGTCTTTTCCGCCATATTTCACCTTATTCGAATAATGCTATTTACATGCTATCGTGCTATTGGTTTACTGTTGATTTTTTTTTGAATCGGATTTCATCCTCTAAAAATAACCGTCCTCCCTTTTTCTGGGCCAACCAAACCATTTCACCTTCAGAGAAATTGTACTTGGTAGTATACAAGATCTTCCGTAGGAGTTGACAATGCTATCTCCATGCTGTATGTAAAGATACAAACCTATATGCATAAATCCATGCGGAACCATATATTTAAATGCGAAATAAATCTATAATCAAATTATCGATTAATAAAGTATAAAACCCGTTCAAGAATAACCTACTGATAATTAAATACCGAATCAAGTTATTGATTAATAAAGTATACAACCCGTTCAAGAATAATTCGTTGATAAACATGCAAGCATAATATATATATATATATATAGGTTTACATCTTCAACAAGGTCAATTTTTCGTTTGACTTTTTTGAAACATGCAAAACCTTCTTCTAAACAATATACAGTTTCAATGATGATGGTACTACACCTAATGATTTAACACTTTTCTCAAACATATTGAAAGATGTACAAGAGAAAAATCAAATATCCGTCGATGATGCAAAAGATTTGATAATAGCTGAATTGCACATTAGAGTAGAAAAATTAAACGTTCATGAACCTGGTGTTAAACAATCAGTTTATTTCGCTGTTGCGTTTGTTTATTATTTTCAGCAACAATGGACAAACTCATCGTTGAGAAAATTGTTTTTCCATTTTCATGTTATCAAGTAGGGTTATTTTTAACAATTTGGATGTTGGATTTTAATTTTGGTGCCCCGCCTCCTTTATTACGCTACTGTAGCACTGTAGCTAGAGCTAGTAGAGCTAGAGCTAGCTAGAGCTAGCCCTGGGCTGGGCTATAGCTATTTGACTTTCGTATTATAGTGTTTTTTCTATGTAGTCTGGTATAGTAGGTAAGAAATGAATGGAAGAATACAAAATATATATAGATCTATGTTTAGATATACTTTTTAGACCATATCATCTATCAATGTATATATATATATATATACACAATCAACATCAACGTAAAGGTACAATCTTTTACCTTTAAACTTAAGTAATTTTCTAGTCTATTTCATATTAATAAGTATAATTTGTATTTTGCAAAAATGAAATATTCCATCATCATCATATTACTATGTTTAACTACTATCATCTCAACCACCGTATCCACTGACTTAGGAAATGAATGTGAAATACAAGGTGAATATCTTACAACAACAACAACAAACAACAAATTAAAAGTAATAATTACTGGAACGACATTAACATTTCAAGATGGTGAATTAATATTACCTGGATTTTTCAATGTATCATCCACCTCTAATCCAATAACAACATTAACAACCTATTCAAAATTTATATCAAATGGTAATTATATTATTATATCACCAACTATATGTTTTTCAATAAGTTTAATTGAATATAAAGAGTTAAAAATATATAAACCCGTAAAAAAGGAGAATAATAATTGCGATACGTATATAACAGATGGTGAGAAAGATAATACAGATAATACAATCTTTGATGGAGAATTAATAGAAGGTACATCAACATTTTGTTCGTATTTCATATTAGGTGCATTGGTAGCATCAGTTGGTAGTTTCTGTGCAACGTTAGGGATGAACCTACAAAAATTAACTCATGATAAACTTGAACAACAGAAAGATCGAACAAGTAGTTATTATACCCAGCCATTGTGGATCATCGGTATGAGTTTAATTGTTTTAGATGGTATTTTAGATGTTTTAACATTTGGTATGGCGCCAGCAGCGATGTTGGCACCATTGGCTTCGTTAGTTTTGGTTCATAATGTTATTATTGCACCATGTTTATTAAAGGAAAAATTAGATAAAAAATCATTAATTGCAACTGTAATTATAATTAGTGGCAGTTTATTAGCAACTGTATTTGCACCGAAAAAAACACCAATCTTATCTCCTGATTATTTTTTTCAACGATGGACATCACTTGGTATGATTATATTTGAATCATGTGTTGTTGTCATTTTTTTCACATTTTATTTTTATGTTACAAGTATTGTAAAACGACGTACGGTAACAAAAAGTTGTTTGGATGTGAATGTTGAACTATTACGAAAAATGTCAAATAAAGAAAAAGATTTTTCATCAATTGATGATGCAATTGATGATGCAATTAATACAAAAGATATACAATTAATTGCAAGTAAAAGTAGTAGTAGTAGTAATAGTAACGATGATGGCAAAGAAGAAGAAACCTATGAAGATTTAGAATTAGTAGAAGGTGAATATGATTATACTGTTGTACGATTTGGTTATTCTTTTTTATCTGGTTTATTAGGCGGTCAATCTATTATATTTGCAAAAACAGTTATTGAATTAGTCAAAGTAACTTTTTTTGGGAAAAACCAAGGTATTGACTATATGTGCTTTGCAAATATTGATTTCTATGTCTATTTAATTGCAATGATTTTAGTATTAGTAGCACAAACAAATATATTAAATCTAGGATTAAAACATTTCGAAGCATTGAAAATTGTACCTGTCTTTATAACATTTTATCAAATATTTGGCGTTATTGGTGGCGGTTTATATTATAAAGAATTTGATGAATTTACTACTGCAAATTGGATTTTATTTCCAGTTGGTTGTATTGTATCATTTTGTGGTATTTATATATTAAGTATGAAACCTGGTTCATTATTTAAAGATGGAAATAATAACGATGATGATGATACAGATAATTTAAATGATGATAGTACTAGTAATGATCGTGTCGATCGATTAAGTAGGCATTTTAGAACAAGCGTACATTTACCATTATTAAGAAAGGATGATTCAGGATCAATTGAAATATCAAAAGGTCGAAAATCAATCAATTCAAAATTAAGATGGTCATTAACAAGTGATGATATCTTATTAATTAATAAACAAAGGAGTATTGGTAATAATGTAGACGGTAATAATCGGAAAAGTCAGGTACGTTCATCGTTATCCGCTAAATCAAGAACCATTTCCGATCCAACTGGTATATCAATCTCACAAACCAATAAGGAAAAACAAATGTGGCCCGTAAAAATGTGGCCGTAAAAATGAAAATCGTATATATATAAAGGTAAAGGATAGAAGAAGTATTATCATAATGTGAATGATATTTTCGTATGTATTTAATATGGCATTTTTTATAAATATAAAACAAAATATTTTTAACTCCTCTCTCTAAACATGAACATACACACGCAGACATTCAATATCTACATTTAATCCGTCTTCTTCTTCTTCTCGTCACTTACATCATTATTCACTGTTTTACCTTTTTGTACAAAATATACACCAAGAAAAATGAAACATGCTCCAATCCACCATGTTATTGATAAATGTTCATTAAATAATAAATAAGCAAAAATTGCGGTAGCTAGAAAATTAACAGACGTAGTCATAACAGTAGATTTCAACGAACCATCTGAATGTAATGCTCGCACCATAGAACTCAACATGATGCCATTAACAGTCATCATAATAAAAAACATCAATGCTCGAAATGCATAAATTATATACGAACAATATACTTCCCCAGAAGTTGTTGTTTCAAATTGCATATGACATTTTGTACTAATATATTTCACTGCTATCGAATCAGAACTAAATGCTAATTTACCAAATACGGATGCAAATGCACCAAATACACCAGCTACTATACTATATAATGGCATACCGTGATGTATATGTAATATTTTTAATGTAATAAAGATAATGTAACTACTCTAATAGTGTTGGATGACATATAATTATATATATATATATACATCTTTTATCTACATAAGGGTATTATCTTGACAATGAAAAATCTGGATAAATATTTTTTTAAATTTTTTTTTATAAAAAGAAGGTTGTTTTCTTCGATTATAGTGTAACAAGTATAAAAACTATTAATCATCTTATTTATGTTGAAATTGTTGATCATTGTTTTCTTTCATTGCATCATCATCATCATTAACAATTGATGTAGTATTAGTACTAGATGAGGTAGCATCTGCTTCTACTACCTCCTTCTCCTCCTGTACATCATCTTTATTTAATACATCATTCACATAGTGTTCCCATTCAGCTTTACTTGGCTGTTTACTACTGCGCTGTATTGTCATCAATTTATAACCAGCCCAACCAATGTAGGTTGATCGTAACTCTTTCCAATCAATCCATGCACTTGGTCTTTGTCCTTTACGTGCAGTTAATACTTGACGAACATGAACTTTAGTAGTTGGTGGTATCGGTACATTTGTCATTGCATTTTCTTCTCCCTCTTTTGACGTTTCTTGTTGTTGTTGCTCGTTTTCTACTGATACGGTTTCCGTCCATTCACGAATTGCATAAATCAATGCATAATGATTTTTATGATGTGATAATAAAATAGTATCGTCTCTGGTAAACATAGCACGTAATTGTAACCATTGCATGTAAATATCTTCTTCTTTGTCCATTGTAGATAGTGGACAACGTAGTTTTGAACCACGTACTCGTTTTCCCATAAACATAGAACAACGCAAATCCATTAAACCCAATGATTCAGATGATATCCAATTTACTTGCGATGTAATACCCCAATTACCAAATGCTGCTGTACTTGGTCGTTTTCGCTCTAATTTACGTAATCCACCCATACGATTAAATAATTCACTAAATTCTTTTACCCAACTTATTTTTTTCGTTTTCACTTTTACCGTCGTCTCAACGATAATTGGTTGCTCTTCGTCTTCTTCTGTTCGTCGTGGAATTGTATCACTATCATTGTTCAATTCATTTTCAGAAGCAGATGTTATTTTTGCCATGCTGTTGCCATTCTTGTTGCTATTTGCGGATGATTGAAATGGTTGTATTGTAAAATCTGGATCTTGACCAATATTAGATTTAGTTTCAAATGGATTACCACCTTCCATAATTTGCTCTGCTAATAATGCTTCTTGTTGTTTTCTAGCTTCTACTTTTTCTTGTTTTCGCCTTTTCACTTCCTCTGGATCTTCCATATCTTCTCTTAATATTTGAAAAACCGGATCAGCGTAAACATATGTTTTTTCATCATCTCCTTCCAGTTGAAACGATTCAAATACCACTTTTTTAAATGTATCTTTCATCAATTTTTTACTTGCACTAGTTGCTTTATTTTCACCACCAATAAATTTACCATCATGTTTCTCTTTTAAGACTTTTTTCACTGCATCCAATACAGGTTCAATATTTAAATTACCCAATAAACGTTCGATTCTACCGCGTGTGTTATTCACGCGATCTTTTTGTATTTGTATCAATACATTGATATTGTCATCCATGGTTCTAGCACCTTTATCTTGTCGTTTTAAACCACCTAATGCATTCCACGCACCAGCAACTGATGCTGCTGCACAACCAGGTGACCGTTGCTTGACCCATGCTGATAATGCGTTGTTTGAATATGCGATAAAGAAATTAGATTTATTTGAATTTGATCCTGGAAACGATCCATCTGGTAATAATAATTCCATCAATTTTGCCGATGACAATTCTTCAGATACATCTGTATCACGTTCATAATCGTCAATACCTTTATCAACCGTCGTCGTTGCATTATTAGTATTTTTTATTGAAGCATTTTTTACGTTATTAACATCAATATTTTTCTTCGTATTTAACTGTTGTGTAGAATCTTGTATTCCACTTTCTGATAATATTTCCATTTTCAAATTTTAGTCCTTGGAGTCTTCTTATAATGAATTTCGTACTTTATTTGATTTCAACAAACAAAAACCAATATAATATTGTTTAAATTCTCTTGTCGTTGTTTTCTTTTTCTCTTTTTTTCCCTACTAGAGAAACAACATATTTTGAAATATATTTATATTTTTTATTATTTATAACATATTGTTTTTTTTTAATTTAATAACTAACTGCCAGAAAAAATAATATTATTGTTACCCCTGCTGAGCACCTGACCCAATTTTTAGTACAGTACCGGTGGTAGTCTATAATACCTGTGGTCCTGTGGTACAGTTATAATAAAATGATACATATAGGAAGAGGTAGCTACTCGAGAGGCAACACGACTGACGACTTTAAATGACGACTTCATTCAGACGACTCTGTGTGCGATGGATTATTGACAATAATACATACGAAGTATATTTATGTGGAGTATAGTAGAGTAGCGATGATGGTAAAATATTTATGTAATAATGTAAAATATCTATGTGACACATTTTAATATATAGTTTATTTTTCCTTCCATGGGCATTGCCATGGGCTTGGCAACCAGTTCCCAAATTCTTGCAATGTAGACTCTTCGGATAAAACATTGGAATTATGATGAAAAAATATTTTGACGAAAAACGTCTCACCGGAACCAGTTGGGTCTGCAATTGCTATTTTTGGAGCATTTTTTACTAGTTTTATATTGTGTGGCGTAGATGCCATACATGCAATTTCAAATTTTAAACCTTCCTTACGTTCATAACCTTTCATTTTTTTCCCGTTGCTTGTTATATCTTGAAAACGTTTTAAGCAAATTTTCCATATTTCAGGATCCAATACCCAACAATCAGGACAACGTTTTAAATCCCCACATACTTGATTCCAGTGTGGGAAAAATATTGCTTTATCTTTTTTTCTATTCACATTCATAACACATTTCACTTTGCTTTTTTTAAAATCAACACCAGCTTCTTTTCCACATTTAATATCATAAATATGAAATCCACTTTTTGGAGCTCTATCTTTTACGAGGGTTAATATTTTTCTACATTTACTTTGTAATTTAGATGGCGAAGATTCCCTGAAAGGCAAATCCATTATAAAATCCAAATCCATATCGAACTCCCATGGCGGCAGGCTTCCTACCTTCATCGGCGTTAATAGCGAACCGTATACTGCATTAAATGAATTTTTCTCATATGTTAATTCGTTTTCTGTTGATACAATATCATTTATTGTCTTGGAGACATCATATAACAACGACGGTCGTGTACGTGCATCTCTTCCAGTAAAACATAATGAATCTTTTTTCCATAATTTATATGCTGTATTTTTAAAGGAAACATATTTATCAACTTGGAAATTGTTTTCAGATGAAGTGAAGTATGGCAAAAAACCAAAGCTTCCTGATTTTTGGCCTAAATATTTCGTATTTAACATCTTTCTTGCTTTTGGTGCTGCAAGGTGACCATGCCCTGTAAACGCTGCCAAAACAAGGATGGAAATCGTCTCCTCTGTTTTCTTGTATGGATTTACACTTAATGGCATTTCAACTAAATCGCATATGCCAAATGATTCTCCATTCATATGTTTCCCATCATCAATGTGCCCAGCATCTATGTCCTTTTTATACACACGTACTAACTCAGGCAATTCTTGCTCTTTTTGTCTTGGCATTTCAGTAAAACACGGTAAGCCTACTTTTTTATCTTTTCCAATTTTATATCCTCCAATTGCATATATGGTGTTGAAATGTTCAAAACGTTTTTCATGTTGTATGAGATATCCATTTGTCAATCTATCAAATCCTGTTGGGTCATAATATTTACAACAACATGCTTTGAAACAATTTGAATTATCGTTTAAACAACTTTTATGGGATTTTGCCCATGAACAATCGCACCCATGTTGTTTACTAAATGATTTTACATTAGCACAAGTATTTATTTTACCATTGCCCAGTTTATGCTCCATGAATCTTGTGTGAACGGAAGTGATAATTATTTTTTTTTTCAACGAGTCAAATGTTTTTAAATATGGTCGTACCGATTTTCGTATTTCTTTTTCTATGGTGTTATGGTTTGATTTATCTTTTTCTGTACATGTTAAAAATGTTATGTGCACATTTTTATATTTGTCAGGATTAAGTAGTAATGAAGTAACAGTATGTTTCAGCATATCTAAAAGTTTTAATGTCTTTGGACTCATACCAGTAAGTGCAAAGTTCCATATAAAAATTATATGGTAGACATGTGCATTTAAAGGCTTTACAAACTGTTTTGCAAAGTCACTATGAAGCTTTTCCACATTGTTACCAGCATTTTTTATATCTTCCCCAGCAGCTTTTATTACTGAATCAGGAATTGGTACAATGATTAATGTTGAAATTTTTGATTCAATCAACATTGTACTTCCTAAATCCATGCATTCATCGGGTGGATCTTCTACTG